>ERZ1034973.632-NODE-632-length-23645-cov-5.864137_pt1 | contig 23645 bp, 50 predicted proteins | sample MGYA00520686_ERZ1034973 | MGnify/ENA primary metagenome ERZ1034973 (study PRJEB33766, sample SAMN09781775) | gut metagenome | biome: gut microbiome | host: Homo sapiens | place: Madagascar | study: EMG produced TPA metagenomics assembly of the PRJNA485056 data set...
CTGATTAATGGTCTAAGAAAAATGCCGATGAAAAGGCTGCTAAGGCTGAGGCTGCTGCTAAGGCTGCTGAGGAAAAGGCTGCTGTTGCAAAGGCTGAGGCTGCCGCTACCCCCGCGCCCGCTCCCAAAAAGGGCAAAGGCGGCAAAGGCAAGAAGTCCGCTAAGGCTGCCGCGTAAAAACGAATGGGGAAAGCCCCGATGGCTTATGCTGTCGGGGCTTTGCTTTATCCCTTAATGAGCGAAAAGATACCCATACTTGATGGCTCCTCGTGCCGGGTATCGGGCAACGCTTTTATGCCAATTGTTTAGGCGTAAAAGCGGCTGAAAGCAAGCATTCCAGATGGCAAAAATGCTATTAAGCCTGTTTGGAGCAATAGTCTGTATGGAGGTAAAAATCATGCTTGAAGCAACAAAGGATTTTACCCTGATGGACTGGGTAAAAATCGTCCTTGGAGTGATCCTCGGAGGGGCTTTCTTCTGGGGATTTGTGTTCGTAATGTTCGCCGCTTTTGGCTAAAGCATTTAGGAGGAGTGAGCAAAAATGTTCCTAAAAACTGATTACGGCGCAATCCTTGGAGGACTTGATGCGCCTATGGCAAAAGGTATCGTCCTGACCGACTGTACTAAAAAGACAAAAGAATTTTTAACCGTAAAGCGGTTCAGCTTCAGCAGCTCCGCAAATGCGGTTGCGTTCACTTTTGACGATGGGGCGGTATCCGTGTTTAACGCAAGAAAAATCGAAAAAGTGGTCGATACAGCTTCCGGCAAGAGCTGGACTGTCGTTGAGGCGTAAAAATCAAATGCAAAATTAGCACCCACAAAGGGTGCTTTTTTGGTACATCTCGAGCGTGGCGAGTGTCATGCCCGAATAAGCGAGAAAAGAGTAAGCGAAAAGCGCCTTGAGCGCAGCGACTGAAAGGAGTCAGCGAAAATGACAATCAATGAATTCGTACAGACCGGTATCCACATTCTTCCCGATGGCATCACAGCTTGTTACCACGGCTGTGTGGTTGTGCTGAGCGAGCCGATGCTCATGCTCATCAAGAAATCCGACGAGGGCAAGGTAAACGCCGCATACATCAACCTTGCCGGCTGTAAAGTCATTGTCCCGATTAAGGGCCTGAACGCCCTCACGGACAACAGTACCGGAGAAATCCTGTATCTCCGAGAGGAGGAGTGATAGGGTGAAAATTCTTGCGTTAGAGCCGCATAGAAAGCCACAGATCGTTGAGATTGATGGCAGCCTCAAATCTATGCAGGAAACCGTAAAAGGCCCCATAGAGGCAATATTCCCGTTTGACGAACCCGTTGCACTCATCTGCAATGAGGAAGGTAAATTCGATGGCAGCAAAGCCTGCCTGATGATGGCTGATGAAGCCGGAGCAGTAAAGGACATCATCTTCGGTACGGTCTTTATCTGTGGACTGGGCGAAGAAGATTTCGTAAGCATTCCCGATGATCTCATCGAGAAGTACACACATTTTTTGAACACATGGAGGTACGCATAATGGAAAAGAGAACCCGCAACGCAGAAATTATCCTTAAGGAAAAGGCAGAAAAGGCAGAAGCCAACAACAGCAAGTTCTGCTACGGTCTGAACATGACCCCTTTCACCGAAGCCGAGCGCAAGCAGCGTGAGGAAAAATGGGAGAATGGTGTCTATAAGGAGAGCGACTATCGTGGTCTGCTCGGAGAGCGCACCCCTTACATGTTTAAGGCGGTGATGAAAGCGTAATGTACACCTACTACATCATCTACCCAGACCCGGAGGATAACCACCTCCGGACGGAACGGGTGGAATTCGTCGAAAGAGCAACGGCTCGTGTGCGTTCCCTCATAGAAAATGGCGTTGATGAAGATGATATCGTTGTTGCCGAGGAGGGTATGCTCGAAAACGCCATGCAGTTCATGAACAACTGGGAGGACTAAAAAATGATCACATTTCAAGAGGCGCTTGAGGAAAACCAAGTCTTTGTAGTCGCACCGGGCACAGAGCGTGAGGTAAGAGGCTATTTCACAAACAGCCGTGTAGATAAAAACACAGTTCCAGATGGCTGGTATGTGTATGATATACGCTATGGATATGAGGGAGGCTTCGGCACTATTGAAAAGAAAGTGGTCGTTGATCATGCAGGTACATTCCTGTGCCAAAATCCGGTTAAGCTTGATGTATTTGAAAATCCTCACGATGAGTTCCTCAATCTTGCGGAATGGGACTACACATTTGAATAAGGAGGCTTTGCGATGAGTATCACAATGAAATATGTTCAAGGGCATGTGGAAGTGTACGGCGACGGCGTGTTCCTTTTCAGCGCCGATGATACCAAAGAAGCCCGCAAAGACCTTGAGGAAATGGGGTATGCCGATGAATGATGTAATTCTAATTGCGGCTTCTCCGCTGATTGCCTTAATGGCAACAATCATCATTACCTGCATAGGAGGTGCAATTAAAGGTGCATTTCAAGGTCATAAAAATCACTTCCGATAAGGAGAAGTACATAGAAAAAAAGCTCGAAATGATCAAGGACTTCCGCATTAAACTCAAAAAGAAAGACAAAGAGAAACTGTACGCTTGCAATTCCGAAATTGAAGTCGATCAGATTTGCAGGCGGATTATCATGGAGGGGTTGGGGTGAAATATCTTTTGGTCTTGCACGAGGCTCTCGACGAGAACCTTATAGACGAAATAATGTTAGCTGGTGTAAAAATAGACAGATCTTTCTTTAGTAGTGATACTTACATTGAAACATTCCGCGAAGGCAGCGTAGGGCTTCGGTTTAATGGTGATTTCGAGTTTCTTGGATATGCCAACAATGCATATTATCATACTCCAGATGGAAGCCATTATATATCAGGTTACACTGAAATCAACCTTGATCAGTTTCTTGAGCTTCTTGGCATTAAAGAGTCTGAGCCATTCGAGGACGAGCTGATGCAACTGTTAGGAGGGTAAAATGAATAAGAGTAACTTAATTCTCGTTCACTTCGATAGACAGATGACAGAATCGGAATTCTTCGATGCGATGTCAGAAGTTTATGAAAGAAATGGCACGAAAAAGTTCTTCGTAGACGGTATACATTCCGTAGTGGCTCGAAATATTCTTGATTCTGGAAGAGAGGATGATACGATATCTCTTATTGTTTCAGATGATGATCCCATCATATGGGATGGTTATTGCTCTCTGTCTTGGTATAAGGAGCACGGCTATGAAAGAGCGCCTGTCTATACTATCGATGAATTCATTGATGTTTTTCGCCCCGACCTACGGGAACCAATAATTTTTGAGGATGAACTAATCGCACTGATAGGAGGATGAAATGGAAATTAAAAAGAAGCTCCTCGTCTGCTTTAATAGAGAGACTACGGTTGATGAATTTGTAGAAATCTTCGACGGAGTTTTGAGCCCAGATGACTGGTCTGAAGATCATGAAGTCAGTGTTTTACCAAAGAGAGATATTGAGGCAATAGGGAAGCAATTCGTTCGAAAGAGCAGTGATACAGTTGCTATCCTTGTGATGCAAAATGGAAGCCTTAAGTGGGCTTCGTTTTGTTATTTGGAATATTATCAGAAAGCTGAACTTTACGATGGATGGCTTGTAATCCCTGTTGATGATTTCATTATGAAATATCGACCGGAGTTAAAACAAAAATTCTATTTCGAGGATGAGCTTATGAATCTTCTTTGCCCTCTCGGCGGTGACGAGACAAACGACTGTGCTGATTGTGTATACGCTGGAGACTATCACTTTGTTGATGGGGAGTGCGTAAGAAGAGATGATTAAAATGCCGCTGTGACGGAATTGGCAGACGAAAGGGACTTAAAATCCCTCGATGGAAACATCGTGCGGGTTCAAATCCCGCCAGCGGCACCACGGGGGTCGTCATTCCCCCGCACCTCCTTTCGAGATAACCTTAGCACTGCTCGTGCGAGAGGCGACTTGCAAAAGCAAGCCGAAAAAAGAGCCCCAGATGCAGGGATGTGCATCGCCCCCTTTCTGTGGAAGAGCCTGTGGCGTAGAAAAACCGCAGGCTCTTTCTTTATCGGGATGTGGCTCAGCTTGGTAGAGCGCGTGCCTTGGGAGTACGAGGTCGCAGGTTCAAATCCTGTCATCCCGACCAGCCCGCAAGGGCAAAAATTCAGGAGGTATTAAATGCGTAAAATCATTGCAATCCTCTTAGCGCTTCTGATAGTAGTTCCGGCGTATGGGTACGAAGTCTTTACCGATGAAACGGACTACACATTGGAAGAATTCGAGTATGTACTGACAAATCTTCGAGAAGGGCTGTCCCCATATGCTTGGACAATCCTCGAAACAGGGAAGTATTACGGAATAAACCCGCTGTACTTACTTGCAAAATTCGGATTGGAGAGCGGATGGGGAACATCAACCTACTTCAAGGAGAAAAACAACATCGGAGGTTGGCGTCAATATGATGGTAGTTTCCGGTCGTTCGACTCCGTTGAAGAATGTATCTGGTTCATTGCGGAAGGGCTGTTGGAATACAACAATCCAGATTCCTGGAAGTACACAGGTTCGAAACTTGAAGATGTGGCTTATCGCTACTGCCAAGATGAAAACTATGTGGAGATCCTTACCGACATCATGGACGAGCTTCAAGAAGAAATCAATACATATCGAACCAACAGGCGGCACCTCGTTTAGAGGTGCCAAGGCTTGCCTGCTTAAATGCGACATTAACTCAACGATCAGAGTATCCGGCTTATATCCGGCTAGTTCGGGGTTCGAATCCCTGATAGTGAATAAAAGGAGGGCACCGATGAGCAGTAAAATGAACTACATACCACACATATCTTCCTACGAGGAAATTCGAGCCGAAATGAGCAACGACTTGCAGTATAGGCTGGCGAACAGGACTGCCAAAACTTCTCTCGGACGCCCCCTCTATTACCGCATCAATGTCCAGATGATTACGACACAGGAGTGTCCATACTATTGCCCCTTCTGCTTGGAACGACAGAACCCTATGTCGGGAGATAATGATTTCAACGCACAAATCGAGGCGTTGAAGCGGGTTTTGCAGGAGCATCCTAATGCACGGCTGACTATTACGGGCGGCGAACCCGGTCTTTACCCCAAGCACATTGCCAATATCGTTGAAACTTATCACAAGAACGGTAATGGCGTGTTTTGCTCCATCAACACTACGGGTTTCAGCACGGAGTTAAATGGGCTGGCACACATCAACCTTTCCCGTAATGATTATGTATGGGCAGACCCAGCTGGTTATCCGGGGTGTACAGTTCAAACGGTAGTTGAGAATCCTACGCTTGCTTTTATCAAGGACTACATGAAGATGGATGCCAGCAGCTTTTCTTTCCGATTCCTGAGCGGTCTTGAAAAGAAAGACTACCCTGTGGATATTTGGAACGATTTGCAGCAGGACGCGGATGTCGATGTGCATACATTTAGAATCGGCGATTTCTTTGTGTATGCGACCTTTGACTATGCGGGCAAACACGCCCGTGTGACACTTGGCGATATGTGGCAGCAGCTTCACAATAATTATGGTGACGGTTACTCCAACATTATCATCCATCCAGATGGGTGCGTGTCTACCAACTGGAGATAAGTAGAGGAAAAATAATGGACATGATGACAGAAGTTAGCCGGTTTATGGTTTCGTAGCTCAGGAGGTAGAGCAGCTGGGAGCCAGTGCGTCGGTGGTTCAAGTCCACCCGAAACCAACCGATCAATTTGTGGGTCGCTAATCCAAGAAGTGAGAGCTAGCTAAATGGTCGATTAAAAATCTTCAACCCACACTTCTCGTGTGAACTGCTGGATGGCACGGGTCGTAAACCTTCATCAATACAGCAAAGCGAGGTTCGAATCATAAATCACCGAGGGTAGGAATGGCCATTCTTAATACTGTACGGTTTATGAGGGTGCGGTACGATTCCGCAGGGTGAGTGCTAATTGCATGGCATAAATTCGCCAATAGTGTACACAGCTTGCCTAACGCTCAGACCTCTCCACATTGTCTTTACTCTGTGGTGAGGCGCTAGGGGACTGCGAAAGTGTCCAAGCGGGGTAAAGCATCTAACCCTGCGGGTCGAAAAAAGGTTTATCCAATGGCTACGGATTGAACTTGTGCGTAGATGCTTTGCTGGTTTGAGAATCGGAATTGGAAAAACCAGCTAGACCTGGAGAGGTGTCCGAGCGGTTTAAGGAGCCGGTCTTGAAAACCGGTGACTCATCAGAGCCATGGGTTCGAATCCCATCCTCTCCGCCAAGTAAGTGAGAATTAAATGTTGCGTCAAAGGGTTTGCCTTCCAAGGGATGGTGCTTGCACAGTCCCTGATTAGCGGTTTCGATGCGTGTGCGCAGCGTGCAACAGCCGCCTCTATACGGAAGGTTGCCGAAAGGCATTGTTGGGTTCGACCCCCAAACCTTCCCCCAACACCATCTTGTTCATGGTGTTTCTCCTTTCCTTTCAAATAAGCAGTCGAGGGGTGCATGACTGGGAAGAACCCCACTTTTGAAAAGGAGGTAAGAAGATGTTTTCAGTAGGCGATATTGATGCTAATTTCAATGAGCCGGAAAATGTCAATGGAATATTGAATGCAAAATTTTGCATCTCATTCGAGGATGCCTATGAGTCCACTTGGGAGCTAGACGCTTATAATCCTAATTGCCGCTGGGTTCTTGAAAATGAGATCCGGTTAGTTGCTCCAATAGAATCCTTTGAGGACGAACTTCTTAAATTGTTGGGAGGGAATGCTGAATGAAATTTTCTGTGGGAGATAAAGTTCAATGTAGCTGGCGTCAGACCGCAAGGCACTCATCAACGAGCTATGCCAATACTGCGGGAAGTACAAACAAGCACACGAGGGCGCCTGTGACGGGTGCAAATGGAGGAAAATGTGATGGATGCCGTAAAGTTTATTGAGGAACGCAACAGAATGTGCAAGAGTTTTGGTGATAGATGTACTGGGTGCCCAGCTTCTAATGGTGGTTGTGCAGTTATTCAAGAGTCAACACTGGACGCTACGGATCAGGTTGCTATGGTCGAGGAATGGTCTGCTGCACACCCACGCAAGACACGGCAGAGCGTGTTTCTGGAACAGTGGCCGACTGCGAAAATTGGCAAAAGCGGGTGTCTGGATGTCTGCCCATATTTAGTTTCTGCTACCCATAGGAACCAAATTGGTGTCTGCAAAGGAGCTGGTGTAAAAAGATGTTCTGACTGTCGTCGTGAGTTTTGGATGCAGGAGGTAGAGTGATGGAACGGCTGACGGAACATAGCAAACATCGCATTGCCAAAGGAAGAACAACCATCATTCGAGGAAGAATTACTAAAATTATTTGGAGGTGAATGATAATGGCAAAATTCAAATTAGGCGACAGAGTGGTTGTTGTTAAGAAAAATCCAAACAGCGGTTTAGATGAAAGCCATTTTATTGGAGAGACTGGTGAGGTTGTTGAAATATATGGCCCGACTCATGTTTCAATCATGTTCGATAATCACACTCTTAAAGGCTTATGGAGTTGTGATATCCCTGGAGCGAAGGAAATCAACCGCCGTTTTAATGTTGACTGCGTAGAGCCTGAACCTGCATGCGAAGATTTTTTTGACCAGCTCTCGAACATACTTTCGTTGTAAAACCCAGACAGGGTTATACATAAATAATTTTAATGCCCAAAATGGGCGAAAGGAGTCAAACTATGACTAAGATCACTATCCATGGAGACGCACTCGTACTCACTTCCGGCCTGAAGCTGGAGACCCTGCGTAAGACTAAGAAGTATCGCCCCGATGCTCTGGTTCTGCGCGACAAGGAAAAGAACCCCGTTTTCAGCATTGATGTTGGCACTAAGACTGCCAGCGCCAATAAGAATGGTGTTGTGTTCGTAAGCGCTTCTCACGACGAGAATGGCTACGCGACCTACACCGAGATGATCCCCACTGGCATGTCTGCCACCGAGGCTAAAACCTACGCTGAGGACAAGTTCGGTGCCATCATCCTGAAGATGAATGCTCTGGAGGAGACTCTTGGTACTACTCTCACCGAGATCGAGGCCGAGGTTGCTTCCGTTCAGGCTGCCATCGATGTCCAGTAAGCCGTAAACAGCACAGTACAATCAAGCCCCGTGGCTAACCGCTGCGGGGCGCAACTATGTCCCTGAAAAAATAAATTTACATAACAAAGGAGAAAAAATTATGGTAAGCATTACTCTGACTAACAACATGGATCGTAAGACTCTGCTCGTGGACGCTGAGAAGACCATTCGAGAGGTTCTCGATGAGAACAATGTAGATTATTCTACCGCCACCCCCGCGCTGGACGGTACTCCGCTGCGTGCCGGTGAGATGGACAAGTCCTTTGCCTCCTACGGCATTACTGAGTCCTGCCGCCTGTCCTGCATTGCGAAGACCTCCAACGCCTGATAATACCTCATGCCCCTCTTCGGAGGGGCAATATGCTGAAGTAACTCAAAGGTAGAGTGGCGCACTCGTAAAGCGCAGGTTCCCAGTTCAAGTCTGGGCTTCAGCTCCAATAAAAATTTAGGGGGTATTTTTAATGGTAAAGCCAATTAAGGTGAATGGAGTTACCGTCTATTGCGGTGATTGTATTAACTTCTCATTATCGCCGGAGGATGAACCATGTAAAAATTGTTGGAGAGCGATTTACCACGAAAAAGATATCAGCAAAGTTTGCATTGAGGATATCGCTTTTTATCCGAAAGACAAAGAACATTTTCTCGCTTTAGAGAGCATGGTTAAGAAATATAAAGATCAATTTTCTGCAATGAAAGTGGACGCAAAAGTGAATGGTGTATCTTTTGACGAACTTCTTAAGCAGTTTGCGCATCACAGGGCAATAGAGGTATATGTAGACAGTAAAAAGTTGAAAGGAGAATCGACTGATGAATAAACCAACTAAAGAAAATTCTATAAGAAAAAACACTATGTTGATATGCCAAATTGCACTTGGTATTGCACTGTATGTTGTCGTAAGTATGGTGCTCAAAATACCGATTGGCATTGGCCATATTTCGCTTGACCTTGGGTATATAGTGCTTGCAGTTTGCTGTATGAGGTTCGGGATGCTTGGCGGCGCGATTGTAGGCGGTGCGGGGTGTACTGTCGTAAGCTTGCTTTCTTCGGGTTGGTTCCCACTTGGCTGGATGCTTGGCAATGTTCTGATTGGGATCATTTGTGGGAAAGCCTACCAGAAAAATGAGAGTTTGTGTGGGACAAACATTGCAATAACCAGTGTGGCAGTTTTACTTGGCGTCGGCGTTGTTAAAACAGCTGTCGAATGCTTGCTCTTTTCTATCCCCCTTGCAGTAAAGATTCCGAAAAATATGGTCGCAGCGGTGATGGATACCATAGTGATGTCAATTGGTTTATTTGTTGCGTGCCGTCTTTCACGCAAAGGAACCTAATCACAAATTAGTTACCATTGCTGGCGTAGCTCAGTTGGTAGAGCAGATGTTTTGTAAGCATCAGGTCGGGGGTTCAAGTCCGTCCGCCAGCTCCATTCATAAAATAAAATTTAAAGGAGAAATGTAAAATGATTCGAAGTATTCGCAACACAGCATTTACGGACAACAAGTTTTCTGCGATTTGCACCAATATCCCAGTAACACCAATCGGCGGAGAGGAGTGTTATTCTCATGTCTTGAGAGCACTGGTCTACCCCAGAGATAAGGAAAATACATACAACCTCCAAATTGCAAACAGCAATTATGCAATTCCAACTGAGCGGAACACGGTCTATTTGATTTCCGGAGAAAACGCTTTGTCTTGGCTTGGCGAGAATAAATCCGACATTATTGCGGCTGGCTTCAAGCAGAATGAGCTGGTAAGTCTTTTCGTTTCCAAACAAAAAGATGTCGGTTGGGCATTTATTGATGAAAACAATAATCGTTCCATCATCTACAGCGAAAAGATCGATTCGTCATTTGGTCGTATGCTGGCTTGCATTGTGCAGAAGCTCTTCCCTGCGACCTTTGCGGGCAAGCCTCTCGACAACGACGAGCTTGATCTCGTAAAATCGATTTCTCGCAATGATGAAAATATGTTTGCTGACGCATCTCAGAAACTGTATGACCGTCTTGACCTGCGTGAGATGTTCATCCGCTCTGCTCTCAGTGACATTGATGTGAAATTCGAGAAGAGATCGTTGGAGCGAATGAAAAGTGAATACACGAGAATTAAGAGCAACATAGAGAATCTTCTTAGGCAGCTCGATGACCTTTACGACAAAGACCATTTTAACACCCTGCAAATTGCGGCTCTTGAAGAAAAAATTCGCCGTAATGATGGCAACGAAGGGGAATTTCTCAAGTTCTTTCTCCGGTGCAAGGATCTCATCCTGGAAGATGCGGACGAAGAGCTTATCTCCTTTTATGTCAAGGGTTATTTGGACTCTTTTGATGAGGATAGCTTCGAGCGTTGCCTCAATAACGAATACAGCTATTTTTATGGCAACTATGGCGAGCGGAAGAACATCAAGTCCAAAAATGATATGAAGCTGTTCTTGGATAGCGTCTTTGGGGAGAATCCGAAATTCAAGATTCGCACCTGGGCACATTTTGTCTTGGATGTTGCTGGTACCTTGAGACCAGATAAAAGAGAGACAAATCTGGCAGAGCTCAAGACTTATCTGCCTCACCCTCATCTCTGCGGTTTCCATTGCATGGGTGGTAATGCTCGAATCATTGATCGTATGATGGGTGAGAGAAATTACCTTGGGGCAGTTGAACAGGCTATTGGTTCTACTCACAATATCAACTTTGATGACTCGACGGTTGGCGCCAATTTCATTGAAAAGATCTGCTCTTCTAATGAGCGTTTCATTGAGTTCGAGGATGGTTCGGTGCATACCGTGAAAGAAGCTATGGAGGTGTTGAAGAATGGCTAAAATGATTAACATTCCCAAAGAGACAATTGCGGAAATGATTCGAGAATTCACGGAGAAGATCTCATCCGCTAAGAGCTTCGAGGGTGGCAAGTTTACATACACCAAGGAGTTCAAAAGCGAGAAGACGGGTAAAGCGAAGATTATTTTCACCCCCGAAGCCTATTCCAAGATGATTACTTTGGTCAACAATTTTGACTCTGAGGTAGCATGGTATGGATATGTAGACAGAGTGGGTGATGCCGGCTTCAAAATCTCAGATGTTTTTGTGTACCCGCAAGTCGTTACTGGTGTGAATGTGGACACGGATGAGGATGAGCACAGAGCTTTTCTCGAGAAAATCCCCGATGAGGACTACAACCGTATCCGTTTCCAAGGTCACAGCCATGTAAATATGGGGACAAGCCCGAGTGGTACTGATCTCACTGACCAGGCAACCAGGGTAGGGAATAGCTCACCTGATACATTTTGGGTATTTGTGATTTGGAATAAAAAGAACGAGCACAATGCTAAGATTTACGACCTTGCCAACAATGTACTCTACGAGAATGGTGATATTGATGTCTCTATTGAGTTCGATAACGGTGAGTTCCTTGAGGAGTCCAAAAAACTCGTAAAGGCAAAGACATATACCTATCATGGTACAGGTGCTTACAATAGCTCTAAAAAGAGTGGCACATATGACTACGGATATGGTGGTTACGGGGGATGCGGTAGTCGATGGGAAGATTTTTGGGACGACTATGATTATCCGTATGGCAACTACGGTAAGAAACAGGATAAAAAAAACGAAAGTGAGGATTATTCCAAAACCAAAAACTCGGTAAAAGCTGAGGTTATAAGTGGTGGAATTACCGAAGATATTGACTTAGAGGAGGAATATGCAGATGATGGATTTGTCAAAGAGCTTCGAGTTCTTTAATCCGGACAAGTGTGCGAAGACCCGCATCCATATTATCGGCTGTGGCAGCGTCGGTTCTACTTTGGCGGTTTGTTTGGCTCGGTTGGGTTTGACGAACATTTCTCTTTACGACTTCGATGTAGTAGAAGCGCACAACCTCGCCAATCAGATGTTCACTACGGAGGATATTGGCAAGCCCAAGACTGCGGCGGTTGCCGAAATGCTTCATAAAATCAATCCAGATATCGATTCAGAGCTGAAAATCTTCGATAAGGGATATGACAAGCAGCGTCTGAGCGGCTATGTTTTCCTCTGCATAGATAGCATTGAGCTTCGGCGGAGAATCGTCAAGGAAAACGCAACAAACATGAACATCAAAGCTGTCTTTGATTTCCGGACACGGCTTACTGATGCTCAACACTACGCAGCCAACTGGTCTGATCCTAAGATGCAGGACAATCTGCTTCGCTCTATGGAGTTTACCGAGGAGGAAGCAAGAGCGGCAACTCCTGTATCTGCCTGCAATGTATCTCTTTCAGTTGCGGGAACGATTTGGACTATCGTTTCTTTTGGGGTTTCCAACTTCGTAAACTTTGTAAATAAAGGTGTCCTTAAGAAGATTATTCTGGTGGACGCTTTTAATTTTGCCATTGATACCTATTAAATGATTTTTTGCAACGATATTTTTGTTTTCAAAACAAAGCATTTCGTTTTAAGCGAATGTACTGAATTGCCAGCACAAAGGAACGGGACACCGCGAATGAAGCCTGCAGGTACCTGGCACACGCGAGGTGAAGTGGAATATCATCGTTAACCAAGACAGACATAGGTTAACTGCGAAAACAACAAACCGCCAATACTCACCACTTATCCAGAAACCAACGCACGGCAAATACATACAAGCATCACACAGCCGAAATCCGAGCTCGCAGTGGCCCAGTAGCTGATCATCGCACACATCTAAGGTTGCAAAAGTAAAACAGTGTTATAGCTCATTGAGCGCATTTTGGTATAACCGAATGGTACGCATAGTCACAGACAAGAGGCACGCCGGAGCTCATCCCGAGCTCATCCAAGCGTTTCTGGTAGGTTCGGGTCAGTTCTTATGGCAAAATAATGGCCCAAACCATCAGAAAGCTGCACTCAAGATGGCCTTATTTCATCTGAAACGCCGTCACTAGAAGCAGCAACTAGCAGTCCAGCGAGTCTTCAGGCGCCTCCAGCACAATCAGGAAAGTGTTTTAGACTGTTTTATCGACAAAAAAGAAAGGAGTTTTTTATATGCCATATGTAACCACATTTATGACAAGAGCAAAGAAGCAACTTACCCTTGAGGATGTTCTCTTTGGTGTGAAAAATCTCAGCCCGTATATTAACGGAGTGGACTTCGGGACATCCACAAGAACCTACGAGTACAAAAAGCTCCCGCAGGAGCTAAAAGAAATGGCGCGAGTGCCGTATCTTATCGGGAAGCTGAAGAGTTTTAATCGTACTTACCAGCCGAAATTTGATGCGAACAACATGCGAGAACATTATAATTCTTTCAAAATTCCAAAGAAATCCGGCGGTTGGCGTCAGATCGATGCGCCGGATGACGAACTGAAACAAGCTCTGTATAGTCTCAAGGCAATCTTCGAGAATGATTTTAAGGTTCTATATCATACGGCTGCTTTTGCGTACATCAAGGGCAGAAGCACTACTGATGCGCTGAAAGTACATCAAAGAAACAACAGTAATTGGTACCTCAAGACGGACTTGAGCAATTTCTTTGGTTCGACTACGCTGGAATTCACAATGCGGATGTTATCCGTGATTTATCCCTTCTGCGAGGTTGTTAAATATGAGGATGGCGAGAAAGCGCTACGAGATGCTATCTCTCTCTGTTTCCTCGATGGTGGACTGCCGCAGGGAACTCCGATTTCTCCGCTTCTTACTAATGTCATTATGATTCCAATCGACCATGAAATCTCTCGCCGGTTGAGAGCTAGCGAGACCAACGATTTTGTTTATACGCGCTACGCCGATGATGCTACGGTTTCTTCCAAGAAAGGTTTCTTGTTCATGGGCGTCATCGAGATGATGAACGATGTATTTAAGAAGTTCGATGCGCCATACACCATTAAGAAAGAAAAAACACATTACGGCAGCAGAGCAGGTCGAAACTGGTGTCTTGGTTTGATGATCAACAAAGACAACAAAATCACTGTTGGACACGAAAATAAAAAGGTGTTCAAGGCAATGCTGAATAACTACATAGTTGCAAGAAAAGATGGTAAGGGCTGGCCGCCGGAAGAAGTAATGACTCTGCGTGGCAAGCTTTCTTATTATAGCAATGTGGAACCTGAGTATTTTGATTATGTGATCTCTTGGTACAACAAAAAGTATCATTGCGATGTCATCAAGATGATGGCAGACGATGTTGCTGCGTAAGGAGGGGAGTATATGAGAAAGTTTCAAGTTGGAGATGTTGTGCAAATCGTAAACCATCAAAGAATTCCCTGGAGACTTGATAAATATCGGCGCAGTAGTTGTGTTGAGTTTATTGAGGTTATTGGTTTCAGCGACCGCGAGTATCGCATCTGTATTCATGAAAACTCTGGTAGGGAAAGAATCGAATGGGCTGTTCCTGCATTCCTCGAAAAAGTTCAAGTAGAGGAGCCTTTTACCTTTGAAGATGAACTGATGGCTTTGTTGGGAGGTGCAGCTGTATGAATCCGAAGATACATGAATTAAAAATCTGGCCACCGTACTACAGAGATGTAGTGAACGGAGTTAAGACTTTTGAGGTTCGTAAGTACGACAGAGACTTCCGTGTGGGAGATATTCTGATTCTGAAAGAGTATAACGGTGAATATACCGGAAAGTCTGTGATAATGCGTATCTGCTATGCGCTGTCCGACCCGGATTTTGTTAAAGACGGATATGTGATTCTTGGAATTCAGGGGGTGTGAGCATGCCGGAATATCCTTATGTTGATTTGGATTTGTTGAGGGAATACGCTCTGAAGATTGACCATTGGAGTAGAACCATGGTCGATACGATGAAATACTCTGTTCGTTGTTATACGGGTCTCTTGAGTTGCTACAAGAACTGGAATAGCGACAAAACGGTGTATTATATCGAACACAATCGGATGGAATGCAGATTCTTAGACAATTGGGCAAAAGACAGACCAGCAATAACATGGGACGAGTTCGTTGAGATGTCTTCTCCGCAGGAAGATTTCTCCGAACAGCTTGCAGCGTTGCTTGGAATATAAGGAGGGATTGGTATGGATTACCCTTATATTGATTTAGATCTGCTCAAGGAATACGCTGTGTGCTTTTATGGGCATGTTCGCGAATGGGCGAATACAATGCGACACGCTGTAAGAGTTCACGATGGTGAATCTTTTCTATGTTGTATGAAATGGGATTGTCTGTCTGATGGCAGTTATTTTTTAAGGAAGACTAGAGGCGGTTATATAATGTCTTGCGTTCCATTACACGATTCGCCATACCCAGTTATCACTATCGAGGAATTGATCGAAATGTCAAATCCGTCAGGTGGCTATGATTTTTCAAACGAGCTTCAAACACTTTTGGATAATTAAGGAGGATGTGAAATGTTTTCAAGAAAACTCAGACTGATCATTGATCTTAAACTCAATGGTATGGAAGATAAAGAAACTATTTATTCCGCCGATGAGATAGGCGAGGGTATGGAAGCATACCTTGCGGAAGATGGTAAGACAATTCAAATCAAGAGCACTGGAGTTGATTTGAGCAAAGCCATAAATAAAATCGATGCATTCCTGGCAATCCCCGTTTTTAAGACGACATGCGCTTGCTGTGGAGAAAAAATTAACGAGGGATACTACAACGAAGACGATTGCGTTACATATTGTTCTGAAGAGTGTCTTGAGAATGAACTTAATGCCGAGTTTGGCGAAGGAAATTGGCGCGAAGCTACCGAAGAAGAAGTTGCCACAGTTAGAGAATCTGGCGAGGGCGGCTTCTTTTATGCTAAGGCAGACGGTGAGGAAGATTGGATCAATCTCCCTATCTATTGGGTAGATTACACCGAAGAGGACGAATAAAAGAAAGGAGCCGCCCATGGAGGGCGGCGGCACACCATGAAACAGAAAGAATGTGCTACGACCATAGTAGTATATTTTTGCTAACTTGTCAACATTTAAGGAGGTATTAACTATGAAACACAATTATGAAATGATGAAGAAGCGCATGGAGAAAGGCTACGGCATGAAAGACCTTGCCGACAAGGTTGGGCTCTGTACCGCTACCGTTTCCAAAATCGAAAAGAACTTTACTCGCTCCAGATTGGAGAACTATCAGAAAATTGCTTCTGCTCTTGATTCCACGGTGGACGAGCTTTTCTCAGAAAATAAATAATTAAAAAAATTGCAACGATATTTTTAGCGACTGCTAAAGCAGCTCGGTATAACCGGCTGTAACGCATTGTGAGGGCAAGAAGGATGCCAGGGAGCCTGATTAGGGAAGGCGAGAAGCCGGCAGCCAGCTGCTCGAGGTCATCTACTAGGCCAAAGTCCGATAAACAGTACAGGATTTCATACCTTGGCGAGTCAAACTAAAGTCAAATCCGACTTATCTGGGCCAGAAGCCCAACTTAAGACGACGAAGATGTGATCCAAACTTGGAACAGATATCTCAGGTTGCAATAAATAGGAGGAGTTAATTGTGTTGGACATTTATTTGCTTAGGAGCCATTATTTTCGTGGGCCATTAACGGAAGAACAACAATGGGAGTTGATTTAAATGGAAGCAAACCTTGACTTGATGCGGAATAACTGGATTACCTGTCCACAAGGCATATACAGAGAAGCAATACTTGAAGCAATGAAAGATGCGGGAATCAATTTCGACGGATGGCATATGGATAGCTACAAATCTGTATACAAAATAAATGGCAATCGACTTGATATTAGATGTGGTTCAGAATTAAACCGGAGTGATTTTATTTCGTATCTCGATCTTTTTGAGCCCGCTATACCGGATTTCTCAAAGGAACTATTTAATCTGTTGGAGGTGTAATTATGTTAAACATTGACTTGATGCGGGTTAAACCACTTCGCGGGCCATTAAAAAGAGATGACGCTGATGAGCTTCAAAAGGCACTAAAAGATGCTGGCATAAGGAACCCCAATTATTGGCAGTTTAATTCGTCCTTGTTGTATTCCATAAATGAGTATAATTATGTTTATACAGATAAAATTTGTGAGCACTCTGAGTGCATCACTTTCGAAGATCTCTTTGTGGAAGATTGCAAAGAGTATCACTTTGAGAGTGAGCTGATGGCTCTGTTGGGAGGTTAAGTATGCTTGATGTAAGAATAATGGAGAAGCATCCGATCCGTGGATTTAACGAATGTAATAATCCGGATCTGGATTTGCGGCTTGAATTGATTGACGCCTTAAAAGAAGAGGGTATAGGAAATTGGGATTGGTACTATGGCAGCTACGCATATGCAATTGTATCTGGAGAAGTCATTCTCATGGAGGACACTATGGAGCTGGAATACTACGGGTTCACGGAGAACGATTTAATTGATGTTGAAGATCTCAGAACAGTAGAAATTGAGAATTTTGAAGATGATTTATTGAAGGTTTTAGGAGGGGATAAGAATGGTTGAGTATAACAAAATCGAAACAGTGTTCAACAGAGACACTACCGGTATAAAGAAGCTGATTCGTGGCAACTGGCGCAATGAAGCTGTGGAGTATCTCAAGGACAGCAAGTGGCAGTTCACAGAGAAGTTCGACGGAACCAATATTCGCGTCATTTGGGATGGGCACTACATTAGCTTCGCTGGCAGAACGGACAAGGCTACGATCCCGCAGTTCCTCTTAGAGTACCTTAACAATACATTTTCGACTCCGGAGGTCGAGCAACTGTTTGAACAGACATACGGCGAGAAACAGGTCATTCTGTTTGGCGAGGGATATGGCCCTAAAATCCAAAAAGGCGGAAATTATCGGGAGGATGTGTCTTTTATCCTTTTCGATGTTTTGGTCGGAGAGAACTATCAGGAACGCCAATGGGTAGAACAGACGGCAACTATGCTTGGTATTGATGTAGTCCCAATCGTGTTGGAGGGTACCATCGACGAAGCAATTGCTTTTGTTGAGGGACATCCAAAGTCCACGATGGGCACAGCATTTATGGAAGGCGTTGTTGGGCGTCCGGCTGTTGAGCTTCGAGACCGCACAGGCAAGCGTATCATTGTGAAAATCAAATATGAAGATTTTCGTGCAATGTAAAGGAGGACAACATGGGAGACCGTACATATTGTGACAACACGAGTTGCCCATTCAAGGACTGTGATCGCCATTACTGCAATATTAAGGTTTCAACGCTGGTGAGTGTTGCCAGCTTTGGAGCTGATTGTCGGAGATACATCGGCTATGTAGTACACGAGCTTCAGAAAAATAATTATAAGGAGGCATGGTGCGGAGCGAAGAAGACAAATGTTTAATGTTAAATGTCCGGAATGCGGCGGCAAGCTCGTATGCCACTGCGTGTATGGTTCAGATGAAACATCTTCCGGCTTGACGGAGAGAATGTATTGTTGTGTCGAGTGCCTTTCCACATGGACAACGCAGGGAGATGGTGTGGACGAAACAGAGCTGCAGCGATACTTTTTCGGATGAATATTTGCAGAGGGAGGAATATTTGTGAGGATATTTTGCAGGCATGATATGCAATTTGTAGGCAGATCTAATCTGACCTGTATGATCAATCTATTCCTATGCTCAAAATGTGGAAAATATTTTGAGCATTTTAAGTTAACAGATAGTTGGAAACGCCGGAAATACATAGATGTAACCGAGTGGATATTCAAGGAAGAAAGGATGAGTGGAAAATGATCGCGATTGTTTTTCAAGTGATGTGGACGACTATGGCTGTTCTTCTTACAAAGAACTATTACGACAACAGTAGCTATCGTTGGGCTGTTATCAATGCTGGCTTTTCTGGCGCGATGGTTTTACTGACGATTCTCGAGGTTCTCACAACTTGCTTCGGGGTGGTGCTTAAATGATTACGAGCCTTAAAATCAAAAAATACATACGGTCAGCAAATCGTGTTGCCAAAAGCATAAATGATTCTATTGCGGAGGACGATCTGTGGCGTGGCAGGTTTATTATGCGACAGAAGAAATTTCAGTTTTATCAGTATGATGACGAATCTGGGCTTCATGTAGATTTTTGGTATGAGTTTGAGGATCTCAAGACCGGGCAGAAAAAGATTTATCTCTTTAATAACCTGGAGATGGACTTCAATGGGCCGTTTATATCTCATGTATGGTGGGCGATGAACTCGTTTATTGTTGAATATTGTGATGTTTGGCGCGAAGATGGCAAAGAAGCTATCTACGCCGATAAAACTGTTTATAGGAGGAAGTAAAATGGAACCTGTAATTAACCCGTGGGTATTTTACCTGATTGATTGTGCTAGCACCTTGAAGTGGGGAGCGCTTATCTTTGGCTTTGTAATTGGGCTTTTTTTGCTGTGCATCGGTGCATTTGATGTTGATGAAGCGTGCAGCAGGGAAGAAGAGAAATCTGCAAAAAGGAAAATGAAAACAGGATCAACTATTTGCATCATCGGTATTGTGCTTTTCTTGATCGTGCCATCTTCGGAAACGGCGATGAAGATGGCCATAGCTAAAAATGTAACATACGATGCCGTAGACGCTGCAAAAGATGTTGTTGTTCAGGTCTATAACGATATTCTGGCGTTGTTCCAGAAGTAAATAATTCATGTTGCAATTCTTTTACATATAAAAGGTTCTTAGGTTTTATCAAGAATATGACAATACCGGTACAATCGCTGGGGCGAAAGGATCGTTCGACGATCCTGAGCCCCAGCTCATACTGGTCTTTGAAAATCCTTCAAGTTTTCTGAGATGCTTTTCTTCTCGTTGAGAACATCAGCATCTCAGAAAACGAGAAGGCTTATCAACGAGAACATGGATAAAGGAGAAAATATGATTTACGGTTACGAAGTCGAGAAAATGAGCAATGAGAAATCAGGTTCTGAGTTCTATATTGCAATGAGTAAGAAATTGAGAGGTTGTGTTGGGCAAGGCGCTACAACTGAGGAGGCAATTGCTGAGCTGGAAGAAAACGAGAGAGTGTGGCTTGAGACAGCTAAAGAGTTTGGTGTTCCTATTCCGACGGTTCCTGAGAGATGATTATTGGACATCTGTTATGGTATGATGGGGTTGCTCAATAAGTGAAAATATGGTAGAGTTTAAATATTGGAGGTGTTGTTGTGAGGTTGTTTAAGAAAAAAGAGAAGGAACCGGAGGTATTTTATGATTCTAAGATATCTTTGGATGGCGGATTAACCTTTTGCACAGCTGAGGAGGCAATGCCGATTATTGAGGAACTAAAGATATGGAACAAGATTTATAATTCGTTTGATCCGAAAATTTTTGAACGAGTTAGAAAGACATCTTTTGAATATACACCATTATCTGTTTTGAAAAAATACTTGTCTTATTCTCCCAACAATATTGTTATGGGAAAGAAAAAAACGGATATTTGGATTATTGGGGATTGCAAATTTGCTTCATTGGAAGATTCGGATTTCGGCGAAGAGTATATGCAATATAAAACTTATTATGATGACAATACTATTTTTGTATTGTCGTGTGGTTTCTACCCATTTAATAGGCCTTGCATTATGGAGCGTTCCGTAAGGGTAAATATCGGAGGATGCGGAATAAAGTATTACAAAAAACAATCGTTAATTTGGAATAGCGCAAATGTCGAAGTCGAAGATAGGTTAGATATTGAGAGTTTCTCCAATTCCGAATTTCTCATAGAACCAGGAGAAATCATTGAATTTAAGGGAATTAGGATTTTCACTTTTGGCGGAGGCTTTCCTATTGAGTGCTTTAAAGAGATCAATACTCCAATCGAATTTGAAGGTTCAAATATAACAGAAGAAACAATAAAACATGCAAGAGAAAACCTTGAGAAACACAATTGGGAAGTAGATTATGTTGCGACCTATTATGCCCCTAACAATATTCATCTTTCTTTAGCTCCTGGATTTTATACTCCTAATATCATCACCAATTTCTTTGATGAGCTGCAAGAGAAATTGAAATATAAACACTGGTATGTGGGAGCTTATAATATGGACAGGGACTTTGAAAACAATATTACGGCGCTTTTTAGGAAGCCAGTATGCATAAATGTGGAGCAAGTAAAGAGCGAAGCACCCGCATTACCTACTACAAACAATTCATTTTCATTCAAGGAAATTAAATAACAGTATCGAAGAGCAGCCCGAAAGAGCTGCTTCTCTATTAAGGAGGAGGGCTTTATGCATTCATGGGCAGTGTATCGTTTCATGATTTTAATCAATCAGTTGAATGCGGATTTAGAACAGGTTCATGGAATATCTGAGGAAGATAGATCTTCTATTCAAGATGTAATAGATGAACTTAGCCGAGTTGTATTGGAAACTTTTAAGTAAGGGAGGAATTAGCTCATGGCAAATATAAATACTTGCTGCGCCGATAGACCGTGCCAGTATAAAAGAACTTGCGAGGTAAGCTACCTGGATCATTTGATATCTTTGTATAGAGATATCAGTGCTGATACAACCATTCCTGCAGGTGACAAAGCCGAGATCATTAGTAAGATTTATACACTTGAGCTACTGGTTGAGCGTTATAGTGCTTGAAAGGGGTGATTTGATATATGGGTGTATGCATCAGCAAAGGAAACAGCAAACTTGGCGAGATAAAAAGTGTCTCACTTCCATCTGGGCTAACTTGCATCAAGTGTGGTTGTAACAAGAAGTGCTATGCCAAAAAGATTGAACGACTTCGGCCAAGTGTAAGAAACTCGTACATCAGAAATCTTACCATATTGGAAGAAGATCCGCAGACCTACTGGAGAGAAGTAGAAGCAGCGATCATGACTTCAAGGTTTTTTCGATTCCATGTAAGTGGGGATATACCTGACTGGGATTATCTCATTAAGATGGTTTCGATTGCGGTGAGAAATTTACATTGTGAGATTCTTTGTTTCACAAAAAAATATGAGATAGTGAACCACTATCTTAGCAATGTTGGAGATCTTCCACCTAATTTACATATGATATTTAGCGCATGGGTTGACCTGAAAATGGTTAACCCTTTTCATTTGCCTGAAGCACATGTTTTGTATAGGGACGGCACAACAACTGCACGAGAAGATGCAAAAAAGTGTGGCGGTAATTGTACGGAATGTGCTTGTATTTCTGGTGGCTGTTGGTCATTAAAAAAGGGCGAACAGGTTGTATTTAAGGAGCATTAAAGAAAAAAGGAAGAATTCGATGAACCATAAATAAAGGAGGGGTATTTGATATGGCTCAAAAGATAGTTATTGACCTACACAATGGAACAAAACTTGTGGCAGAGGAAGGCTGTGATTCGTCATTTCCCGGTGAAATATACATTGGGATAATGGACGAAAGCGAAATGCTTTGGCAAGGCCTTGCGGTGGTTAGATGCAAGTTGAATAACAACGGAAGTGAGCCAGAGTACGCGGATGATAAATTTGAGGTTCTCGTCTATGCAAACAAGGATGATGAGGATTATACAAACAAATTCTCGGTTGAACTTCGTGACGATGAGGAACAGCTTTCTTTGCCTCCGCCAAACCGATATCAAGACAAAAAACGGTGGTAAGGGCGGTGATTATATGAGGTGTGGAAATATTCGGATTCATGTTGAAATCCCTGTATATGCGGACAAAAACAACTGTTTTTGCGATGATAACCATGTTTCCTATTCAATCCCTGCCATTCGTAAAGCCTGTGAAACTGCTTCAAACTTACCAATTATTCAGTATGATGAACAAGGGACAGAAAAAGTCGTGGGCGTTGCACAATCAATTAAATGGAATCCGCATGGCTTTATAGAGGTGGACGGACAACTGTTATTTGGAGGGACAAATGAAACTGTCGAGTTAGGGAAAGATGATTGCGTCGTTTCAATGGAACTTAGCATAATCGGACTTGGATGAGAGGGGGAGAATTCACGATTTCTATGATGAGCAAAGAAGAAATGCAAGTGTTCAGCAAACTGTTCAGCCAGTATTGTAGGCAGGAAATCAACAGAGGACACTGTGAGCCAGACTGTTGCGACTTCTGCCCTGTCAATAGTGCATACGATGAAATCTTTAATCGTTTCACAGATGATGAAGAAGATAGCAATGACGATGACGAGTAGAACCCATTATGAAACCGGCATTGAAACGCCGGAAATCCTCGGCTCTGGTTCTTCATTCTCCAGCGTTATCACAACCTCTGATGAGAACGAAGCGTTTCAGGTGTATCGTAGCGGCAACCGCAATTACCTGTTGAGAGCAACCTACAGTATTGATAGGCCGAGAATGATTGAGTGGTGGGACAAAGAACAGGAATGTTGGAGAATATGAAAGGATGATTTGGTATGGCGTTATATAAGATAGGAGTTACAGAGGCGGGCGACGCAGGGGTTGACTTATCTTGGGAGGAGAAATTAGATAATGTCGATGCTGCAGTTCTTATTACAAAGTGTGTGTCGCCGGATTTCATTGACGCCGCTTTGAGACATAAGGACAAGCTCGTCATTCACACTACAATCACCGGATATGGGCACTCTATTTTGGAGCCAAATGTACCAACTCCATATGAGGAGTTTGCAGCTATTATGGAGTTGGTCAAGGCTGGATTCCCGATGAGAAGAATTGTTGTTCGTGTTGACCCTATTATCCCAACAGAAAAGGGGCTCTCCGTTGCGTACCGTACAATGATTTCTTTTATGGAAATTGGATTTCAGCGCTACAGAGTGAGC
>ERZ1034973.635-NODE-635-length-23591-cov-9.698844_pt1 | contig 23591 bp, 19 predicted proteins | sample MGYA00520686_ERZ1034973 | MGnify/ENA primary metagenome ERZ1034973 (study PRJEB33766, sample SAMN09781775) | gut metagenome | biome: gut microbiome | host: Homo sapiens | place: Madagascar | study: EMG produced TPA metagenomics assembly of the PRJNA485056 data set...
AAGGCGAAAATCAATTTTTCGGCAGCACAATCTTTTTAGAATATAAAATTACTGGGTCAAATTTCGAGTTTTAGATAAATTCACAAAAAAAGGCATTCTCTGTAAAATTTGAATAAGCACATACAGAAATACGGAGAAATGCCATGACTAAAAACAGCCTAATTATATTATATTGCATAGTGGATGATTTTATCCATAGGTTTCTTGAAACTTCCGCGGGGAAAAAGAATCTTGCACTGTATTACGGAAAGCGCGGGCCGAAACACAGGATGCCTGTGGCGGTCATGAAACTGAATTACAATTTGGTTTATCACAGGGCAAGGAGCGTGCCTGGAATGTTCAGACACTTCTTCTACAGCATATCCGTATTTTTGCTTCATTCAGTTAAAGATGCAAATCAATGGTTTTTGACTAATCTTGCGGACGTTGCAAAACTCGAATTTTGACCTTTTACTCTTTGAAAAAAAATTGAAATGCAGCTGATTGATATTTTAACAGAAACCTTGTGATTGTGTTTTTTTACGCGGATTTATGATATAAGTATTTGTGGCTCCGGGAGGAAAAACCCGACAGCCGGCTGAAACAACCCATGCTTAAATTATTTTTTTACCGGCGAGTATGAGCAGCCCCGACGCTTGCCTGCGAGCCTACAGTGTGAGGGATTGAAAGGGTGAGCGCATTGCCTGGAATCATGCAGTAGATGCTGGATTAAATCCCGCTGGAAAGAAAAACAAATCTTGGGATGGCAACGAATTAACTGTAGACGCAATTTTTAATAACCATTACGCTGATGAAGCCGCTGAATTCAATTCAAGCTTAGCAGGCAAAAAAGGATATATTTTCTATGATTGGACAGGGGATGGAACGTTTGATCATGTTGAATATTGTGAAGTTGACAATAATGGTGCTGGATATTCCTTTTACAATAACAATGGATATGAAAAAGACGAAAAATATTATCATAGATTTTTTGCAGAAGACAATAACGCAGGTGCAAGCCCTGACAGCAAAGGAAGATTAAAGTTTATCTCGTTAAATTAAAGCATTTGCCACAAACAGCTTATAATATTGTTTGTGGCATGCTTAAAAATTTTTATAAAGGAGGATATGAAAATTGAAGAAAAAAATAAGCATATTATTATTGATACTCATCGCTTTTCATGTATTTGCAGAACCCATTGAGTTAACTTTTAAGATGGACGATGGAACTTATGAAAGACGACAAATAGACAGTTCTGATGACACATACATTTTTGTCTGGACTGATTTTCCGTTACACAAACAAATAACAGAAATTTCTGGATTCGAAAAATGTAAAGACTTAAAAACCATGAGTTTCTATTTTCCTAATTACGAAGGAGACTGGAAATTTTTGGCTTCAGTTCCAAATTTGACTGTATTCGGAGCAGATGTCAGAAATCCATCATTAAATTTTCTTGAAGATTTAGAAAATATAGAGGAATTTGAAATAGCGGTTCATGTAGATAAAAAATATCATGAGACACTAAAAAACACAAAAATCGATTTAAAAAAACTGAAAAAACTAAAAAAAATTTGTTTAAGAATCTTATTTGATAATAAAGAAAACAAAGATGATAGACTAGATTTCATTCCTCCGTTTATAAATGTTCAGAACAAGCCGGAACTTTTGATTTATGACAATCGGATAGAAAAAATTTCAAAGGAAGAACTGCGGCTTTTGAAGCAATATTCAAAAGTTCACTTGGATTTTAATCCGATTGCAGAAAATGAGACAGAACTGGCAAAACTGAGAAAGGCGAAAATCAATTTTTCGGCAGCACAATCTTTTTAGAATATAAAATTACTGGAAATTTCAAGAAAAAAAATATTTTAAGATTCAGCGAATTAAAAAAATGCTTTAAGATTGCGCAAGAGGATTTTTTATGGCAAAAAAGAACGGCTCGATTGTTTACAAATGTTCAAACTGCGGGTACAGCCAGCCGAAGTGGCTTGGGCGCTGCCCTGACTGCGGAGAATGGAATTCTCTTGAAGAATGCATAATAGATTCAAATGCGCAAGGCTCTTCAAGAAACAATTCTGCAATCAGTGAAAAAGCAAAGCCTGTGCCGCTGGAATCAATCAAGGCCAAGGACAATCTGCGTTTTATAACCGGAATTGAAGAATTTGACCGCGTTCTTGGCGGCGGAGCAACAAAACGTTCCGCGATTCTTTTGGGCGGCGAGCCTGGAATTGGAAAATCGACGCTGCTTATTCAGACGGCGGCAGCCGCGGCAAAAACCGGATGCGGAAGAATTCTGTACGTTTCCGGGGAAGAATCCGGCGCCCAGATAAAAGAACGCGCAGAACGGCTGAATCTTGAATGCAAAGGCATAGAGATTCTATGCACAACGAGGCTGGAAGACATCCTTGATGCGATGGATAAAATAAATCCGGCAATCGCGATAATTGATTCAATACAGACAGTTTATTCCGCGGAAGCCGGCATTATTCCCGGAACAATAAATCAGCTTAAATACTGCTCGAACGAGCTTATCGGCTGGGTAAAAGAACGCGATTCTGTCTTGCTGATGACTGCGCACGTTACAAAAGAAGGGACGATTGCCGGCCCAAAAACTCTTGAGCACATGGTTGACACTGTAATTTCCTTTGAAAGAAACAGCGATGACGTAAGATTTCTTCATGCGCAGAAAAACAGATTCGGCTCTGTTGATGAACTTGGAATTTTTAACATGACGGAAAAAGGTCTTGCGCCGGTTCTAAATCCGGCGACAATGTTTCTTTCGGAAACAAGGGAAAACCAGCCTGCCGGCGTCGCCTGCTGCGCAGTTTTTGAAGGGAACAGGGTTTTTCTTGTTGAAATCCAGGCTCTGACCGCTCCGGCAAAGGCCGCGATTTCCAGGGTTTTTACAGACAAGATTGAATCCGCAAGAGTTTCAAGAATCGCGGCGATTCTTGAAAAGCGCATAGGCATAAAATTTCTTGGACAGGACATCTACATAAATGTAGCCGGAGGAATAAGGCTTAGCGAGAGCGCTGTCGACGCGGCGCTAGCGGTCGCGATGTATTCCGCAAGAACGGACAGGCCTGTCGCGGCGGGAACCGCAATTTTTGGAGAATTAAGCCTTGCAGGCGAAATCCGCGCTGTCTCAAAAATCCGGCAGAGGGCAAAAACCGCGGAAGGTCTTGGTTTTAAGAACATTTTTGCGGCAGAAAAAACAGAAGGCGTTGAAGTTGTAAAAGACATTGCGACTCTTATCAGAAAAATCTTTAATTGAACGACCTCTTTCAGCCACCAGCGCACGAATCAGCAGGTATGAATCCAGGTCAGCTCATGCTTGTTGTAGTTCAAATGAACAATCCGGCTGCCAGGAATTTCTGAAAACTGCTTTATGATGTTCCAGTCCGGCTCTCCCTGCATTTTTATTGTGCAAATCATATTTCTGCACAGTCCGCTTTCCAGCCATTCATTAACCCACTTTAAAAGCCGTTCCGGGTAGCATATCACATCGCTGAAAACCCAGTCGCAAAAGCCTATGTCCTGCGGTTTTAACGTAAACGCATCGTGCGCCTGAAATTTTACCAGCGGATTTTCCATAAGCTCCGGAGAAAGCTCCGCGCGGTCAACGGCATGGACAGAAGCCCCGAGTCCAACCAGAACCCACGTCCAGCCGCCGGGACACGCTCCGGCTTCAAAGCAGTGCTCTCCGGGTTTCGGAAATTCCGTGCCGTTCAAAAGATTTGCCATTGCAAGGCTTTCCTGAATTTTTAAATATGCGCGGCTAGGCGGATTTTCGTGGTCTTCCAGAAAGGTTATTTTTCCTGCCGGGAGAAAACTTGAGGTTTCCGCGCTGAAAATCATCTGTTTTTCTGAAATCAATGTGTAAAGCCCTATCGGTTTAGCAGGAATTTTTACAGGAAACGAGCGCGGCTTCAAATTAATGTAAGGCAGTTTTTCCTGAATTAAATTTGCACGGCGGAAATACTGGTACTGGTACGGCGCCCAGTTTCTCTGAATATTTTTTAAGGAATTAGCGGCCTCGCCTATCGACTCAAAATCAAGAATCCTCGGTTTTAGCATTGCAGAGCGGGCCCAATAAGGCAAATCATCGGGAGTTTTTACAGAATCAACAGGAAAATCACTGTAATAAAGTAGTTCTCCGTAAACCGCCGCAGGCTTTGAGTTAAAATGCAAACGCCCCGAAAGCTCCGTCTGCAGCATTCCTGTCATATCCGGATAAGCAAGAAACGCCGCTCCCGGAAGGTCTTGTATTTTCATCAAATTATCTGGCATATTGAATCGCTTATTTCATCAGAAAGACTGTCTTCCGAATCGCTGCCAAGTTTTTTTATATATTTTTCAAGACGCATATAGTCTGTTGAAGGAAGTATCTGAAATCCAATATCAGTACCGCTTCCTTCTGATTTTACCCAGCATGGATGACAAATCAGAGCAAGGGTTTCGTTTGCCGCGCGAGAGAAAGTGATTTTTGCTTCATAATCGCTGTTCATGTCTACAGAAACAGGAAACGAATAATGAATTTTGCAGCCTTCACGGCTTATGTTTTCAAGAGTACCCGGAAGCGCACACAAGTCCGGCGATAAGAATCTTCCAATATCTTCAAAACGCTGCGAAAGCCTTTCTTTTGAATTCATAACTCTAAAAGTATAGAGAATTGGTCAGTTCTTTACAACCATTATTTTTCTAGTTTCATCAATGCCGTTTCCAAAGACACGGACAAAATAAAGTCCGCGGGCAACTTTTTTGCCGGATTTTGAAGTTCCGTTCCATGAATAATTATGCTCGCCGGCCGAAGCAGTTCCGTGCTGAAGGTAACGGATTATATTTCCGTCAAGAGTCATCACAATTACATCCAGTCTTCCTTCTGAAGGCATATTTACGCGGATAACGGACATTTCTCCCTTGTTCACATCAATAACATTGTTAAAAATCGTTACATTTCCACGCTGCAGAACCGCGCTTTTCAGCCTGAACGACCACAAATCCAGAGAAACCGGATCATTTGAATTTTTAAGGCGCAATGCAAAAAGCGGCTGTGGCTCCAGCCTGTACACTCCGGTTATTTCATCATAGGAAGGAGCATGGCATATTTTTACAGGCGAGCCATCCGGTTCGGCAAGTCCAAAAAGAAAAGAAACCTGATTTCCAGATGAGTATCCGTTTTTTTCCATAGTTTCCCAGTCCAGCGTAAATTTGGCGATATTTTTGCTGACTTCACCGGCCGCAAACAGATTGTTTGAATTTGTCGCCGAAGCAAGCGCCGTAAGTGGAGAAATCCGTTCCGTTGAAGAGCCGGAAGTGTCAACAGGAACTAAGGACGGAATCCAGACGCGAAGGTTCTGCTCCAGGTTTTTATTATACTCCTTTGAAACTGAATCAGAATCAGGAGATTTGTCGTAATACATTATTATTTTTTCCGGCAAGGATTCCGCATTTTCAGAATTTCCAGAATCCTGCGATGTCACCACAAAAAGATTGTGTTCTGTAAGCAAAGTTCCGTCCTTCTGCTGGTCTTCGTTCCATTCGCGAACAGAAAGATTGCTTTGGGCCGCCGCGGAAGCCGAAAAACCGAATTTCTCTTCCATAAACCTGTCGTCGTACGCATATACAGGATTCACCACATCAACCGCAAAATCGCTCAAAGCATGGGCATCTCCGTGCGACATATAGTTTCCATTCACATCCGTTATCGCTGTGACTTTTACATCTTTAATGCCGGTAAAAGGATCGATAAATTTTCCGGATTCTGGAGAAAAACTCTGAATATAATAATTTTTCACGTCTTTTAAAGTCACATTTCTGTTCAAGGTAAAAATCAATCCGGTAAAAGTACCAGAAGAATAAATTTTAAGCGGCGCAGTTTCTTTTTCAATATATAAATCAGAAACAACATCGGAATCTTCAAATTTATGTCCGTCGGCAGGAATTTTTATAAAGCGCAGGGAATCAGAAATGCCGAATGATTTTTTTGTGCCATCGGAAAATTCAAGTTCCACCGGCTCAAGATTGATTTCTTTATTAAAGACAACGTAAAGTTTGTTTCCCGAAACTTTTGCAGAAGTCATATTAAAACGCGGAGAAACGCGGTCAACAGATTTCACTTCCGCTGACTTCATAAGATTTCCCGCAAGATCGGTAACACAGCCTTGCTGGTCGTATCTTATTGAAAAATTTGTCTTCAGCGGCAATTTTGTTCCGTCTTTTAAGAAAACTGAAAAATAAAGAGAATCTCCGGAAGAAATTTCCCTTTTTTCGCCGATTTTTGACAAAAACAGGGTACTGAACGCACCTGATTCAATCCGGGAATTTTTAAATTCCGAAGCAGGCGTTTCATAGTCGACTCCATAGTTAAAATATGAAGATTTATTATATAGCGTTGAATATCTTATTCCGCCTGAAGTTCTTGCAGAACCGCCCGGAGAGTTTCCAAAAGGCCTTGAACCGCCGAAAATATCGGAAGCATACGAATCTTTTGCAAAAAGCGTATTCTTATCTTTTCCCCAGCCGAACTGTGAAAACCATTTTGCGCCGCCAAAATATTCATCCTCAGAGTTGTCAAAAACGTGAAATTCAATTCTATCCAGGAATGTTCCGGAGGTCTTGCATGCTCCAAGAATCTCGCAAAATTCAGAAGATTTTGCGGCGCCGTTTGAATTAAACGAACGATAAACTGCAAAAACCGGCGCAGACAAATCCCAGGTTCCATAAACGGAATCGTTCCAGTCCGGATTATAAATATCGCCGGAAGAATCTGAAATTACAGACAATTTTTTTAACGAATGATTTTTCTGCGATTTTACAAGAAGGCTGTTTCCTTCAGAATCTTTTATAAAATCGTTGAATTTCTGATTTTCAGCGGAAGGCTGATTTCCATGCGGAAGAAGCGTTATTTTTCCGGAAGGCATTTGTGTATTGTCAGAATCGATGTAGCCCGGCCAGTAAGGAAAGCCGGAAGGATTTTCCGCGGGTGTCTGACTTTGATAGCCGGCGAGGGAAATTCTAAAACGATGAGTCTGCGGAGATTCGCCTTTTGAAAGGGAAACAGCAAAATTGCGGTAAATTGAATTCAATTTTTCAGGATTAATGCCTGATTCCGAGCCAAGGCTTACTTTTCCGCGTTCAAACTGCGCAAGCCCGGAAACAAGAATTCCGTTTTCAGAAGAATTTAAAATTCCTGCAAGCTCCGCAGAAGACTGCACATTAACGACGGAAGAATCGCCGCCATTCACAAAGATTTCTTCCGAATACTGAAATTCCAAAAAGTTGTGGGAATCATGCGTTTTTTGTTTTTCCGGCAATTTTTCGTGAAGCTCCTGTCCGGTGCGAACCACAATCAGAACCGGCTGGCAAGAATCCGTAACACCATCAAAACGTTTTGCCGCTCCATCATAACTTGCAATACGGTTTTTATGCTCATCCCGAAGCCCTTGCGAATTTTCTGAAACCGCACGAACAATATTCAAATACGGAACAGCAGAACGATGGATTCCCTTCATATCCGTACTTTGCGCTGCTCCCGGAGACTTTCCTGTCGCATCCGTATTCCATGATTCCGGCGCTTTTATAAAGAATTTTTCAAGGTCGCCTTTTCCATTCGTGGATTCCGTACATTCCGCATCAACAAAAGTCCCTGTAAAACTGATTTTTGGACCGTTATTTCCGTATGTTAAAAAGGTTGAATTTTCCGCAATGTTTTTCCAGATTTCATTGTTTGAATTTTCAATTTTTACCGCTTGTCCAGAAACAGAATCCTTAAAGGAAACTTCAATGACATCGTCATAAACTGTGCGTGCAAGAGCGATTTCCGGATGACCAAAGCATACTTTTTCATTGTTTCCGGTTCTGTCAAAAGACTCTGCCGCAGAAAGGAAAGAAATTCCGTTCCCGGAAGAAGAAAAATTACAGTTTTTTATAGAAGAAGCGTACGCTTCCGCAAAGTTTTCAGAGTTTTCGTTGTTTCCGGCTTTCAGATTCCATTCAGAAGCGCCCTCAAGATTTACGCCGTTGCAATAGAAATTTTTTCCGGCAGAAAGCGTAACGCCATTTTCAAGACCGCTCAGGGAAGAAATAAATTTTTCAGAACTTACTTTCGTTCCGTCTGGGAAAACGACAGGAAAAGCTGCGTTTGAATTTTTACGCCCTGAATATTTAAAAATCCCTTCAGCGTCGCTTCGCCAGTTGAAATCTGCGGAAACAGAATCATTGTACATCGAAGAAGAATCTCCGTTCAGCAGAACAATGTCCTTTCCAGCCGAAATATCAGGAGTTTTTCCGAAAAGATTATTTGAAAGCGTTATATTGCCGTTCAGTAAAACAAAATTTCCGCTGACATCCGCAGGAGTTCTCCAGCTTATGTTTTTTGCAGAAGCCGCCGCGTCGTCAACAGCCGAAATGTAAAGATTTTTTTCTGAATTTTCAGAACCGACAGACATTTTTTCCGTTCTGATTTCAACATCATTTTTTCTTTTTGCAGAAAAATATACATCGGCGTCAAAAACAGAAATTCCAGAACTTATAAAATCAGAATCAAACTGAACAGAAGCCGCCTTGCCGGAAATATCGACCTTGCCGGAAACGTTCACATCCGAGCGGAAAAAAGATTTTTCGGCAATCACAGAAAGTGCTCCTGCCGAAACCTTAACATCGCCGGAGAATGTCGCTTCTGCGCCTTCTACAGATATAGAGTTTGCAGCAGTTACAGACGAAGCGAATGTTGAAACGCCTGACTTTACGCTGATAAAAGTTCCTGCGGAAAGTGCCGAGGCAAAAGCCGCCGTTTCCGCGTTTTGCACCGAGATAGAATCTCCTGCCGAAACCGTGGCGTTGAACCTTGCGGTTTTTGCCGATACCTCTATTTTTGAGGTGCTGTTCACGGCTTCCTTAAATTCCGCTGCGCCTGACGTTAAATCCGCGTTTACTGAAAGTTCGTCCTTAAGGGTAAGCGTTTTTTCAAAAACCGCCGAGCGCGAGACGACTGAAACCTGCGCTCCGGGAGATGTTTCCAGAGTTGATACAAAACAAACCTGTCCGGCAGAAGCTGAAATGCTTGTTTTTCCTGAAAATTTCACGGTGTCGGAAAAAGTTACCGATCCGCCGGTAGAATCCGCCTTTACGGAAAATTCATCTCCGGCCGCAACAGGTTTTTCAAACTTGACCGCTCCGCTTCTGGCTGTAATCCCGGTTTTTGCAGAAGTCTTTACTGCGCCGGAAAAAGTTGCTTCCGAGGCGGAAACTGCAAGCGGAGAATTGGCGGCGACCGTAAGATTGCCGGAGAAAGCCACTGCGCCAGTGGCGGAAATTTCTGTCTCGTTCTGAATATCTGTAGTTCCGCGGAATGTTACCGCGCTTGCATTGAATTTCGTTTTTGCCGCGCCGGAGACCGTAACCGTGCCGGAATATTTCTGCATTCCTGATGTATTGATTTCCGCGGCGTGGATTTCCGCATCTTTTTTTGCGGCCAGGGATTTTGCGTGGACGTCTGAAAAAAACTCAAGGTCTGCGTCAGAAACTATTTCTGCAAGACGCACCGACTCTGTTCCTACAGAAGAATAAAAAAATGCCTTTCCTTGTGATGGCAAAGGAGAATCTGAAAGAATCAGATTTAAGCCATTGACCGCCGCATTGCTTATAAGACTTGCCTCCCCTGCTTTTCCAAAAACAAGCTTATGACCGTTAAGGTTGAATTTAGCATTTTTTAAAAGAACAATTTTCTTCGAATCTATATTTTCATCAGAATCCAGTTCAATTGGGTTGTCTGTATTAAGGCTAACCTGCTCCGAAGTTATTTCCCCATGAATTTTCAGAGAATCCGTTTCAACACTAATATCTTTTGCCTTCAAATCGCCGGGTACTTCAAGTTTTCCCCTTAAAATCAAAATATTATATGAAATATCTGCAAGGATAACTTTTCCGGGTGTAGTTTCGCCTGTGTAAATCCATGTTCCGCTATCCGTAACCGTAACCGGGTTCGCAAAGGCGACAGCGCAAAGCCCGGATGAATTAACCGTGCCCAAGTTTAAAAAGGTGGCTGTTTCAGTCTCAAAACTGACGCTTGCACCAGAAGAATCGGGAAGAGTTACTGTTTTATTGTTAGTAAAATTTCCGCCAAATTTTATCTGCGCAGAAGCATTTTGTAAGTCAACAACCCCATAGTTTGAGAACTCAGAAGAAAAAGTTCCTTTAGCCAAAGTTCCTTCCGCCGTACCTGCAAAAGAAACCGAGCCGTCTTTATTATTGGTAAAATCCTGCGCAAATGTTCCGGTTGCTTTGTCTAAAAAGCCCAGAGTTCCAGAGTTTTCTATAGTTCCGTTAAAAGTTCCAATCGCAGAACCGGAAAAACCGAAAGTTCCGTCGGTATCGTTTGTAACTTCGCCGGTAGCGTTTGTAACTGCACCGTTAAAAGTTCCTTTGGCTGTGTCTGAAAAAGAAACCGCGCCGCCTGCATTATTGATAAAATCCTGCGCAAATGTTCCGGTTGCTTTGTCTAAAAAGCCAAAAATTCCGGAGTTTTTCACAGTTTCGCTAAAAGTTCCTTCCGCAGAACCTGAAAAGCCAAAAATTCCTCTGGTAGCGTTTGTAACTGCGCCGGAAAAAGTTCCTTTAGCCGAATCCTTAAACTTCACCGAACCGTAATTCGTTACAGCGCCGCCAAAGCTGCTCTTGCTTCCACCGGAAAATTCCGCTGTTCCAGAAATTTCCAGATTTTTTACGTTTATATTGATTTTTCCGGCGGAAAAAATTGCATTCCCGACTTTAAGCGTTCCATCACCTTTAAAATTAACAGTTACGCGGGAATCATTCAGTTCAATAGAATAAACATCTAGGACAGTTTCTGATGCAACCTCGATATTATACTCATACGTATCGGAAGCGCCGGAATCGCCGGAAAAGACCTCAAAATACATTTTTTTAGAAACCAGAGTTCCCTTTTCCGTTAGCGCAAAGTTCACAGGAGTAACACTAGCGTTCAAACTACCGAGCACAAGAGTCTCTGCTTTAAGGTCAAACCCAGCCAACTTTATAGTTATCTTCTCAGAACCGGCAGCCTTAGAATTGTAGCAATCGCCAATATGGAGCTCTTTAAGCTCATTATCCGGAGAAGAATTCAGCGTCGCAGTTACAGCATTTTCCCCTGTAAAATATGTACAGGCAGGCTTGCTTGAATCAGACCCCGGAAAATCGGCAGTTCCGCCTGTAGCATTAAAAGTCTTTTCCCAGCCAGAGCCATTCCAATACGACCAGAACTTTGCCTTAGATTTATCACCGTCTTTATAAGTTTCGCTCCAACTTCCATTCCATGCAGCCCCATACGGCGTCCAGCGATAAACATTTTCTGCAAAGGCGCTGAAATTCAAAAAAAACAATACAAAAAAGGCGAAAAAAGCCTTAAAGAATTTGCGGGAAAAATCAAAAAAATCGCATATAAAAAAGTTTTTCAATAAAAACTCCAAAATTAAATTTTCTCAGTTAATTATCGGAGATTATAACATACTTTTTTAGCAGTAAGAAAGGAGGGCGTTGGTGATGTCCAATAAGTTCCAAATGTCATTGGCATCTTGAGCAACAATCTCAAAATGATTGTAATATATACATTCAGATTTTCGGGTCAAGCCCGAAAATGACATAAAAGATACTTATTGGACATCCTCTAGAAGGGATAGGCAAAAACCGCAAGGTTTGAGCCGAGTCAGAATGAGATGTGAAACAGCTCATTCTGAGTAGTGAAAGACGCAACGCGGCTTGAACGGCGAAAAACTTAAACCTTTGCAAAAGCCTGGGCCAAATCCGCGATTATGTCGTCAATGTGCTCCGTTCCGATTGAAAGGCGTATTGTGCCCTGAGTAATCCCCTGCTCTTCAAGCTCCGTTTCATTCAGCTCGGAATGAGTTGTCGACGCAGGATGAATAACAAGCGACTTTACGTCAGCAACATTCGCAAGAAGGCTGAAAATCTTAAGGCTGTCAATAAACTTCCATGCAGCCTCGCGGCCACCCTTTATTTCAAAAGTAAAGATTGAAGCGCCGCCGTTCGGAAAATATTTTTCGTAAAGCGCATGATCCGGATGGCTTGCAAGCGACGGATGGTTCACCTTCGCAACCTTTGGATTTTTCGCAAGATATTCAACAACTTTTTTTGTATTTTCAATGTGGCGCTCAATTCTAAGCGACAAAGTTTCTGTTCCCTGGATAAGCGCCCACGCATTGAACGGAGAAATCGCCGCGCCCTGGTCGCGCAGCAGAATCGCACGGATGTACGTTACAAAAGCCGCGCCCGGAACCGCATCCGCAAAAGAAACTCCGTGGTAGCTTTCGTTCGGCTTTGAAATCGCCTTGAATTTTCCGCTCTTCCAGTTTGTTTTACCGGACTCAACAATAATTCCGCCCAAAGTTGTTCCGTGGCCGCCAATAAATTTTGTAGCAGAATGAACAACAACATCCGCGCCGTGCTCAAGCGGACGAATCAAAAACGGAGTTCCAAAAGTATTGTCAACAACAACCGCCAGACCGTATTTGTGGCCAAGCTCAATCAGCGCATCCAAATCCGGAATATCAGCATTCGGGTTGCCCAGCGTTTCAAGATAAAGAACTTTTGTGTTTTCCCTGATTGCGCCTTCAACTTCCTTCAAATTATGAGCGTCAACAAAAGTTGTTTCCACACCGAACGGCTTTAAAGTATGCTTCAAAAGATTGTAAGTTCCGCCGTAAATCGTTTTTTGCGCCACAACATGGTCGCCGGACTGCGCCAGAGCCTCTATCGCATACGTAATCGCCGCCGCGCCGCTAGCCACAGCCAGAGCAGCCGAACCGCCTTCCAGAGCCGCAATCCGTTTTTCAAAAACATCCTGTGTAGAATTCGTAAGCCGGCCGTAAATATTTCCAGCGTCCGCAAGTCCAAACCTGTCCGCCGCATGCTGCGAGTTGTGGAAAACATAAGAAGTTGTCTGATAAATCGGAACTGCGCGCGCATCCGAAGCCGGGTCAGCCGCCTCCTGTCCTACATGAAGCTGTTTTGTCTCAAAATGTGTATTATCAAAAATTGCCATAATTAAATTCCTCTTTTTTTGTCTTTACTTAAAAGGGGGAAAAGTCCCCCTCGGCTCAACCAAATCGCCGCAAAGCGTCAATTCGTTTTCGCCTGCCCCCTTTCCTAGGAGCCGCGCTCCTAAAACCACGCTTTAAAAATTGTGAAAAAAAATATTTTATAAAAACTAACAAAGACAAAAGGAACGCATGACTCCGTTTCTAAAGTTTTCTCTTACAAGTTTTTCAAAATAAACTTTCATTGCGTTCCTCCTATAAAAAAGATAATTTAATTTGATAATCAGATAATAAATTCAATTTCCCACTAAGTCAATAGGTTTATTAAAAAATCCGCATAAATCTGCAGTTTTAACGAAATGAAATAATAGCGCAGGCAGAGGGCAATTTGCGAAGACTTTTGGCGATTGAACAAATTAAAGTGCGGAGCACCCGAACCTTTACAAGCGGAGCGCGCGCCAAATCCGTCTGGAGCAAATTGAAATCTGCCGGAAGCGTTCTTTCAGAATATTTTCAAAAAAACTGCAAATTCACGCTATTTATTATTTTCACATATTAAAGTATTCTAAACTTATGAATGAACTACAATTAAAATATGGATGCAACCCGAACCAGAAGCCGGCAAGGGTTTTTATGGAAGACGGAACTGATTTGCCAATCACAGTTTTAAACGGAAAACCAGGATATATCAATCTGCTGGACGCATTGAACGGCTGGCAGCTTGTAAAGGAACTAAAGGAAGCAACCGGACTTCCTGCGGCAACATCATTCAAGCACGTTTCCCCGGCAGGAGCAGCAGTCGGAAAACCACTTTCAGACACTTTGAAGAAAATTTATTTTACAGACGGAGTCGAGCTTTCACCTTTAGCTTCGGCCTATGCGCGCGCCCGCGGCGCAGACAGAATGTCAAGTTTTGGTGATTTTATCTCCCTTTCAGACGAATGTGACGAGGCAACCGCCCTTCTTATAAAAAAAGAAGTTTCAGACGGAATCATCGCGCCGGGATATTCAGAAAAAGCCCTTGAAATCTTAAAGGCAAAGAAAAACGGAAATTACTGCGTAATCCAGATTGATTCAGACTACGTTCCTGCCGCGCTTGAAAAAAAGCAGTTTTTCGGCGTTACTTTTGAACAGGGGCACAACTTCCTTAAAATCGACGAAAGCTGCCTTTCAAACATTGTTACTAAAAACAAGAATATGAGCGAAGAAGACAAAATGAACCTTGTGATTTCGCTGATAATCCTAAAGTACACACAGTCAAATTCTGTCTGCTACGTAAAAGACGGACAGGCAATCGGAATCGGAGCCGGACAGCAGAGCCGCGTTCACTGCACACGACTTGCAGGACAAAAAGCGGACAACTGGTGGCTGCGACAAAGCCCGCAGGTTCTTGGACTTGAATTTGTTGACGGAATCAAACGCGCAGACCGCGACAATACAATCGATGTTTACATCGGCGAAGAATACGAGGATGTTCTTGCAGAAGGAAAATGGCAGAAATTCTTCAAGACAAAACCGGCTGTTTTCACACGCGAAGAAAAACGCGCATGGCTCGACAAGAACACAGATGTCGCAATCGGCTCGGACGCATTCTTCCCGTTCGGAGACAACATTGAGCGCGCCCGAAAATCCGGCGTAACAGTAGTTGCCCAGCCTGGCGGCTCAGTACGCGACGACCAGGTAATCCAGACCGCAGACACCTACGGAATGGCAATGGCATTTACAGGAATCAGGCTTTTCCATCATTAAAATATAGATTACAAACTTATCATTGTTAAGTAGCCTGAATGTCAAGTTTTTTGTAAAAAGAATAAAAGCGCAGGCAGATTTACAGTTTGTGAAGATTTTTGGCGATTGAATTAATTAAAGTGCGGAGCACCCGAATTCGAGCCAAATCCATCTGAGCAAATTGGAAATCTGCCGAGAGCGTTCTTTCATAATTTGCAAAAAAACTCGAAATTAAGGTTATGTATAAAATAGGTTAAATTCAAGCTTCCTGTTCTAACGGCAAAGACATTCCGCTTAGAACAGGAAGAACTTTTTTGTGCCAGCAGGAAAGGAGTTCCGGCTGGAAGAAGAAGAGATATCCTTTTAAACGAAGCAATCCCCCCCCATGAGGCAAAAAAACATAGAGAATTTTCGATTTTTATGTTATATTCATCAAAGGAATATTTTCTGCTTATATCAGAACGGTTTTGGAGGCAAATATGTCAGATTTAGCGTTGCAATATTATAATTCTGTTGACAAACTGGATCTTCATGACTTGGAAATATTGTCTCAAAAAATCACATCTTTGATTTTCAAGAAAAAAGCGAAAGAAGATGATTCTGTCAAAAAGGGGCTTGCTTATTTCAACAGCATAAAAGGCACTGTAACAAGAGAAATTGATGCCGACAAGGAACTTTCAGAATAATTAAGAGAAAAATATGAAGATATTGGAGAAATTTTCGAATATATAATGATAACGAAAATGTTGAAAGTATTTTCTCTTCAACTTTGCAAGCCTGTCTTATTTTTTTATTCTTGCGTAGTAATTTTTCAGCAAACATATTCAATGGAATACGAATTTCTTAAATGAAGTTCCTATTTCATTGAATTTAATCTTATGACGGAACAAATGAACAAATTAAAAAGATAAATCTTCTATTGAAATAAAAGCGCGCTCGGTTCTTATAAAAGGCGATATCTTCAGGACGATTGGGAATCTGATGTGATTAGCCATGCAGTTTGCAGAAACATGAAAGAATCATTTTTTTCCAATTTGTTTAATCCTGTCTGCCAGGTAAAGCGGAACATTTATCATATCTTCCTGTTCTTTGTATTCCAATGCCGAGAATCTTATCGCACAGTCAGGATTTTCTTCCCTTCGGTAGCGCTTGAAACTGGCAGAAGACACATTTCCGCCAGCCTTGCATTCAACAGGAATTATCTGCGTTTCATTTTGTAAAAGAAAATCCACTTCGTAATTTCTGGAAGGAGAATAATAGTGAGGAGCAACATCGAACTGTCCTCTTAACTGCTGAAGACAATAGTTTTCTGTCAACGCTCCCTTAAACTGAAAATCTGAATTCAGTATTATTGCCTCATTGCTTACACCTGCGGCGCATTTTGCAAGTCCAACATCAAAATAGAACAGCTTAAATCTGGAAAAATCTTCAAAAACGTTTAAAGGATGTTCAGGTTTTGTAACATCATAGATGCGTATGACAATTCCCGCGCTGACAAGCCATTCGATTGCCTCTTCAAATTCACGTGCCCTTGCTCCAGATTTGACGCAGCCATAAACAAATTTTTCATTTTCTTTAGAAAGCTGTGAAATAATGCTTCGCATTACCAGAAGTATGCGGCCGGCATTTACCTTTCCGTTGCATTTGGAAATATCATTTTCATAGAGAGCCAATAACTCATTTTGTATTTGCAAAACGACTCTGGAATTTTTTTCTGTCATCCAGGAGCATACACAATCCGGCATTCCGCCGACAATCAAATAATTTCTGTATTGTTCTATCAATCTGTCATGCTGAATTTTCAATATTTCCGCCGGAGGAGTTTCTTCAATATAGTTAAACAGCACAGGTTCCACAGCATTCAGAAATTCTTCAAAATCCATAGGATATATATCAAGAAGATTCACTTTTCCAACAGGATAAGACATTGGTTTTGCAAGAAGAGTTCCTAAAAGACTTCCTGCGGCAACAATATGATATCCGTTTGCCTCTTCATTAAAATACTTAAGAGAATTCAGAGCTTCTGGACACTCCTGCACTTCATCAAAGATAATCAAATCTTCTTCAGGAAGAATTTTATCGCCTCTAATTGTGCCGAGAATCTCTATAATTCTATGCGGCTCTTTATTTATCTTAAAAATTTCATGGAGGCTTTCTTCCTTGTCAAAAGAAAAATAGAAAGTCTTCTTATACTTGCGCCTGCCGAATTCTTTCATAAGCCAGGTTTTACCAACCTGACGGGCGCCTTTTAAAACAAGCGGTTTTCTATGAGAAGAGTTTTTCCACTCCTCCATTTTCTGCAATGCTTTGCGTTCCATACTTTGTAATTAGCATAGCAGATTATACACATTTTTGCACTATTTTTTTTCATAAAATACACAAAATTGCATATAAATAATTATAATTTTTACACATTTTTGCATACGTTTTTTACACATTATTGCATATTATAACGTACGGTTTTTACACATAATTGCAAGTTTTTTTGAACAAAATTACACGTTTTGCACATTTTTCACCTGAAAATTTTAAATCTTGCGGCAAAAGCATAGCAAACCGAAATTTTTTCTTGACAATTCTTTTTCATCCCGTTAATATGCAACCGTGTTGCAAAAGTCTTACCACACTAAAACTTCGGATTTGATTTCTCAGTTTGTTCAGGAAAGAACGGAAAGCGGATTTTCTGCGATGGAGCTGCTTGCCTTTCTTTCTGAGCGCGGGGAAAGTGTGAACAAGACGACTGTTTACCGCAACCTTGACAAGCTTGTTGAAAGCGGGCGGCTCATAAAACGCAAGTCGGCTGTTTCTGACGGTTTTGTTTACCAGACGGCGGAAAAAGACGGACAGTGCTATGGGCACATTCACTTTCAGTGTGAAAAATGCGGCGCGATGATTCATCTTTCGGACAGGCTTACGGCGGACTACCTGAAGTCGGTTTCTGAAAATTTCGGCTTCAAGGTTGATTTTTCTTTGTCATCATTGAACGGGCTTTGCGAAAAATGCAGGACTTTTGAATGAACTCAAGAACGGATTCAAAATTGAACAGGCTGCGCGCGGTTTTGGCGGCGGTCTTCATTGCATTTACAGTTTTCTCAGTGTTTTTTGCGGCTGCTGAAGCCGGACACGACTGCTCAGGCGACGACTGTCCAATCTGCTTTGTGATTCAACTTGCCGCTCAGAACGTAAAGCTTTTGAGCCTTGCCCTTTGCGCCGCCGGCGTTTCTCTTGCCCGGCACTGTTTTGCCTCGAAAATTTCCTTTAAAAACTCATATCAGACTTCTTTCAATAATTCTTTAATCTCCCTAAAGACACGTCTTAACAACTGAAAATTCTCTTTTCATCTTTATGTGGCAGGGATTTTGTATTCGCAATGCTGCGAATGTCCTTGCACTGCGCGCTAGGGATTGTAGGGGCGGCGGAGCCGTTGCGGAACTAAGCAACGCAAAGTGTAGCAATGGAGGTAGCACGAAGTGCGTACGGAACCCCGAAAAGCCCGGTCTGCCTTTAGGCAGAAGCGCCCGTATTCAAAAAGATCAAAAATCGCGTCTGTCAAATCTCTGAAAGACTTGGGATGCGAACTTTTTACAATTTTTTACAAACTGGAGTAAATATGAAAAGAAATAAATTCATCATCGCCGCATTGTGCGCTTTTACATTGTGTTTTTATGTTTCCGCAAAGACGGACAAAAATATCTCATCAAAAAAATCAATCGTCTGCACGACTTTTCCGCAGTACGACTGGTGCCGCGAGATTCTTGGAGACAAAGCGAAAGATTTTGACCTTACTCTTCTTCTTGACAAGGGGACTGACCTTCATTCGTTCCAGCCGAGTTTTTCCGACATCGCAAAAATTTCCGCAAGCGATATGTTCATCTACGTTGGCGGCGAGAGCGACGGCTGGGTTAACGGAGTTCTAAAGGAAGCGAAGAACAAGAACCTTGTTCCAGTCAATATGATGGAAGTTCTTGGAGAGCGCGTAAAGGAAGAGGAAGTTGTGGAAGGAATGCAGGAAACCGAGCATGAACACGGCGAAGAAGGACATCACCACGACCACAGCAAGGAAGTTTCAACTTTTGAGGACAGCGAGGTTAAAAGCAGGAATCTTTCTGACTGGGCAGGCGAATGGCAGTCGGCTTATCCGCTTGTTCTTGACGGAACTTTGGACGAGGCTTTTGAGGAAAAGGCAGAATCCGGAAAAATGACCGCCGCAGAATACAAGGCTTACTATCAGAAAGGCTATAAAACTGACATCGCGAAAATCAGCATAAAGAAAGACAAAATTGAATTCACTTACGCTGACGGAAGAAAAGCAAGCTCAAAATACAAAAATGTCGGATTTTACATCCAGAACTGGTCAACAGGAACAAAGGCCGCGATGTACCGCTTTGTCGCAAAAAACAAGAAGTCAGGCGCGCCGCTTTTCATTGAATTCAACGACCACATGATTGAGCCTGCGGCTGCGGAGCATTTCCACATCAGAATGAGCAACGAGAGCTTTGACGCGATTGTTGACCCGGAAATTTCTTTCCCGACATTCTTCCCTGAAAGCATGAGCAGCGAGGAAATCTGTGAGCATTTGGCAGGACACGGACACAGCCACGATGAGGACGAAGATGGACACGGACATGACCACGAGCATGACGAAGTTGAATACGACGAGCACGTCTGGCTTTCTGTCAAGAATGCTGCCGTTTTGACAAATGCGATTGCTTCCCAGATTGAAAAGCTTGACCCAAAAAACGCTTCTGTTTACGCGGCAAATGCAAAAAATTATGTTGAAAAACTCAACACTCTGGACAAAAAGTATTCTGAAACCGTAACGTCCTCAAAGTTCAGGACAATTCTTTTTGGCGACAGATTCCCGTTCTGCTATCTTGCTGACGACTACGGCCTGAAATATTACGCGGCTTTTGTCGGTTGCAGCGCGGAAAGCGAGGCAAGCTTTGAGACTGTGATTTTTCTTGCGAAGAAAGTTGACGAGCTTGGACTTGGCAGCGTTCTTACAATCGAGAATTCAAACGGAAAAATCGCGCGCAGTGTAATTGAAAACACATCAAAAAAGAACCAGAAGATTCTGAAGATGGACTCATTGCAGTCGGTGAACCAGAATGACATCAAAGGTGGAAAAAACTATCTTGGCACAATGACAGAAAACCTTTCCGTTCTGAAAGAAGCCTTGAACTAGTTCTAGCTTATTTTAGCTTAGGGATAAGGGGCTATAAAAAAATCGCTTGCAGTGGTAATTGACTTCGTCTGGTCATTGAGTCTGTCGAAATGACCGCTGCAACTTTATGTGTTGGTTTTGGAAAATTAGACCGTCGCTACTTTGTCTTTGAATTTTTTGTCTAAAAAATGAGGTTTATTATGAATAAAAAAATTCTTTTGGCGGCTTTTGCAATTGCCGGAATTTTTTGTCTTTCTGGATGCGGAAAAAAAGCTTATGCCCAGTCTTCAAAGCCGATTGTAAAAATTCCATCTGCGGAAGAAGAAAAGTTCAGCAGAGTTTTTCAGAAAATGTCTGCCAGAGCAAAAGAAGCCATTTGTGTTACAGAAGAAAACAAGACGGAATTTATAAAAGATCTTTATGCGATTCTTGAGGAGGAAAAAACATTCCGCCCAGATGACAAAAGCCTTTTCTTTTTAATTGACAAAAAGCACACCGCGTCTTCTTCTTATGCGCCAAAAGACTTAGTTTCTTTGGAAAAAAACAGCCTTTTTGACTTGAACAAAGCTGGAATGAAAATCCGCCCGGAAGCTTATTCTGCTTTAAATGAAATGGCGCAGGCCGCATTAAATGATGGAATAAGACTGTTGGTAAGCTCTGCCTACCAACAGTCTTATTCTTATCAGGAAAATCTTTTTAACTACTGGGTAAGTGTTGACGGACTTGAAGAGGCTGAACGTGAAAGCGCGCGCCCCGGAACAAGCCAGCATCAGCTTGGAACAGCAGTTGACTTTGGCTCGATTTCTGATGACTTTGACAAAACCCAGATGGGACAATGGATCTATAAAAATGCCGCTGATTACGGCTGGTCTCTTTCGTTTCCAAAAGGCTATGAAGATGTTACCGGCTACCGCTGGGAATGCTGGCACTTCCGCTACATAGGAAAAAACGCCTGCCGTTTTCAGCAGAAGTGGTTCGGCGGAATCCAGCAGTTCATGCTTGAATTTATAGACTGCTGGAAAAACTGCTGAGGAGGAAAAAATGGCGTACATTTCCTGCGGAAATCTTGTGGTCGGATATGACGGAAAGGCTGTTTCGCCGCCGGTGAGTTTTACTGTGGAAAAAGGAAGCTACGTTTGCATTCTTGGCGAAAACGGCAGCGGAAAAACAACTCTTATGCGGACTCTTGTTGGACTTCAGAAAAAAATCAGCGGAGAGATTTTGTTCGGAGACGGGCTTTGCCGAAACGAGACCGGCTACCTTCCTCAGAAACTTTCTGTTAGCGCGGATTTTCCGGCTTCCGTTCGCGAGATTGTGCTTTCTGGAACGCTCGGCCAGTTTAAAAACCGTTTTTTTTACGGAAAGGCGCAGAAAATGATTGCGGAAGAGCAGATGGAAAAGGTGGGAATCTCTTCTCTTTCACGCAGGCGTTTTACGGAGCTTTCGGGCGGACAGCAGCAGCGGACTCTTCTTGCGCGAGCCTTGTGCGCCGCAAAAAAGCTTATTTTTCTTGACGAGCCAGTTTCCGCGCTTGACCCGGCGGCAGCAAAGGAATTCTACGCCATCTTGGAAAAACTCAACAATGAAGGGCTTTCCGTTGTAATGGTGAGCCACGATTTGGACTGCCTTGATTACGCATCGCACATTCTTTCGTTCAGAGGCGGAAAAGTTCAGTTTGAAAGCCGCGCGGATTTTTGCAAAGACACATCGTCTGGCAAATCTGATGAAAAACGCAACTGAAAAACCGGAAATACTGGAGACTTCGATGGAAATTCTTGAAAAACTTTCTTATTATCTTTCATTTTCGTTTGTTCGCTATGCGCTGATTGTCGGCATTCTGGTTTCTCTGTGCGCGTCGCTTCTGGGAACGGTTCTTGTTCTGCGCCGCTACTCGCTGATTGGAGACGGACTTTCGCACGCAGCGTTCGGAGCGTATGCGGTTGCCGTTACGATGAAGCTTGTGAGCGACAGTTTTTTTACAATTCCGGTTACGGTTCTTTGCGCGGTTTTTCTTTTGTGCTTGGACAAAAAAAGGAAAGTACAGTCAGACTCCCTGATTGCTATGATTTCCGTGGGCGCGCTTGCGTTCGGTTATCTTGTGATGAACGTCTTTTCAACTTCGGCGAATGTCTCGGGCGATGTCTGCACAACGCTTTTCGGCTCAACCTCGATTCTCACTCTCACAAAAGGCAAGGTCGCAGTCTCGGTCCTCATTTCCTGCGTTACGATTGCCGCATTCATTTTTTTCTACAACAGGATTTTTTCCGCGACTTTTGACCCGGACTTTTTACGCACGGAAGACAGATTCGCAGGCATTTACGACATTCTAGTCGCCGTAATCACAGCCGTTGTGATTGTGCTTGCGATGAATCTTGTAGGCTCTCTTCTGATAACAGCGATTCTTGTTTTTCCGCCTTTAAGCGCAATGCGCGTTATGAAAAGCTTCAAGTCCACGGTGATTTATTCCGCCGCGCTTGGAGCGTTCTCGTCGTTCTTGGGAATTATGATTTCGATTGTTCTTTCAACACCGGTTGGAGCCACAATCGTGATAATCGATATAATGATTTTCGCGCTGCATTGCGTTGCCGGGAGATTTTTATGAAAAAGGAAATTGTTCAGATTTCAGCCTCGATTTTGATTTTGCTTGCAGTTTCATCATGCTCTGAAAAAAGCTCCTACAGCGCAGGCGGAGTTCCGAAACAGAACAAAGTTGCAAATATAATAGAAGAAAAAATCAAGGAAGAAGAATCATCAGAAATAAAACCGTCGGATTCAGCCCGGCAAGAAGAAACTGGAAATTCTGAAAACTATGAATCCGGCGAAAATTTTGGCAGCGGCACGGAAAATGATTCCCCGCAAAAAACTGAGAGCGCGACGCAAGATTCATCTTCAAATTCCGATAATTACGACTTTTACGGAAACAGCTTTGAAGAAATCTCCGCGCCTAAAACCGACGTTGAGCTTGACCTTTCAAAAATGAACGCTGACTTTGCTTATGCCTTTATTTTCCAGATTGTTGTCGAGCCTGAAAAATACGAGGGAAAGACAGTGCGCATGAGCGGAACTTACGAGGCATATTACGACAACGCTCCTTACGGACGGCACGACTACTGCATAATCACCGATGTTCTTGCGTGCTGCGCCCAGGGACTTGAATTTGAAAGCGCAAAAGTTTCCGGCGTTGAACCGGGACAAAAAATCACAGTGAGCGGCAAACTCAAGCTGTGCGACGCGGTCTCGCCCGACGGAATGGAATACAAGACAATGCGGATTGCGGAAGCGGCGGTTTTCTCGTAGAAATCAAAGGATGTCTGTTTCTTGAAGAAAAGCACAAATAAAATCCGTGTTTTCATATCAAAAAATCTTTGCGTTTCTGATAAAAGCCAATATTTTCGATATAATAAAAGAAAAGTGGCAGGGATAGGAGTGGCGGCGTTGAAGCAGTTCCGAAACGAAGTGAAGGAATGAGCCGCGAAGACGGCGAAGTGTGAATAGCCCGACCGCTGCGTCTGCAAAGCAGTCGCAGTGGGAACGCCAATTTATTATTTTTCTGCAGATTCCGCCTTTTTTAGTTCTGCCGCAAGGTCGGAAAATTTTACCGTCGCAAGCTTTTGCTCAAACGCTTTCTGTGCGTCCGCAAGGTGGGAGTCGAGTATGTTGT
>ERZ1034973.641-NODE-641-length-23511-cov-17.445003_pt1 | contig 23511 bp, 18 predicted proteins | sample MGYA00520686_ERZ1034973 | MGnify/ENA primary metagenome ERZ1034973 (study PRJEB33766, sample SAMN09781775) | gut metagenome | biome: gut microbiome | host: Homo sapiens | place: Madagascar | study: EMG produced TPA metagenomics assembly of the PRJNA485056 data...
AAGCCTGAGGTTGGTTGAATGATTTTCGCCTTATCCCCAAACTCTGTTGAATAAACTGTAAGGAGAGCCGGTAGTCGCAAAATTTGCGACACCCAAGAAATATGGCAGAAAAGAGGGATATACCCAAATGCAGAAAATAGATTACTATAATCTTGATATGATAATTTCTGTTGGGTATAGAGTGAAAAGCTGGAATGGTATTGCTTTCAGAAAATGGGCTAACAGCATATTAAAGCAGTACCTCATCAGAGGCTATGCCATAGACCAACGTCGCCTCGACCAATATGATGAATTGAAGGATGTGGTTCGGTTGATGTCGCGAGCTCTCACTCTTCAAGACAAGGTTTCGGAAGGAGAATATTCTGGACTGTTCAGTGTAATTGCGGATTATATCTATGCCCTCGACACGCTCGACCGCTACGCCTGCATTTTTCAGCATCGCTTGAACAAACGGAACATCCTTATCGCCATTGATTTTTTCCAAGCCTTATCCTGCTGTTCGCCTAACCCTATAACCAAAGCTCTCTTTGTTTGTGCATGTAACTGCACAGGCAAAGAGAGCAACAGGAGAAAGTATATAATGATTCTTATTTTCATTCGAATCTAATCATCTTGGCTAATTGCAAAAAATAGTCATTCGACCAAATATCCAACTCTTTTGGATTTCTCATAAAAGGCAAGACATCAGCCTTTACTTGATTAATGTCTGCTGTAGCAAGCCGTTCGTTCAGTTTTTGCAGGAAAGTTTCCTTGTCAAGCTCTTCTTGATTAAATTGCAAGGCTCTTTCGCATAAGTGGGTAAAGTCAAGAGGAACATTATGGCGAACATACCATTCGAAGTCATACCAGTCACGTCCCTTTACCCTGTTCTTCCAAGCACGATATACCAAGGCGTGCATCTTTCCTGCAAAGAGAGTTGGCAAGGTGAAACAGCGTGTCATGAATGACTGGGGGAGCAGAAGCAACTTCTGCTCCGTTTTGAATTTCAATGGAGGTTGGGTGTCAACTTCTATCTTTATCTTAACTGATTTCTCCGTTTGAAATGTAATATCATACACATCAGTGTTGTCTTTCAGAAAGGCAGACTCCACCTTGCCAAAATTCTTCTTGTTCTTTTTTCTGATTTCAACCTCTCTGCCCACCAAAGCGAATTGGTCAATGATAGGCTGAAAGTATTGGGTAAAGTCAAAGTTCTCATTTGGAGCAAGCAAGGAAAAATCCATATCCTCTGAGAAACGCTGCAATCCATGGAATATGCGCAGGCATGTTCCACCATAGAAAGCAGCCTCATTGAAAAAGCCACCATTGTAAAGACCTGCAAGAATAATCTGCTGGTTGACCTCGAAGATAGCATTGCGCTTTTGCTGCTCAGTCGTTATGTCATAGCCCGAAAGCATTTGATTGAATATTTCGTTTGTGCTCATTTTCTTAAATATTTAATTAGAGATTCTATGGATTTAGACTTTTTGCCAACCTGAACGTATTGCTCAAATATGCTTATGTCCATATTCTTAAAATCATCCATTTCCATTCGGATGTCCTCTTCCAAATAGACCTCAACATCTTTCAGATAGCGTAAGTTAACCTTGGGAGAATTTGCAATCAAATCACAGAGTGCTTTTTCGGGGGTTGCCATAAGAAAGGAGTAGCTCTGCATATTGACGCTTGTGATTCCTATGGGAAAAGCTTCTCTCGACATGTTCTTATACTCAAAGCGTCCTACCAGAGTATCAAAACAACGAGAATGCTTTAGTGTCATCGACTGGGTAGTATATACAGCTTCTGGGATTAAGCCATAATAGCGTAAAGCCGTCTGCATTGATATGTATGAAGGAGCATAAAGATGATTGGCTATCAGTTCTGTTGAAAGGGCAACACGAGACACATTTGGAGAGACCACATAAAGCCCCTTCTTGAGGCGGATAATCTTATGAGCCGCCTCAAGATTACGCACTTTCTGATTCCCTGCTTCAATATTTGTAAACAACGAAGCTATTACCGAAGTACTGACTGGTATGTTACCTATATGTTCTAAATCCAATATCATATTGCAAAAATAATGCAAGTGCGAGAGCAATGAAACTTGTTTCAATTGCCGATCCGCAGCTTATTTTATGCAAAGATAGCTAAATTTTGAACAGCAAACTAACTTTTACTTGTTTTTCTGTTCTATTTTTAGCTATTTTAATAAATAATTGGGTTACTTTTTAAGGAAATAAACTCATATAGGCTTTAAAAGTCCCCCATGCTATGTTTTCTAAATTGTATTGGTTGTACCCCTGTAATGTCAACAAACATTTTTACAAATTTTGCTTCATCGTCAAATCCTAAATTCTTGGCAATCTCCTTTATGGAAAGAGAAGAGGACGCAAGCATACGTTTAGCGTGTGTGACCAGTTCATTATGTATCACGTCCAAAGGTTTTACACCTAAAATGGTGGTTACATATCTATATAATGATACATATGAAATGCCAAGCATCTTGGCATAATCCTGCGCCCGGTGCGTCTTGTGCATATTTTTCTCCAACGCTATTATGAAATCTTGAACCTTTCTATAACCAAAAGACGGCCTCTTATCAAGTTTTGCATCCATAAGACGACGCTTTATCTCTATTATAAACAGCGTAAGAAGGGAACCCATACGCAACATTTTAGAACTAAGATATTTGTCACATTCCTGTTCCTCCTGCATGGCATCAACAAAAGAGTTAAGCTTGTCTGCCTGTTCATCTGTAACAGAAAGAAGGAAAAACGAAGAGGCAATACCAAACACATTGTATCGGATAAATGTCTCCATCATTGGACATAAATATACAAAGAAATCTTCTTTAAAAGATATATAAACAATGTCGTTTTCACCAAAAAGCTCAGCACTGTGAATGGCATTTGGAGCAATAAAAAACAATGAATTGTCTGCAATCTCGCGCGTCTGAAAGTTGACAGTGTGTTGCCCGTTGCCTTTTCTTATCCACACCATCTGATAAAAATCGTGCGAATGGCTTTTAAATGTAATTCGAGGCGTATCAACTCCTAACGACAAATGCGAAATTTTAAAAGAGTCTTCAAGCACAAAACACTTTGTATATACTCCTTTAAGCAGTTTTTCCATGTATTTACTATGATTGGAAATGGGAAGCCAGGCTATTCCATTTTGTACACATTCGTTTACTATTTCATTTATTTCAGTCATATTTCTTCAATTTTCACTTGTATTATCCGCAAAAATAGAAAAAAAGCTTCAAAAACAGATAAAAAATACAACGCAATAATCAATTTGAAAGAAATTCACATATAATTGAAAGATTTTGTTTCGAATTTTTCATTTTAGAATTAGTAAATTTGTAGTCGATAAAATTGATATCAGTTTTAATCTTAATTGGAATAAAAAAAAATTAAAATCATGGAAAAAATGCAAGAAACGAGTTTATTGCTCACTGGCATGAGCAATAATGCAAGCTTGTTAAGTGATGACGAGCTTGGCGACATCTTTGGAGGCTACAGAGACTGCCCCCATAAATACTGCGCTTTAAATTATAGTAAGTTATTCTTTCATTGTGATAAAGATTACTGTTCTCGTAATTTTTCTGAGGGGCCTGATAATTAAGCCTGAGGCAACAGAATTGTAATACTAGACAGCCATCTGAATTTCTATATTTCAATTGGCTATCTGACAAACATAAAATAAGTAGGTGTTCAAAATTAATCTCACATATTGCATGCCATATAAAAGCAATGTTTTAAAATTAATTTAGAACACCAACTTATTTTTAACGCCCCAAGTTATATTATGAAATATTCAAGATTTAACATTCTCTTAGACAAGGGAACCTATTTTTTAGCTTACAACACATTGTCCAAAGCAATGGTCCGCATAAAGAAAGAGGATTTTTCTATTGAGAACTCATTACTCATTGATAAAGGGTTCGTTACAGCAGAGGATGAGGATTTAAAGTTATACAAATATTTCTATTTGAGTCGTCTCTTTGACAACAAGAATATAAGCGTAAGCATTGCGACAACAATGGCTTGTAACTTGCGATGTCCATATTGCTTCGAAGAAGGAAATAAGTCTAATGAAATGATGTCAGAAGATGTTGCTGAAGCTATAGTAAAATATTTGGTAGCTAAAAGGAAACACGAGATTAATGTCACATGGTTTGGAGGAGAACCACTTATGAACTTCAAAGTAATAGAAAAGATAAGCAATTCTTTGAAAGAACACAATGTCACATTCTCTGCATCCATAATAACAAATGGTACTTTGCTTACTGACGACATGATCAGAAAATTAACTCATTTCTCCATTAATTCTATACAAATAACACTTGACGGTGAACAAGAACAGCATAATGCGAAAAGATTTTTCGCCAATGGTAAAGGAACATATCTCCACATATTAGAAAATGTGGATAATTTACTACGTCTTTCTGATATTCGTGTTGTACTTAAAGTGAATTTGGACAAAGATAACATTTTATCATACGAAAAGCTTTGCAAGGAAATAAAAAAAAGGTATGGGGACTATATAGACAAAAAACGTGTTATAATTAGCCATAACTTTGTCAGAAATAGGAACAACTTTAAAGGGTGCGAAAATTGTCTGTCAGAAGAAGAGTACTTTGACAGATTTTATGATAATAATAAGGCAATCAATTACATTTCAAATATAGCTGCTCCATGTCCTTTACGAAGCAGATCTGATTTTGCGATAGGACCAGACGGAAATATATATAAATGTTTGGAATTTCTTGGGAACAAAAAAAAGACTGTGGGCAATATACTTTCATACGATATTAATATCAAGAATCAAGCTTGCTATGCCTTGGATTTCATTCCATTTGATGACAACAAATGCTGCAATTGTGAAATTTTGCCACTTTGTGGAGGAGGGTGTCCTATCGACCGCGAGTCTGCTATCAAGCAGCATCAGCAAGTTCATTGTTCTGTATTAAAGAAACGTATACGCCAAATAATAGAAGATTTTCTAAATAGTAGCAATATTAAATAGCAAGAAGAAACCTTGTAAAAAAAATGAAACATCTATTAATCTTTTTCATTTGCTGTATTTTAAGTAGCAATGTTTACGGTATTGATATAAAAGGCCGCTTTGTAACAACTTCACAAATGGAGCCTTTTAGGGTTGTGTTGACCAGCTGTGACACACTGAATAGAACAAACGTGGAAAGCACGTTTTATGAGCCAGCATTTAATGTTAGCATATTAGAGAAAGGACGTTATACATTTGAGATATTTCAAAACAATAAAGTTGTTTACAATGACAGTTTAACGATAGCAGGCACCGACATAAATCTTGGCGACATACATCCTTTAAAGACTGTTGACATAAAGGAAGTTGAGGTTAGAGCAAAAAAGATAGACATTCATCATAGGGGAAGAAACTATACAATTACGAATATCCAAGGTACACACATTGGAGATGCCGGAAACTTGGTAGATATGCTAAAATGGACACCTGGTGTAACTGTAAGTAGAAGCGGACAAGAAGAACAGTTTGACATTATAGGCGGTGGCAAAGCTATTGTATATGTAAATGGCAGAAAAGTAAATACGTCAGCTGAGCTTAGAGGTCAGCAATCGAACCTTGTTACAAAAATAGAGATTATAAGACAGCCAGATGTGCAATACAAGGCAGGCACACAGGCTGTTATACGCATAACTATGCACAGACCTATAAAAGACTATTTAGGAATGTCTTTAAGCAACGGTACTTCATTTAACCGAAAAGTAAGCAACAGGTCTACTATGGATGTAAGCGGAAAACAAGGAATTATATACGGAAATATGTCATTTGGATTCGACCACGACCGCTCCTTGTCATACACCAATACCACCAATATAATTACACACTCAGCCGACAACTTGTATAAGGATTACTCACATAGTACAAATATCTCGCGAAGCAATTACTATAACATATTCGCTGGTCTAAACTTCTTGTTAAGCAAAAAGAGCCTCCTTGCAGTTCAGTATTCAGGAGGACATTACCGCCGTCATCCTTATACTTCAGTAAGTCATGACATTTCAGACGATGGCGTTAACTATAAAAAAGAAGACGAATATCTTTCACGTTATTCCGACTCACGAGACAACAGCTATACGTTAGGCTATACATTTACACGCTCAAGAGAGTCGGCTCTTAATCTTACAGCAAGTTACACCCAGAAGTCAACAGGATATGACCGTGATATAGTAGAGCATACATACAGTAAGAACGAGTTGACAAACGCAAATGTGTACACTCGTGACAGATATAAATTTCTGACGCTGGACGGCGACTACTCATTTAAGATCAAGGGATTTGAAAAAGAGATTGTAGGCTTCCATTATGGTCACATACGGAACAACAATCCATTTTGTAATAATGGAGTGGAACAATTTTCAAAACGACATGACACATGGGCTGAAGCTTTCTTTAAGGGAGGCAAATTCTTTGACAATGGCATTGGAATAGAATTGGGTGTAAGATATGAATATAATGCGAGCAAACTTTATGAGCAAAATGCACAGCCTATAAAGACACATTACTCATTTTTCGTGCCAAACATTAAACTGCAATATGAAAGAGGGGACAATTTCTTTGAGTTTGAATACCTAAGAGATGCCTCCAATCCAGCAATATACGAATTGAATCCTGTCGTTGAGTTTATAGATTCCCTACATTATAGAACAGGTAATCCTGCACTACGTCCAACCTACGGAAATATATTCACCTTCAGTGCCAATGTCTCTGATGTGTCTTTCAGCGCAAGCTATGCATGGGGATATGACGCATCAATACCTGCCAACACTAACGAGAATGGAACCAATGTAATAAAATATATGCCTATAAATTCCGACTTGTTTCAAAGAGTCGACTTAGGGGTTGACTATACTTTGGACAGTAAGGACGGAAAATTCTCTTCAACATTTTTTGGAGGAATGGAGTTTTCAAAAGTAAGCTATTCAGTAGACAAGAACAAATACAAAGAACAAAATTTCACAGGTAAGTTCTCGCTTAATGCAAGTTGGGCTTTCATTAAAAATTGGAGACTGTTTGGCGACTTGTTCTATTGTTCTCCTCGCATGAACGTTGGATACAGGTATGGATATCAGCTAAGTTCCAAAATAGGAATATCGGCAAATTTCTTCAAGAAAAGATTGCGCGTATCTCTACAGGCGAAAGATTTGTTTAACAGAGGAATCTCTCCTACCGTGTCTGAATTTACCTATCTGAATGTATATGAAAAAAAACATATAATGTACGATTCAAGAGGCATTTCATTGTCTATAAGGTATGATTTCAACAATTTCCGTTCGAAATTCCGCCGTGCATACTCAGATTCAACAACGAGCAGTCGTGCAAGCGGACGATAACAAACAAAGAAATGATGAACAAACCGTCATATCAGCAGCTTGACATGATGGACTGTGGAGCCGCCTGTCTGCAGAGCATTTCCAAATATTACGGGAAATATTTCTCTCAGCAGCGGCTTCGCCATCTGTGTCATATAACAAAGAGCGGTGTGTCAATGCTCGGGGTTAGCGATGCTGCCGAAGCCATAGGCATGCGCACCCTTGGTGCCAAGCTTACTTGGGAACAGCTAAAGAACAACGCCCATCTGCCATGCATTATACACTGGAACCAGAGCCATTTTGTTGTAGTGTATGCCATAAAGAAAAGACGTGGAAGGCATCTTGTTATAGTGTCAGATCCAGCCGAAGGCATACTGAAGTATGATGAAGAAACATTTCTAAAGTCGTGGCTGCAGATAGAAGACAAAGATGGAGAGAAAAGAGGCATCGCCCTGCTGCTGAGCCCTAAGCCGCAATTTTATGAAGAGGAAGAAGATGAAGAAGAAGAGAACAACAGCCTGCTGCTTAAGGCTATGAAATACCTGTTGCCATACAGACGTGCTGTAGCCCACATCGTATTGGCAATGGTAGCGGCCAGTGTTATAAGTTTGTTGTTTCCGTTCCTAACACAGGCTATTGTTGATGTAGGCATAGGCACAGGCGACATTGGGTTTATTATGCTTATACTTATAGCGCAGTTGTGTCTTGTTGCTGGACAGATGGTTAACAATGTATGCCGCAGCTGGCTCATGCTTCATGTCACCACACGCATAAGCATATCGCTTGTGTCAGATTTTCTGAGCAAGCTTATGCAGTTGCCCATATCCTTTTTCGACTCCAAGAACATAGGCGACATAATGCAGCGAATAAAGGACAACGACAGAATAGACACATTCCTTACAGGAACACTTATAAGCACAGCGCTCTCTGCCGTCACATTTGTAGTGTATGTGTTTGTAATGTCCTCATACAGCATAGCCATACTTGCGGCTTTCTTTGTAGGCAGCACCGTATACATAACATGGATTTCAGCCTTTATGCGCCGCCGTAGAAAGCTCGACTATATGCATTTCCAACAGATGTCACGGAACCAAAGCACTGTGATACAAATTATAAATGGCATGCAGGAAATAAAGCTTAACAACTGCGAGCAGACAAAACGTTGGGAATGGGAGCATATACAGGCCAAACTGTTCAATATAAACACCAAGAGTCTTACTCTTGGAAATATACAAAACATAGGCGGTAGCCTTATAGACCAGATAAAGAACATTATTATAACATTTATCTCGGCAAAAGCCGTTATTGACGGACATATGACATTGGGCGAGCTTGTAGCCCTGCAGTATATTATAGGCCAAATAAATACGCCCCTGTACCAGTTTGTTACGTTCCTACAGACATCGCAGGATGCCAAAATAAGCATGGAGCGCATGGAAGAAATACAAAACATGGAGAACGAGGAGCATGAAGACAGCGTGTTATGTTCAGATATACCCGAAAGTAGTGATATAGAACTACACAACGTCAGCTTTCAGTACGACGGCCCACGCTCGCATAAAGTTATAGAAAATTTATCCATGACTATACCCGCCAACAAGGTAACGGCTATTGTTGGCGTGAGCGGCAGTGGCAAGACCACAATCCTTAAGTTGCTCCTCCGCTTCTTTGAGCCAGCAGAAGGCGACATATTGCTTGGTGGAAGAAACATATCTTCTTACAGCGTGAAGGAATGGCGCCGTTGCTGCGGCGTTGTCATGCAGGAAGGCTTTATCTTTTCAGACACCATACTTAACAACATAGGTGTAAGCGACAGTGACGTAGACTACGAACGTGTGGTGAGCGCAGCGCACCAAGCCTGTATAGACAGTTACATAAACTCGCTCCCCATGGGTTACAACACACATATTGGAGCCGACGGGCACGGATTGAGTAGCGGACAAAAGCAACGAATGCTTATAGCCCGTGCTATATACAAGAACGCAAAGTATATTTTCCTTGACGAGGCCACCAACTCGCTTGATGCCAACAATGAGAGGTGTATAATGCAAAACCTTGAAACATTTTTCAAGAACCGCACTGTGGTAGTGATAGCACACAGGCTGAGCACGGTGCGCAATGCCGACAATATCATTGTGCTGTCGAAAGGCAAAATTGTGGAGCAAGGAACGCACAACGATCTTGTTGCTGCAAGAGGCGCATATTATGAACTGGTAAGAAACCAGCTACAACTTGGCTGATGAAACGTGAAAACTGTAAAATGCGAAAACAATGACGTATATGGAAGAAAGCAAGAAACCAAACAGTGCACTTAGAGACGACAACAACGAGATAATAGGCAACATACCATCGGAATTGCTTATACGCAGCAATATTACAATAATAGCTGTGCTTGCCATCATACTATGCCTTAGTGTTTTTGTACCATACAAGGATACGGTTTCGGCACCCATACATTTAGGCATAAACAACGGGACCTGTAAGTGCGAGGCCTTTGTTGTAAGTTCCTGTTACGGGAAAATAGAAAAAGGGCAGAAGGCCAAAGTAACTCTAGACATTTATCCGAGGAACGAGTTCGGCACATTGTCCGGCCACATAGTACAGTTGACCGACCGTATGTACAATGGCCGATATTGCATAAAGATTGACATAGACTCGTTACAGTTTAGTTATGGACGCACGGCACGTCTATTGTCAGAAATGACGGGAACGGCAGAAATTGTAACAAGCGAAGAACCTGTGCTGTGCAAGGTACTTCCTTTTACAAGAATTTTCTTTAAACGTTAAATTTCCAAAACTTTTTACTATGATACTTAATACCACAGAAATATTGGATATGGCCAGCCAACTACCATTAGGCCTTTGGGAAGGCAAGGCTGGTGTATGCCTGTATCTTGCCGAGGTCAATAAAGATGCAGCCCAGCAGTTATGGCAAGACATTATGCAAAGTTTGCCACAACTTTGCGGTAACATAGATTTCAGTCATGGACTTACAGGCATTGTCTTTACCGCATACCAATTGGAGAAAAAAGGTATGGAGGTGGTGGATTTGGACAGTCTTACAAAAGAAGTGGACGCACTGGTGTTCAGGGAAATGGGCTACCGCCATTGTGAGAGAACCCCTTCGCTGCTCACATTGGCACATCTCGCGTATTTTGAGGCATGGATGATTGCGGAGAACAAAGACCGCAAAGAAGAGGAGCGTACCATTAGGTGCGCCCTACTTAAGCATATTATTGACAATATACTTGAAAATGTGTCGACCAACGAAATTTACGAACCATCCACATTCTCTCTCAAATATGTCATGCCAAATATTCTGCTTGCCTTGGCCGCAGCCTGTAAATGCAATATATACAAAATGCGCATAGAAAGAACCTTGGCAGAGATGTCGCGACTTTTTGTTGGACAACTGCCACAGCTACATGCCAACAGGCTATTTATGTTGTTCGCTTTAAATAAACTGTATTCTGCATGCTCACTCGACAACTGTTGGAAAGATTATATATCCATACTTGAAAGCAACTTGTCCATAGACAATGTTCTTAATGAAGTAAAAGGAGCTATATATATTGCCGATGGAGTGAGCGGCATTTTTTGGCTGTTAAGAGAAATGAATGTCAGCCAACAACTATCCGCAACACTGAGAAAGAAGATGCTGGCACTTATAGACAACTCGAACGAACTTAAAATTTTATATGAAAACAGGAAGTACAGGCAACATAATATCGGGCTGTTCAATGGTCTGACAGGCGTCATGCTGACGGAAAAAACTATGAAAGGAGAAGAGCTATGAAATACAATGCTAAAGACACCACAATACTAATATTATATAGGGGCGACTCCTTGCAGCGACTTGAAAATGTCATCGCTGTGATAAATAATCTCCATTCATTTTTTGACATAAACATATATGTGCGTGAAGCTGCTGCCGTGTGCAACAACATCCTTTCAAAGATGACTACCGACAGCGTAATGTACGAGTATGTTGAAGACGATGACCCCACCCTATACAAAACGTGGCATTTCAACGATATGCTGCATAATGTAAACACAAAGTTTGTAGGGATATGGGATGCTGATGTAATTGCCTATAACGATGCCATAATCGAGTGCATTGAACAGTTGCGGGCAGGAACAGCCAAACTTGCAATTCCTTATAATGGTGTGTGCCTTGATACATCGGTTATAATAAGAAACATTTATATGAAGACCAACGAAATGGGAGTGCTTACAAGGCAGATGCAGAAGATGAGGAGGTTGCAAAACCATGTGCTTACTGGCGGTGCCGTGCTTATGGAGCGCACGACCTTTTCCCTGTTGGGTAACGAAAATGAGAACTATTATGGTTGGGGCGATGATGACTTCGACCGCTATATAAGGTTTCTTAATAGCGGTTATGGAATATTCCGAAGCAGCAAGGTGCTGTTTCACCTCTCCCACATACGCGGCCAGAACAGTAGCTTTTCTTCTATTTTAAAGGAACTATACTCTAAAGCAATATTGTCCAAGACAAAAAGAGCATTATGAGCAACATTATTTTAAAATGGATTATAACATCCATTTGCCAATTCTTGAAAAGAAAGAACATTATTGTCATGTACGACAATTTTTATACTAATATAAAAAGAATTAATGTGCTTAAACGGTATGTGAGTATTGTTGTGAATTTTGAAAGCGTAAGCTTGTTTTGTGCAAGAATGGCCAGCAGCGAGATACTACTTGATTATTGTACATTGCATGTTAACTTCCAGCCAAAGGTATATATTGTTTGCATAGTGCTGCCGTATAATGTAGAAATTAAGCTGAAGATAAAGAAAAAAGGTGCACTTAAAGATTTTATCCTTGAACTTAGGAATTTCTCTCTCGATACCTTTAAAACTATTTTCGGAAACAACATTATATCTACATTTATGAATATGGTCGAAAGCAGCAGCCACATAGACATTATGGCAAGATACGAGCATGACAACACGAAACGCTTTCCGCGTATACAGTATACCACAAATGCCCCATTGGGTTTTACAGTGGCAAATTCTTCTATACATATAGACAAGAACTACATTATTGAACTGCTAAGGAAACGCAACCATCTTGGACACATTTACCACACCATAGAAGAAATACCTGCTAAAGTATGGCAGACCGTAATATGCACCGAAGACCCAATGTTTCCGTTACACAACGGCTTTTGCGATGTAACGCTGGCCATGGCCCTGAGAAATGCCATAAACTCACGACATTTTTCTGTAGGCGGTAGCACCATTACCCAGCAATTGATAAAAAACGCAATGCTTACCTCGGAGCGTACCCTGTACAGGAAGGCAGAAGAACTCGTTTTGGCTGTATTGGCGGAAAACCTTTATCATGTCCCAAAGGACGACATTTTGGAGATTTATATCAATATGATAGAGCTTGCTCCCAATGTATATGGCATGGAGGACGGCGCAGTTTTTTATTTCGGCAAGGAGTGCAGTGAACTAAACGCTTTCGAATTACTTACACTTACTTACGCCATACCAAGACCGCGCTTCTTTCTTGAAGCGCTGGAACAAAAGTCGGAGCAACTTGGAACCAACCTTTATTCGCACATCCGCACATTTTATCCAACTCTAATAAAGAAAGGCATATTTGAAGAGAAAAGTATACATAAAGACAGCAAACAGAGCATCGAAGCCCTAAAGGGCATAAAGTTTGGTTCACGCTTTGGTTTTCTGAAAATTGCAGGCTATAAAAGTTAATAATAATTAAATATTCATGTTTTATATCACTCGCAAGCCCTTAACTTATGGTGCTTTAGAGAGAAATGAGTAACTTTGCAGCTCAAAAGTTTTATACATTAACATAAAGTCTAACTTTATTAATTTTTATTTTAACATTTTATAATTTATGTCAGATTTAAAGAACGTGCAGCCGTTGGCAGACTTCAATTGGGACGAGTTTGAGAACGGTAGCAATGCAAACGTCAGCAAGCAGGACCTTGAGAAGGCCTATGACGAAACCCTTAACAAAGTGTCTGAGCACCAGGTTGTAGACGGCACTGTAATCTCTATCGACAAGAAAGAGGTTATCGTAAACATCGGCTACAAGAGCGATGGCATCATCCCCGCTTCTGAGTTCCGTTACAACCCCGAGCTTAAGGTTGGCGACACCGTAGAGGTGTATGTTGAGAACCAGGAGGACAAGAAGGGTCAGCTCGTACTCTCTCACAAGAAGGCTCGCCTGAGCAAGAGCTGGGAGCGCGTTAACGCCGCTCTCGAGAACGAGGAGGTTATCCAGGGCTACATCAAGTGCCGCACTAAGGGCGGTATGATTGTTGACGTATTCGGCATCGAGGCATTCCTCCCCGGTAGCCAGATCGACGTTCATCCTATACGCGACTACGATGTATTCGTAGGCAAGACCATGGAGTTCAAGGTTGTTAAGATCAACCAGGAGTTCCGCAATGTTGTTGTTTCTCACAAGGCCCTCATTGAGGCTGAGTTGGAGGCACAGAAGAAAGAAATTATCAGCAAGCTCGAGAAGGGTCAGATCCTCGAAGGTACTGTTAAGAACATCACTTCTTACGGTGTATTCGTTGACCTCGGCGGTGTGGACGGACTCATCCACATCACAGACCTCTCTTGGGGCCGCGTAAACGATCCCCACGAGGTTGTACAGCTCGACCAGAAGATCAATGTCGTTATCCTCGACTTCGATGACGAGAAGAAGCGTATCGCTCTCGGTCTGAAGCAGCTCACTCCTCATCCTTGGGATGCTCTTGATCCTAACCTCAAGGTTGGTGACCACGTTAAGGGTAAGGTTGTCGTTATCGCCGACTATGGTGCATTCGTTGAGATCGCTCCCGGCGTAGAGGGCCTCATCCACGTTTCAGAGATGAGCTGGAGCCAGCACCTCCGCAGCGCTCAGGAGTTCCTCCATGTAGGCGACGAGGTAGAGGCTGTAATACTCACTCTCGACCGCGAGGAGCGCAAGATGTCTCTCGGCATCAAGCAGCTTAAGGAAGATCCATGGGAGACAATCGAGGTTAAGTATCCCGTTGGAAGCAAGCACACAGCTAAGGTTCGTAACTTCACCAACTTCGGTATCTTCGTAGAGCTCGAGGAAGGCGTTGACGGACTCATCCACATCAGCGATCTCTCATGGACAAAGAAGGTTAAGCATCCTTCAGAGTTCACACACGTTGGTGCTGACATCGACGTTGTTGTTCTCGAGATAGACAAGGAGAACCGCCGTCTGAGCCTCGGTCACAAGCAGCTTGAGGAGAATCCTTGGGACAAGTATGAGCAGATCTACACACCGGGTTCTGTTCACACTGGCAAGATCACCGAGATGATGGACAAGGGCGCTGTTATCACTCTCGACGAGGGTGGTGAGGGCTTCGCTACTCCTAAGCACCTCGTTAAGGAGGATGGCTCACAGGCTAAGCAGGGCGAGGAGCTGCCCTTCAAGGTTATCGAGTTTGTGAAGGAGACAAAGCGTATCATCCTCTCACACAGCCGCACATTCGAGCAGGGCAAGGACGACGTTAAGCCCACACGCAAGCACGCTGCAAAGAAGGAGCAGGCTCCTGCTATCAACAATGTAGCTGCCAGCACCACTCTGGGCGACATCGATGCCCTCGCTGCTCTGAAGGCTAAGATGGAGAAGGGCGAGTAATTGAACAACAACCCAAAATTGGGAAAACAATTAACTTAGCTCTTAGCTAAAATAAACCGATAGAGGCAAATTCTGACATTGTTGGAGTTTGCCTCTTTCATATTTTATAAACCCCATTTATTTCATAACAAAATTTCTTCTTACACATATCTCACTAATCTACCCTATTTTCGCTCTCAACTCTATATACGAGACATCATATTTTACCGACACGTTAAAGAAATTTAAACAGGAACATAAAAACAAGAATTATTTTCTGTTTCTCATTATTTTTATTACCTTTGCATCATTAAACACAAAGGGAGTTTTCATTTTTTGGAAACACCAAAACAATCCAATATTTCTACATTTATATGTATAGCAAAGAAGAGTTATCATCAAAAGAGATACCCGAATTGTTGGGTATAGCTAAAGAATTCGGTGTGGAGGTCAACGAAGATTCAAACATCGAAGATGTCATATATGCTATCCTCGACAGACAAGCAGAAGTGGAAGGAAGCAAAAACCCACTCGGCACAAAAAGACGCAGAACAAGAATTGTAAAGAAAGACACAGACCGCGTCTATACCGTAAACGGCAAAGACGGTGAAAACTTTGATATGAAGAAAAACAAAACAGCCAACGCTGACGATGCTGAGACAACAGCTGAACAGACGGCACAAAACGAGCCAATGGCTGAAGAGATGACACCAGAGATGATTCTGGCGGCCATGCCGAAACATCGTGGACGAAAGTCGAAGAAAGAGTTGGAACTCATGGCACAGGCAGAAGCTGCAAGGAAAGCTGCAGAGGAGGCAGCTAAAGCTATGAACGAAAACAGCACACAAGAGGCACAGAACATAGACGAACAAAACGCCCTACAACAAGACGAGCCAACACAAGAAGTTGGGCAAGAAGACAATAACACTTACAACGAGGGCGAAACCGATTATAATGGAGACAACTATGACAACAACACCAACGGTTATAATGAAGACACAAACAGTTATAACGAAGGTGCCAACAACGAGAACAATGGCTTCGTACCTGAAGAACAGTTCGCAACATCTAACAATGGAGCAAACGACCAAATGGGAGAAGACCACTCTACTCTCATAGCTCGTCTCAAAGACAAGATGAACGCGCACAATGAGAACAACGAGCCCAAGCATAAGGAGATAGAAGACGGTATATGGGCAGGAGATCCTGGCGACGGTACCGACTTTATTACCGTGGTGGACCTTCCCATTGAAGATCAAGGGGCTGTGCCGAGCTACGATATGTTCGACAACCCAACGATGCCTATGCAGCAGCCGATGGTTCCAACATACAATCAGCCCATACAGCAACCAGAGGAAGAAGAAGAACATTTCGATTTCTCTGACATTATAACAGCAAACGGCGTACTGGAGATAATGCCCGACGGATATGGTTTCCTTCGCTCAAGCGACTACAACTATCTGTCGTCTCCTGACGATGTGTATGTGTCAGTACAGCAGATCAAACGCTACGGACTGAAGACTGGCGATGTTGTGATGTGCCATGTACGTCCACCACACGATGGAGAGAAATATTTCCCGCTCACCAGCATAGACAAGATAAACGGACGCAACCCGGCAGAGGTGAGAGACCGCATTGCTTTCGAGCACCTCACACCTCTCTTCCCTGATGCTAAGTTTAACCTCTGTGGAGACCGCAAGACAAACAACCTCTCCACACGTGTTGTCGACTTGTTCTCACCTATAGGCAAGGGACAGCGTGCGCTCATCGTAGCACAGCCTAAGACAGGTAAGACCATCTTGATGAAAGACATCGCTAACGCCATTGCAGCTAACCACCCCGAGGCATACCTCATGATGTTGCTTATAGACGAGCGACCGGAGGAGGTTACAGACATGGCGCGAACCGTAAACGCAGAGGTTATCGCTTCTACGTTTGACGAACCGGCAGAACGTCATGTCAAGATTGCTGGCATTGTGTTGGAGAAAGCAAAGCGCATGGTCGAGTGTGGACACGATGTGGTCATATTCCTCGACTCAATAACTCGTCTTGCCAGAGCTTACAACACCGTGTCACCAGCATCGGGCAAGGTGCTCACCGGTGGTGTTGATGCCAACGCCCTGCAGAAACCTAAGCGATTCTTCGGTGCAGCTCGAAACATCGAAGGCGGCGGCTCTCTGACAATCATCGCTACTGCTCTTATCGACACAGGTTCTAAGATGGACGAGGTTATCTTTGAGGAGTTTAAGGGTACAGGTAACATGGAGTTACAGCTCGACCGCTCGCTGAGCAACAAGCGTATCTTCCCTGCTGTGAACCTGGTTGCTTCAAGCACACGACGCGACGACCTGCTACAAGACAAGACGGTGCTCGACCGCATGTGGATCTTACGCAAGTATATTTCAGACATGAACCCGATAGAGGCGATGAATTTCATACACGACCGTATGGTACACACACGCGACAACGACGAGTTTCTGCTGTCTATGAACAGCTAATAAGAATAAGAACAAGAACTTGTAAACACCAAAAAGGCGGGTCCTATAAATATTTTCATTTATAGGGCACGCCTTCTCTTCTTTAAAAACAAATGTCATGGACGAATATATAGAAATAAAGGGTGCAAGGGTGAACAACCTCAAGAACGTGAGCTTGAAGATACCACGCAACAAATTGGTGGTCATAGCTGGAGTGTCGGGCTCAGGAAAGTCGTCTTTGGCCTTCGACACACTCTATGCTGAAGGACAACGAAGATATGTAGAGTCGCTGTCTTCATATGCAAGGCAGTTTTTAGGACGTCTGAGTAAGCCCGAGTGCGACTTTATAAAAGGCTTGCCCCCTGCCATTGCCATAGAACAGAAGGTCAATTCAAGAAACCCGCGAAGCACGGTGGGCACAAGCACAGAGATATATGAGTATCTTAGACTGCTCTTCGCACGAATAGGAAAAACATTCTCACCTATAAGCGGAGAGGAGGTAAAGGTAAACAACACCGAAGATTTGCTTAATTGCACGTTCAACTATTCGGACGGCACTAAGTTTGCCGTCCTTGCTCCGCTACATGTCATCGAAGGACGAACGCTGGCTAAGCAGCTGGAGATGGATCTGCAACAAGGCTATGCGCGTATATGGGCGAACGGAGAGTTTTTGCGCATTGACGATTTGCTTGAAGATCAGGCAAGAATAGACACTCTTGACCCACACGACATCTACTTGCTTATAGACCGCATGTCGGTGAGCCATGAAAAAGATAGCATATCACGACTGCTCGACTCTGCTGAGACAGCGTTCTTTGAGGGTGACGGTACTTGCCGATTGGTCTTCCTTCCATCAAACATCGTATATGATTTCTCTACTCGTTTCGAGGCCGACGGCATTGTGTTTGAGAAGCCGAGCGACAACATGTTCTCTTTTAACTCACCTCTCGGAGCATGTCCTGAGTGTGAGGGCTTCGGCATGGTTATGGGTATAGACGAGAAATTGGTCATTCCAAACACCTCACTTAGCGTCTACGATGGCTGCGTGCAATGCTGGCATGGCGAGAAGATGGGAGAATGGAAAAATGAATTCTGCCGCAGAGCACCAAAAGATAAGTTTCCGATCTTTGAGCCTTACTATAACCTCACGCAGAAACAGAAGGACATGCTGTGGCATGGTCTACCGTCAGACCGCGAGAAGATAGGCATAGACAGGTTCTTTGAAATGGTTAAAGACAACCAATATAAGATTCAATATAGGGTTATGATGAGCCGCTATCGCGGACGCACAGTCTGCCCTGTATGTCATGGCACACGTCTGAAGAAGGAGGCCACATGGGTGAAAGTGGGTGGAAAAAGCATCTGCGACCTTGTAGAGATGCCAATTACCAACCTTCAGCAATGGTTTAAAGAGCTACAGCTGGACGAGCACGACAGCACCATAGCCAAGCGTCTGCTAACAGAGATAAATAACCGACTGGACTTTATGGTGGAGGTTGGTTTGGGATATCTCACGCTTAACCGTCTATCCAACTCGCTCAGTGGCGGCGAGAGTCAGCGCATAAATCTTACCACGTCACTTGGCAGCTCATTGGTTGGCTCACTATATGTGCTCGATGAGCCAAGCATCGGTCTGCATAGTAGAGATACAGACAGACTCATACATGTTCTTAAAGAACTGCGCGACATTGGTAACACCGTGGTTGTGGTGGAACATGACGAAGACATTTTGCGGGCTGCCGACTGGCTAATAGACGTTGGCCCCGATGCAGGACGTCTGGGAGGAGAAATTGTTTATGAAGGCTCACTGGACGATGTAGCAAAAGAAACTTCTCCAAAGAGCCACACCGTAAACTATCTTAACGGACATGAGCATATAAGCATGCCCTTGTCACGACGGGCCTGGAACCAAGCCATAGAGCTGAAAGGGGCACGAATGAACAACCTTAAAGGCATTGACGTAAAAATTCCTCTTAACATAATGACCGTTGTGACGGGTGTCAGCGGCTCAGGAAAGTCGTCTCTTATAAAGGGCATTCTCTACCCTGCCCTAAAACGCCGACTTGATGAGGTGGCAGAGATACCTGGTGAATACTCGTCAATGGAGGGTGATTGGCAAGCCATTCAGCATGTGGAGATGGTGGACCAAAACCCCATAGGCAAGAGCACACGCTCAAACCCCGCCACCTATGTAAAAGCTTACGATGCCATAAGACAGCTTTATGCAGACCAGCCTCTGGCTAAACAGATGGGATTCACGGCACAATATTTCTCTTTCAATGCCGAGGGAGGACGATGCGAAGAGTGTAAAGGTGCAGGAGTGATAACCGTAGAGATGCAGTTTATGGCGGATCTTGTGCTCGAGTGTGAGGTGTGTCACGGCAAACGCTTTAAGAAAGACGTACTGGAGGTTATGTTCCATGGCAAAAACATTTATGACGTGTTAGAGATGACGGTATCTGAAGCTATTGAGTTCTTCAGCAAATATGAACAGAAGACCATAGTGGACCGACTGAGACCGCTTGAAGAGGTGGGACTGGGTTACATAAAACTAGGACAAAGCTCCTCAACGCTATCAGGAGGTGAGAACCAACGCGTAAAACTGGCCTATTTCATAGGACAGGAACGACAGACCCCTACCCTTTTCATCTTTGACGAGCCAACAACGGGTCTACATTTCCACGACATACAGCGTCTGCTGGCAGCCTTCAATGCTCTTATTAAAAGAGGACATACAGTAGTTATCATTGAACACAATCTCGATGTTGCTAAAAACGCTGACTATATAATTGACCTCGGACCTGAAGGCGGCAACAAAGGCGGCTACGTCGTATGCAGCGGCACACCGGAAGAGATATGCAATTGTGAAGAAAGCTACACAGCAAAATATCTGAAAGAGAAACTGGAGGAAAAACAGTAGGAAGAAGAGCCTAAAAGCTATCTTCAGCAAAGGAAACAAGTAAGGCAGCATACAGAACAAGATGAATCTGTATGCTGTCTTTTTTATTTCTTGACCTTTCGGTTTTCGAGAAAGAAGCCCAGCTTATATAGTTTGAACAACAACAGACTCGGCTTTGACCCTGTAAGGTTACGCTTTTCTTTGTTCTTCATAATTCTATGCCACAATCTGAACAGAGACAAAGGGATATAACGACCAAGAGTGGTCACTTTTGTCTTAAGATTTGAGTAGCCTTCAAGATCTTGCTCAAAACGACAAAGGGTAAGGATCGCTTCTTCTGTCTTTTTCACGAACACAGAGTTTGGCTCAAATTCATTTATAAGCACAGGGTTGTCTATATGTGTAACCTCGATACCACTCTCTGCAAGACGCTTGCCAAACAGGACATCCTCATAACCGTAAGCTTTAAAACGGGAATCGAAAGGATGAGCCTTCATGATGTCGCGACGGGCATATAAATTACAAACGCTTATCTCTTGGTTGGGACGGAGCTGACGAAAAACCGCCCGGTGCGAAGGTTCTGCCTTCTTCTCATAAATATAGCGAAGGTTGCCTTTCAAATGTTCTGTATAACCTTCATTTCTTACATTTTCACTCTTGGCACCTTCATAATGTATATTCTCAACATTTATTTCATCATTTTTAGCCTCGTTATCAACCATGGCTAAACCTTCACCACCTATACACGTTCCACCATAAACAACATCGGCGGTTGATGTAGCATATTTGTAGAGATAATTGTCATCACACAAGAAAAGGTCGCTGTCAATAAGTAGCACATAATCACCACGGCTTTCTGATATGAGCACATTCCTTATCTGAGCACGCCCCACATTTTGTTCCATCCTTAAATAGCGACAATGGAGCATGTCGCCGATGACACGGTTGGCGTCGATACAAGCAGCATCGGTAGAACAATCATCAGCAACAATTATCTCATAACGAAACGGTTTGTCTAATTTACCCCTAAGGGCATCGGCCTGACGCTGTAAGGCTTGAACCAATGACACACAAACGTTGTTATAAGAAGGGAGAAGAATGGACAAATCTATATGGGTCATAGTCGTCGTTTTTACTATTTCAGTTCATACACGCCTTGTGGATTCTTGCGACGCAGAACCTCTACAAAACCATTATCAACCTTCATGCCACCTTTTTGCAAAATGTCTTGAACAGTCTTAAGTGCAAGGTCTGGATGATTGTTCTCCTCGCTAAGGTGACAAAGCCACACATGCTTGAGACGTGGCTTGGCATTCTCCAAAACAGTCTGACCACACAAGCTGTTGTTCATGTGGCCCGTTCCACAGGTTATACGGCGTTTTAGATATTCAGGATAATTGCCACGCATAAGCATCTCAACATCATGATTGGCCTCTATAACCAGATAGTCGGAACTTGCCACCACTTGTTTCAGCTCGTCCGTAACATGTCCCACATCGGTCATTATGCTAAACACGACGCCATCATGCTCCACCTGATAGCACACATTGTCGGTGCTATCGTGGGGCACATGCCATGCTGTAACAGTAAACTCACCGACCTGAAATTTCTCGCCTGTTTTTATATAATGCTTGTGCTCCGCTGCAATTTTCTTCTTCACACAGTAATTGCGATCAATGCCCGCATGAACGTTCTGGGTAGTATAGACCTCAAGCTTATAATCGTTACTGAGGCTTCCCACCGACTTAATGTGGTCTGCGTGGTCGTGAGTAATAAGAATATTATGAACCTTGCTCATGGACAATCCATACTGGTTAAAATATTTTTTAAGCGTACGAACTCCCACACCGGCATCAATAAACATTGCGTCGGTCTCTGTATAAATAAGATAGCAGTTACCACTGCTACTGCTTCCTAATGACAAAAATTTTAACATTACTTTTTCAGGGTCGTATATTGACCTTATTTATATTTATGTAATGGCGAAAGCCATCACATGCTTTGCCTTTTCACCTCACAACTCGATGTTGAATCGTAAGTAAGGTTCAAAATTACAAAATAATTGGCAAAATAACAAGCATATCCGTCTTTTTTGTGCGAAGACGAAAACATGATGTCACCAAAAGCAGGTTTACATAGACAGAATAATTGTTGAAAACATGACATTAGCATCTCAGAAAGCAAGCTTTCGTAAGAAAGGCGTTAGTTTTTTTATCTTGACAAGCAAAAAATCGGTATTTTTGTTTATATTTGCAAACGCATCTGCACAACAGCAGAAGCCCTATAATATATGAATATACAGAACAAAATCATTATAATGGCAATAGCAACATTCATAACCATGTTGTTCTCGTGCCAAACCGACAAAAACGAAGAAGAAGCCGAAGCTGTTGCACTAAACTTTGCAACTAACTATTTCGGATGCCACTATATAGAGGCTTCACACCTATGCACACCTGAATCTGAGCAATGGATAAAGTTTGTTGCCACTAACGTTTCCGACTCAGACCTTGCCGTTCTCAATGCATCAGAAGCAACACCAACATACGAGGTTACAGACTTGTCTCTCGACAACGATACCAACGCCACATGCACAATTACGGCACGCAACTATCTCATGATGCACGATATATGCACCAAAGGACATATAGCAGACGAGGGTTGCTACAAGCTGACGCTCACAAGACAAAACGGTAAGTGGCTCGTCAATCTCGATGGTGTGCCATGTGCAGAGGCACAATAAGCAATAGATTCCCATTGGAACGAACAGGATGAGTTTGTGATAGATGCCAGCTATGAGCAGCGGCTGCGTGACAGGATGTCTTCCTTCTCTGTGGCGACCAAGACGAAGAAGGCATTGCTGCATACTTTCATCACGACTTATGGGGTGAAGCAGATATACATTATTCTCCTAAAATAGTATCAAACATTTCATCAACAGAATTCCAATGGGTAACTCTGCCTTTCTCCTTGTCTTCTTCAGCAAGTTCAAGATCTGTTTTCTTTGGTTTCATGACAGAAATAGAACTAACGCCATTCAGCATTTTGATAGCGTTCTTCAATTTTGTCAGCATTGCTGGATCTGATACTGTACTACCCTAGAAAAAGTTGAATGGATTTGTACTGTAAGCCTGAGGTTGGT
>ERZ1034973.645-NODE-645-length-23473-cov-9.637373_pt1 | contig 23473 bp, 20 predicted proteins | sample MGYA00520686_ERZ1034973 | MGnify/ENA primary metagenome ERZ1034973 (study PRJEB33766, sample SAMN09781775) | gut metagenome | biome: gut microbiome | host: Homo sapiens | place: Madagascar | study: EMG produced TPA metagenomics assembly of the PRJNA485056 data set...
ATCTTTGACAGTTCTATTTTCATGAATTCTATTCTCTCATTTTCATAACATATGAAAATATGTGTATCCATTTCAAGCACATTTACATATTTGTTTTCAAAATAAATACAGTATAATATAACATGGTTTGGTCTATTAGTTACTTTTGTCATATATGGGATATAGGAACAATTGATAATATTATGGTATTTTTCTTACTGACTGCACCATACATTGATAGATCACCTATTCAGAAAGGATGAACTATAAATAGTTCAATTAAGGTAAAATGGACAATTCTAAAAAAATTAAATGGTATGCCTTATCCTTTATGTGTTTCTCAACACTTTGGGGATTCGGTAATGTCGTTAATGGTTTCATGTACTTTAACGGCATACAGGTTATTTTCTCATGGTTAATGATGTTTGCATTATACTTCATTCCATACGCATTAATGGTAGGAGAACTCGGCTCTGCATTCAAAAACAAAGGTGGAGGCGTTACATCCTGGGTACAAGAAACAGCTGGAAGCAAACTTGCATATTATGCAGGCTGGACATATTGGGCAGTACATGTCTCTTATATCGCAAGTAAATGTTCCAGTGGCTTAAAAGCTATTTCATGGCTTGTATTTAGAAACGCAGAAACATATGACTCTTTCCCAACACGTTACATTCAGATTGCGGCACTGATCGTACTAATCGTATTCTGCTATATTGCTTCTAAAGGTTTGAACCCATTAAAGAAACTAGCAACACTTGCTGGAAGCAGTATGTTCGTACTCAGTATTCTTTACATCATTTTGATGTTTGGTGCTCCAATCATCAATCCAAATGGCGGATATGTATCCATGGACTGGTCAATGAAAAATCTCATTCCAAACTTCAATGTTGAATACATCACAAGCTTATCCATTCTTGTGTTCGCTGTTGGCGGTATTGAAAAGATTTCTCCATATGTTAATAAGATGGAAGGTAATCCAGCAAAGCAATTCCCTAAGTCAATGATCTTTGCGGCTGTCATGGTTGTAATCTGTGCTTTATTCGGTACGATTGCTATGGGTATGATGTTTGATCCAGAAATCATCAATGCTAGTGCAGAAATCAAGAGCTCTTATATTTCTAACGGTGCTTACTGGGCGTTCCAGAAACTGGGCAACTACTATGGTATGGGCGATCTATTGTTGATCATCTACGCTGCAGCTACCGCAATCGGACAGTTTTCAACACTTGTCATTTCTATCGATGCGCCATTAAGAATGTTATTAGAAGATGAAAATTCTTCTCAATATATTCCTAAGAAATTACTCAAGCAGAATCAAAATGGTTCTTACGTTAACGGTATCAAGATGGTAGCATTACTTTCTGGTGCAATCATCCTTGCACAGATGACAGTTCCAGGAGCTGCTGCAGTTCTTACACAGCTCAACAAGCTCAATTCTGTATGTATGCCATTCCGTTACATCTGGGTATTCTTTGCATATATCATGCTTAAAAAGGCAGGAGATGCATTTTCTCAAGAATATCATTTTGTAAAAGGTAAAACACTTGGTATCATTATTGGTGGCTGGTGCTTCTTTGTTACTCTGTTCTGCTGTATTACAGGTGTATATTCAACAGACATGAGAACAATGATTCTAAATATCTGTACACCAGTTGTCTTGATTGCTCTTGGTATGATCTTACCAATAATTCGTCAAGCACAGGATAAGAAAGAAAAAGGCAACTAAAATGAACGAAAAAAAAGTATCCGAAGAGTTATTTCAATTTATTCAAAACAGTCCAAGTATGTTTCATTCCATTCAAACAATGAAGTCTTACTTAGACGAAGCAGACTTTACATATCTTCCAGAAAACACAACATGGAATCTTGAAAAAGGAAAGAATTACTACACAATTAGAAATCATTCCAGTATCATCGCATTCCAGATTGGATCTTCTTTAGACAACTATCATTTCCAGATGTGTGCGTCCCATAGTGATTCTCCTACATTCAAAATCAAGAGTGTACCTGAATTAAAGGGACAAGGAGACTACTTAAGATTAGATGTTGAAGCATATGGCGGCATGATTGATGCAACATGGTTCGACCGTCCATTAACAGTCGCTGGCAGAGCTCTTGTTAGAAATGGCAATACAATTGAAAACAAGCTTGTATACATCGATAAAGATCTATTATTGATTCCTAATGTTGCAATCCATCTCAATCGTGATGTAAATAACGGTGTCCACTTCAATCGACAGATTGATCTATGTCCTCTATTCTCTTGCGGCAAAGCAAAAGAAGGAGACTTTAGAAAGATGATTGCGAATGAATGTGGTGTGAAGGAAGAAGATCTTCTTGGTACAGACTTATTCTTAGTCAATCGTCAAAAGCCATGTATCTGGGGATATAAGGATGAATTTATTTCATCTGCTAAGTTAGATGACTTGCAATGTGCATTTACAACACTCAAGGCATTCTTAGCTTCCAGAAATGATCATGACATCAACGTATTTGCTTGTTTTGATAACGAAGAAGTTGGTTCAAACACAAAGCAAGGTGCAATGTCTACATTCCTCAAAGATACACTGACACGTATTAACTTTGACCTTGGCTTCACACAAGAAGATTACTTCAAGGCAGTTTCTAAATCTTTCCTTGTTAGTGCGGACAATGCACACGCTGTACATCCAAATCACCCAGAAAAGACAGACGCTGTAAACTGTTCCTACATGAACAAAGGTCTTGTCATCAAGGAAAGTGCAAACCAGAAATATACAACAGATGCATTCTCAAGATCTGTAATGATGCAGATTTGCCACATGGCAAATACACCATTCCAGACATTTGCAAATCGTTCTGATTCTGCAGGTGGTTCCACACTTGGAAATCTTTCTAACACACAAGTTAGTGTTCACGCAGTAGATATCGGTTTACCTCAGCTATCCATGCATTCAACATATGAAACTGCAGGTATCGAAGATACAGTTACAACAATTGAAGCATTAACAAAGTACTATTCAACAGATATTGATATCACAAATTTTGAATGCGTTAACTTTCGTTAATCAATCGAAGTTACATGTATAGCATTTCTTTAAAAAAGCAGTAGACGATTACTGCTTTTGAATTGTACAATACTATAAGCAGTAGAGAGGTGATGCAAAGTGACAGAAGTAAAAAAACATGCATATTGGATCCACTTCAAAAGAGAAGACAAAGAATCCATCAATGGATTTGTTTATCTCCCACAATGTACTTGTTCAAATTGTGAACAACGCGTCAATTACGAAAAACCAATTTGTCCATATTGTGGGGCAATCATGGATGCAGAAGCTCCAAAAGATACAACAGAGCACTCGTAAGAGTGCTTTTTTCATGAAAAACATCCACTTATTTAAAAGATTTTGTCATAGTCTGCTTACGAAACTGCAATGGCGTTAACTGCGTTGCTTTTTTAAATTCCTTCATAAAATGCCCAAGATTATTAAACCCACTTTCCAGGCACACCTCCATCACTGGAAGTTCTGTTGTACTCAGCAATGTTGCTGCATGATGAATACGATAGTCATTAATATAAGAAATTGGTGTTTTTCCAAGTGCTTTTTTGAAAAAACGACAGAAGTATTGTTCATTCATTCCCACAAGTGCACTTAGCTCCCCAAGTGTTAATTGACGCTGATAATTTTGATGAATATAGCTGATTACACGTTTCAGCAGTTCTACTTGTGGATTATGTTGTGGATTGTCTGAAGTCAGTAATGTATATTCCGCAAGAATTCCAAGAATACTTAATAGTGCAGCTTTTACCTGTAATTGAGAAACAGGATTTTCAATTGTAAACTGATCACGGCAAACATGATTTTCTCTAAAAAATACCGAACGAATTTTCAAAAATTCCTGTTGAACCTGTGCAAATGCTGGATGTTCAAAAGCAAGAAAAGACGGGAAAGAAAGTTTATGTTCCAATAGAGGAAGCATAAATTGTTCCTGTACAAGATCTAAAGTCGCAAATGAAAGTAAATCTGCAGAGAATACAACAGCCTGTTCCTGATATCGATCTGAATCAGAAATCAGTGCATGTAATTCTCCACTGTTGATAAAGCAAAAACATGGACTTTTGAGATGTGTTATATTCATATTGATATCTACCTGATAAGAATCCTCTTCTAGATAGATAATCTCAATCTGTTCATGCCAATGATGCTTTACGACATATGAAAAACCAGACGAGTCATTTTCATGCATCGCCTGGTAAAAGGCACATGGAAAACTAAAGTTTCCATGTTGCCTTGCTTCTTTTAAAGATGAAGGGAATGTTTTATCTTTCATTCATGTAGAATAACACGTGCTTCATATGGTTGCAACTTTCCAGCCTTATGTACTTTGTAATTAGAAATCAATTCCTTTGCATCAGGATCATCACAAAGATTACAATCCTGCTCATGATCAGTAAAGTTACAAACAACAGTTAATATCTGCCCATCAAGAAAACGATGATATGCATAGATAGATTCACTATCTTCCAGCAATCCCTGGAATGTTCCATAGACAATGATCGGAAGTGCATGACGCAAACGAATCAATTTCTGATAATAATGGAATACAGAATCAGGATCTGCTAATGCAGCCTTAGCATTGATTTCTGTATAGTTTGGATTTACATTGATCCATGGAGTGCCATCTGTAAAGCCAGCATTTTTAGAATCATCCCACTGCATTGGTGTACGTGCATTGTCACGACCAATTTCCTGTAGATAACGCATCATGTCTTCTACCTTTACCATTCCATTATCTACGTATTGATGGAAAGCATTGATACTTTCGATATCACGGTAATCTTCTAACTTATCAAAGTAAACGTTTGTCATGCCAAGTTCTTCACCTTGATAAATATATGGTGTTCCTTTCATCATATGCAGACAAGTCGCAAGCATTTTCGCAGAAACAACTCGATATTCTTTAGAATCATTACCAAAGCGAGAAACTGCACGTGGCTGGTCATGATTATCAAGATACAAGCTATTCCAGGCTTTTCCTTCCAGTTCATACTGCCATTGATTCATAACACGACGGAAATCTTTTAATTGTGGCTTTTGATCAGTCCATTTACCAATTGGCCCACTCACAAGATTGACATGTTCAAACTGGAATATCATTCCCAGTTCACTTCCATCATTATTTGCATATTTTTTTGCTTCATCAATCGTAACACCACTTGCTTCACCAACTGTAAGCAAATCATAATGAGAAAGTACACGCTTGTTCATTTCCTTCAAATATTCATGAACACGTGGACCGTTACATACATATGGCGCAAGACTGCCATATAATCCATCTTCAACTGGTCCATCCGGGAAAGACTGCACCTTTGAAATCATACTGATAACATCCATACGGAAGCCATCAATCCCTTTTTCACACCACCAGTTCATCATGTCAAAAACTTCATCACGAACCTTTGGATTTTCCCAGTTTAAATCTGGCTGTTTTTTGGAAAAACAATGCAGATAATACATGCCTGTACGTTCATCTTTCTCCCATGCAGAACCCCCAAACCAAGAACCCCAGTTGTTTGGTTCTTTGCCATCTTTTCCCTCTTTCCAGATGTAATAATCACGATATGGATTTTCTTTAGAACTGCGGCTTTCAACAAACCATGCATGTTCATCTGAAGTATGATTTACCACAAGATCCATTACGATTTTAATATTGTGACGATGAGCTTCTAGAAGCAGGCGATCAAAGTCTTCCATTGTTCCAAAATCGTCCATGATATTACGGTAATCAGAAATATCATATCCATTATCATCATTAGGTGATTTGTAAACTGGAGAAAGCCAGATAACATCTATTCCAAGTGTCTGTAAATAATCAAGATGCGCTATGATACCATTTAAATCACCAATACCATCTCCATTGCTGTCAGCAAAACTGCGAGGATAAATCTGATAAATGACTGCTTCTTTCCACCATGCTTTTTTCTCTTCTGTCATAATTGCCTCCTGTATGGTTTCAAAATGTGTTTTTCAGTAACACAATTTTTCTTCGTTCATTTTCACTTTAACTTTTCAAAAGCAATTATTCTACTGTTAATATGACACAAAACTACGGTATTTTGACTTTTCCAAAATCTTTTTTTCATAGCATTTAAAAAAGATGCAAAATTGCATCTCATTTATGGATTACATTGTCCACAAGGCGTATAACCTTCTTGTATAATTTCATCTCTTGTTAAACTAGAAATTTCTTTATTATGTTCTGCCATTTCATTAACGCTTTCACAATCCATTGTATGGAATTTCTTGCTTCTCGTATTCAATACATAACCGCTTGTTACCTTTTGTGTTTCCTGTACCTGTGATTGTTTTTCTGTTTCAAAAGAAATATTTTTTCCATCCGTTCTGCACGTAATCGTACCTTGCTGATCCGTACGATAAATAGCACTACCGACCTCTTTTAATCCATCTAACGTTTCAATATGTGGATGTCCATAAACATTATCTTTTCCACACGAAATCACAGTATAGGATGGCGATACTGCATGCAGCCATGCACTAGAAGCTGCATTATAGCTTCCATGATGGCCTGCTTTCAATACATCTGCATTCACTTCATCAAAATGATTATACAAAATCAGCTGTTCTTCCATCTGTTCTGCATCTCCTGTAAATAAAAATGAAACATCTTTATAATCCATACGAAAAACAATGGAATTATTATTTTCTTCATTGGGAATAATATCTGTAGGACCTAGCACTTGCAGCGTTGCTTCTCCTAATGGAAATGTATCTCCATCATTTACTACATTGACCGCAACATCTTTTTCTTCTGCCTTGTTTAGAAATTTGTTATATGTTGTATTTTCACTTTCTATATATGGAACGAGTATTTGCTTGCAGTCTGCTGCTTCTAAAGCAGCACTAAGCCCGCCAACATGATCAGCATGAGGATGTGTTGCGACAACATACGATAGTGTATCAATCCCTTTTTCTTTTAAAATCGAATAGATTTTCTGCGACTGGCTAGATAAGCCACCATCAATCAGCATTGCTTCACCATCATCAACAATCAATGTTGAATCCCCTTGCCCAACATCAATAAAGTAAACTTCTAATCCATCACTGACTTCTTTGCTTGCGTGATATTGTCTGTAGCCTGCAGTTAGAAGCAATAGACTTCCAATCAGCAAGCTAAATATATGTTTCTTTTTTTTCATTCCATTATTCTAACAAAAAAAGAGAGGAATGTTCCTCTCATAAATGTAATATTGATGTTGCAATTGTAAAGTAGATCAAAAGTGATAAAGCATCAATGATCGTTGTAAGCATTGGAGAAGCCACAACAGCTGGGTCTAGACCTGTTTTAGAAACAACCAGAACTAAATTACTTGCGATGAATTTAGAAAAGAATACAGAGCATACAATTGTCAATGAAACAACTGCAGCAACTAAGATTCCAATCTGATCAAAGAATACACACTTCAAGAACACCGCAGAAGCCAATGTGATCCCACACATCAAGCCAACACGCAATTCTTTCCACACAACTTTTGCATAGTCTTTAAATGTAATTTCTTCTAGAGATAATCCACGCACAACTTCTACAGAAGCTTGCGATCCAGCATTACCACCTGTATCCATTAACATTGGGATATATGCTGTTAATACAACATATTTGCTTAATGCAGATTCAAATGAAGTAATGATTCCTCCTGTAAAGGTTGCAGAAATCATCAACAGTAACAGCCATGGAATTCTCTTTTTCCATGTTTCAACAACAGTTGTTCTCAGATATGGCTTGTCATTTGGAATGATGGCATTCATCTTATCGATATCTTCTGTTGCTTCTCGTTCCATGATATCCATGATATCGTCAACCGTAATAATACCAACCATACGGTTTTCTTTATCTACAACCGGCAAAGCAGTAAAGTCATATTTTTTAAAGATCTGTGCAACGTGTTCCTGATCATCACCTGTTGTACAAGATACAACATCCTCATGCATGATATCAGAAATCAATTCCTCTTTAGAACGAATGATAAGATATCTTAATGCAACCGTACCAATGAGTTTTCTCTTACCGTCTAAAACATAACAAACATTAACTGTTTCAGAATCTTTCCCTAATTGACGAACACGGTTAATGGCATCACGCACTGTCATAGATGCTTTTAAATCTACAAATTCCACTGTCATAATTGAACCAGCAGAATCCTCTGGATACTGCAGAAGATGATTGACATCTTTTCTAGTTTCACTAGAAGCATATGCTAGAATTCTTTTAACGACATTCGCAGGCATTTCTTCCAGTAAGTCAGTCGCATCATCTGCGTACATATTATCGATGATAACACCAGCTTCATGATCACTTAATTGTGTAATGATATATTGTTGAGAATCATCTTCTAATTGTGAAAAAACATCTGCAGCTAATTCCTTTGGGAATAAACGGAAGATCTTCAGCATATCTTCATCTTCCATTAACTGAAGAATCACTGCTAAATCACTTTCGTTCATATCCTGTGCCATTGCACGTAAAGCAACAAATTTTTTCTCTCTTAAAAAGCCTCTGAAAACTTCGAGGTCTTTCTCGTAATTTTTTTCCATATATAGTTCCTCCAAAGATGGTTATGATTGTGATGTAACGGAACATCGTCTGTTGTATTCGCATATATCGGACTACATTGACTCATAAAACCACCTCCTTCAAAACCTCTAAAACAAATAATAACTGCCTCAGATTGAAAGTCAAGAAAAAAGGTGATGCTTCACCACCTTTTCACAAACAATTTTTATAAATATTCACAATGTCTTCTACAGTAAGAGGAACATATGCATTTGCTAAACGATCATTACGATTTGCATGCTTTGCCATTTCCTCAAAATACTCATCAGTAATATTCAATTCAGTTAATGTAGAAGGAATACCACAATCTTTAAAGAACTGTTCTAGAGCATCAATAGAATGCTGAATCAATGCATCTTCATCTTCACCATCCAGGCCCATAACATTTTTCGCAAACTTCACAAATCTTTCTTTGCATGCAGGATCCTTCTCAACAATATAACGCATCCATCTAGGTGTTAAAATTGCAAGACCAACACCATGTGTGATGTCATAATATGCACTCAATTCATGTTCCATTGCATGACAAGGCCAACCAGTAGATGCTTTGCCATATTCAGGAATACCAGAACATGCAATGGAAGAATCTGCCATCAAATTTGCACGTGCAGAATAATTATCTGGTTCTTTCAATGCAATTGGTAAATTCTTCATAACAGACTTCAATACTGTTTCTGCAATTCCATCTGCCAGATCACTATCCATTGTTTCAGAAAAATAACCTTCAAAAATATGAGACATAATATCTGCAGAACCTGCAGCTGTCTGATATTGAGAAACTGAATATGTATATGTTGGATCACAGATTGATACACTTGGGAATGTATATGTATTTCCTAATTTTTCTTTTGTTTCCAGATTAGAAATAACTGCACCATCATCATATTCACTTCCCGTAGCACTTAATGTCAATACATCTACCAAAGGCAAAGCTTTTCTATGGCCTTCATGTGTTTTTGCCATTTGCCATAAATCCCCTTCATAGTAAGCACCACAACAGATTGCTTTCGCACAATCGATTGTACTGCCGCCACCAACTGCTAATACAACATCAATATGATGTTCTTTACATAAAGAAGCACCTTTTTCTACAGAAGTTATTCTAGGGTTTGGCTCAATGCCACTGCATTCAACGATGTTATACCCACCATTGTTTAAGATTTCCATAACAGTGTCATACAATCCACTTCTTTTAATGGATCCGCCACCATACGCAAGCAAGACATTCTTGCCAAATGGCTTTAAAGCTTCATCTAAGTGAGAAATTGATCCCTTTCCAAAATAAATCTTTGTTGGAATATCATGAGTAAAATTCAACATATAAACACCTCTATCTTTCAAACAGAATTCTAGCACACCCAAAATAAAGACAGTAGCAATTTGCTTACTGTCTCTGGATTTTCTGTTTTAAGTAATTTCGCAGATTTTGATCTGTACAATAGATATAACAGCCTTTCATGCCTCTTGTCATTAATGTATGATATGTATTCTTAATGATTTCATCCGCTTTTTCTTCAGCTTTGCAATGATCTTGTTTATCTAGTTTTTTGATACCTTTCATTGACTGGTCTGTTTTTGCACGTTTTGAAAAATCCGTAACAATATGATGATTCTCATAGCGCATATCATCTCCAATAATCAATCCAACATAGTCAAATTCCAATCCTTGTGATGTATGAATGCAGCCAATCTCATCAATCGACGTTTCGTCTAATGCAAAGATAGAGTTTCCAAGATTCCAGGACATTTCAAAGTCGCCGATTTTAATATCGTGCACTTTCGAATTATTCTTTCCATCTCTAATCCAATCCCAGCAATATCCCGCAAGCATTCTAGATCGATGATTGATTTTATTCTTTTCAATAATCAATTCTCTAACTTCTAAAGGAGAATCTAAAACACGAATATCATAGTCAATATCTTCCAGGTTATAATTGGCTGTTGGCTGGATTTCTAATGTATTATCTACCCATGCAAGATAGCCATCTGAACCATTACAACGAAATTGTGATAACAGCTTTAACTGTGTAACCTCACTGCTTTCAGCCTTCGCCCATTTCTTGATTTCATCAACACTTCCAATATCACTCATCGTGACACGCTGACTTTCATCAATGAAGAAAACAGAACATTTACTAGAATGAATGACTTCTTTAATCTGATTTTCGCCCATATTTTGAAACATACCAGACTTTTCATTCATACGATGCGCTTCATCCACTAAAATCGTATCCACATAGTTATTCTCAATTTCTGTATAGGAACCTGTAGAACGGAACATGATATCAACTCTGCTCTTTTTAAAGTTACCTTTTAATTTTTGAGAATACACTTGTCTAGGTGCACTGTTTTTTGATGCATATTGTGCAAACTGTCCTCTTTTTGTCAGTTCAGCAAGCAGATTGATTGCGACAACAGACTTCCCCGTTCCCGGTCCGCCTTCAACAATAATTGTTCTTTTTTTCATGTCTACTTTACTTTTACATGCCAATTGTAGAATATTTTCATAAACGACTTTCTGATCATCAATCATGATAAATTCACGATTCCCTTTCAGCATGTTAGAGATAGCATTCTGCAGACTCTTGCTTGGACGGATTTTTCCATGATCAATCTCATACAGAATCTTTTTATCATCACCTTTTTGGATAAAGCGATGAATAAATTCTCTCAGCTTCAATGCATCCCTTTCACAAAACACAGGTGCTTCTTCTATATACTCCTTATATTGTTCATCCAATATAGGATCATTTTCTTTTAAAGCATAATTATGAAGATATGCACAAGGAGACAAAACAATATTCTGATCCTGTACTGTTTTATTGTAGTCACGTATTAACGTAGCATATGACCATACCTGGTAAGCATGTTATCATTATTTTTAAAGTGTGTAATATGCACTATTTCTTTGAATTTACGCATAAATAAGGTGGTTTTGATTGCTCGACTTGCTTACTTTAAATTTACACACTGTCGTAAGCTAAACATTTTATCAATAGTTTAGCTATGTGTAAGTTTCATCCACAAAAAAACGTGTCTGCTCAATAGACACGATACTATCATATATTTCTTTTGCTTCAAGTTTTGTCTCGAAACGTCGCAAATTCTCGCATAAAATTTTCACACTTGGATCAAAAGCACATGCCTTATAATATACGGCATGAACAATCCATTCGCTCTTAAATTTAAACAACTCAACAAAAGCATCTTTAAATTGTTTCTTTTCCTCTATATTTCTAACGTACATATACTATCTCCTTCTGTTCTAACTATTTCTGCAAAAGAATATAAGTCTGATAATGATTTTCACACTCACAAAAAAAACGAGACACATTATCTCGTTTTTTTAATACCCAACTTTTCTTCCCTATTAATATTATAGGTTGATTAATTAGTCAAAACGCAAAAATTCAATCATCATCATTTTCAAGTATTTTATACGCTATAACGATGAGTCCACGGTATATATCATGATATTCTTTATATATATTCCGTTGGAGTACTTCTTCTTTTTTTGATAGTTTCCCACTTGCCAGTTCTTTTTTTATATGCTCCAATTTTTCTTGAAGCATATCAGACTGGTCTATAACACTATCTGCTTGACAGCAGCTGACACCTAAATCTTCTAAATATTCTTTTGCACATTCTGTGTAGTTTCCTGTTGGATCAAGAGATTTCACAAAGTCCTTCAAGCCATCAAATGCTACATCAAAAAATATATCTCTTTCAGTCATGGTTTAAATATACTTATGAAAAGTATCACTTTCAATACAATGTGCAAAATTTATAAAAATAGATCCTAAATTTGTCACCTATTATTGTCTCTATGATATTATTCCTATATCTCAATGTACATCTAGTACTTGTGAAAGAGGAATGGCGTGATTCGTCACTCTTTTTCTTTTCCCTTTTTGTGCACCTGTAACTGGGTAAAAGCCGCTTAACCAAGCATTTGAAAATGTTGTTTCCTGATTTTGTCACCTATGCAAAAAAGGCTTCCTGCCAAAGAGGAAGTCTAATGAAAGTTATCAATCAGTTGATTTATATCGTTACTAACTTTTTCATCTTTTGAAACAGCAATAACAAATGGGATTTCTCTATTACATATGCCTTTTTGAATGATATTGTAATCCTCAAATAAATATCTATATTCTTTAATCCGTTTTATGTTAAATAATTTGTATTTGAAATGGACTTTGGTTCGGAATACAGATATCACTGAATTTGCCACGTAAATTTTATTATCATCACACAAGAAGAATTGTGGTGAGTGTACATTGCACTCTTCTTTAATTTTTCTAAGAACACAAATATCGAAAGTATTTTTATTGTGGAGGCAGACATCTTTTTCCCGCTGGCTCAACCTGCTTATATCTAGAACATACACTATCTCAATCCCATTTCTAAATTGGCTACGTCTTATTTTGTTTGCTTTTCTTGATTTTGCAGCCATTTGATTATTATTAGCTTTTTTAGATATACCTGTATTTTTTTTCTTTTGTTCTTTGCTCTCGTTTTGCTCATTAACAAGTTTATCGAATCTTTCAATTCTTTTTTCAACAGTATATGGATCGTCATATTCTGGGTTCGATGTCATATGATGACGATTTGAATAAGACCAATAGCTTAGTTTTCCATAATTAATTCTTGAACTCATATCATTTTCCTTCTAAGAGCTTTTTATCTTCTTTCAGCGTTAAGCCAACGAACAATGATATCCTGTATGGATAGCTCGCAGTCGATATCACCACCTGCATTACATTTTGTGCATGTCCCATTCTTTCTGGCATTTGGGCAAAAATCCATACATAGATCTTCTGGGTAGAACTTTCCATTTGACAGGTCTGTCAGCCAGTCTGCAAGATTTTCGTCGCTCATACTTGTGAGCCATTCTTTATTTGTCATTCTTGTACTCCTCGTCCATCACTGCACCACAGAACGGGCAGTGAGGTTTTTCCATATTTACTTCTTTATCGCAGCTTGAACATGTGCATTCTCTTGCGTAGAAGAAGCCTGAAACGGCTGTCGGATCCTCAACCTTCTTATGAATCCAGTGTGCATGTATTTCTTTATTTTGTGCCATATTTGTATTCCTTTCTTCGTTTAAAAGAGTTTTGATTGTTCTACCAGTATTGATCCTTTTACAGAATGTTCCCGTTTTGGAAGTGATCTGACAAAGGCATCTATATCTTTCTGTGTATTGATTAGTACAGCACCATACTGGTCAATGAGCATCTGATTGCCAGTCTGTTCAACAATATCGGGTGACAGACATCCTATCGGTCTGTGAAGGTCTGCGGCTTTTCTAACTGCGTGCATTGTTCCACCATCTTCAGATGTCTCAAGAACAATCAGACCGTCAGCAATACCAGCCTGAAGCCTGTCACGTTCTACGTAGGTTGCTTTAGTCGGAGCATGGCCAATTGGATATTCCGATATGGCAAGTGAACCATTATCAATCATCTGAAGAAACAATCCTGTATTTTCGGACGGTACTACCATATCAAGACCACATGGCATAATGGCAATGGTATATCCTGTTTCCATTGCACCCTTGTGCCCGCATGTATCACTTCCAACAGCAAGACCTCCGACAATGACATACTCTTTATCAGCCAGTATATGTGCCAGTCGTGTGCCGACTCTGCTTGCATAATCAGATATCTTTCGACTGCCGATGATTGTGATAAACTTGCATGGTTTACGCAGGAGCATCGTATTTCCCTTGGCAAAGAACAGCACAGGTGCATCACTTCCAAGTGCACGGAAGTTCTCAGGATAAAGATAGTCATACAGGGATATCGCTGTAATTCCCATTGATTCCTGCTTTTCAAGGATACGTCCAGCTTTGTATAGAACATTCTTGAGCGTCACTTTGTCCACAGGCTTAATTCTTGTATTTATCATGGTGAGTTTATTAACAAGCCAGTGCAGCGTGTCAATTTGTATATATCCATTTGTAAGAATCTTCCTGTATGGAATAAGAAATCTGTTCAATGTTCTTCGTCCAACTCCAGGAAGCAGAGACAGTGCAAGTATTATCTGTTGGTGTGTGTATCGCATGGCAATATTATACATCTAAAAAAGCGACTTTATTTGTCGCTTTTGTTGTTCATGCAATCGACTTATTCGCAATTCTCGTTCCTTTTTCAATGACAGCTGAAAAATAATCTCTTAATGCTTCAATATCATCTTTCCATAAAACAATTGTAAAATAATTATCTGTTAATGCACCGCTATCCCAGAAATACACAATCCATTCAACATGATAATTAAATTTATCAGTTTCTGGATGAAAAATAAATTTGAAATATGGTTCTATACATGTAATTGTTTTCTCCGTTTTCAATTCGCCGCAGAGAAGAGAAGACAATGTTTTTTCTATATTTTCGACTTCACAAGTCATTAAAGCTTGATTATCGTCCATATTGCAATTCAGACTGGTATTGTTATAAAAAGACCAGGAACATGTACACCATTGATCTTCCCAACCAGTCTTTCTAGTCGGTTCATAATATTTAATCCGCAGTGACACCTTTATCCCCTGAATATCTCTAAAGAAGCTTGCCATAATCTTATCAACCTTTCAATTATTTAATTCTCACCTAATTATACTACTCATCGGATGCAATACTTAACTTTCCCTTTTTCTGTCACTTCACGCTGTGTTTTTTCTGCATAAACAGGCACCTGAAATATCATTTTCCCTTTTTTGTCACTTCAGAGCCATGATTTTTCGCATAAATAAGCACCCGAAATATCGTTTTCCCTTTTTTGTCACCTGTTGTTCACTATTAAGTTGGAAAACAGGAATATTTTTGTTTCAGTTAACATGAGCAAATTATTCGGATATATGTTTTGAAGTACCATCATTCTTGTCTTCACATAGCAAAAGGAGACTAAAAACTAGTCTCCTGATTACTATTCTTTCGTTAATCGTCTTCTTTTCTTCCAGTATACTGTCTGTGAATGTGGCGTTTCTCGTACTGTTCTTTCTGATATTTTATCTTTGCAATTATCAACCATAGAGATAATAGCAAAACAATACCTCCTATACACAGTACTACTGTAGTGGAACTCATAAATTCCAAAATTGAATTCATCATATATAAATCTCCTATAAATTTATTTCATCTGGAAAGCAAACAGCCTGATTTGCCTTATCTTCTCTGAAATTTCTAACAAATGGCATTTGGATGTTGTCTGACTTTGATCTGTTACATTTCCAACATAGAGTCTGAAGGTTGCTGGGCACTGTTTTACCACCTTTTGAAATCGGTATAATGTGATCTACTTCAAGCAGAAGATTTGGTTCTTTGTATATTGAATTGCCACATTGCTGGCAGGTCCAGTTGTCTCGTCTCAGTATTTGCTGTCTTAATTCTGGTGTCATCAGAGAACGCTGTATCTTTTGATTCGAGCGTTTATACAGAAATTCTTCAACCTGAGAATATAAAACGCCTATTGTTTGGGAATTGAAAACATAATCTGTTGCATACGTGCTTCTCCCTGTTGAGGATTGGTAATACATTGTAAATTTCGGATACAATGAATTGCCAAACTGTTCCCACTCAGGATTACTAACCACCAGTTCATCAAGTTCTGCAAGCAACTCAGTACATCTTTTCAGATGGAAAAGCGTTTCGTCATTGACAGCAAGTCCAAAATATTTCTGAAGATAGTTCAGGTGTCTTTCAAAATCATAGAAATTTACAGCTAACTGTCTAGAGCAGGGAAACGATCTGTAGATATCTCTTCTACCAAAAAGTGGCTGAAATTCATCACCGAGTTTTGTAGCGATTCCACTGTCAAAAAAAGCTTCCTTCATTTCGTGCTTAAGCCTTTTTGTTTCACGCTGCTGGATAATTTCCAGAATTTTTATAGTAACTCCGATTATTGTAAGAATAACTACACCAGTTACACATATTACTAAAAACTTTTCCTCGTTAGTCATCATCCTCTAACACCCATATTCAATAGTTTATTTACCATGTGACTATTATACCGTCAATAACAGTGAACAAGAGAAGAAAATGCGATTAAATATTTGTATATTTTCAGCATAAACAAGCATCAGAAATATCGTTTTCCCAATTTTGTCACCTCCACATAGAAAAAGGACTCCAAAACGGAAGTCCTTTTTGTTTGTTTAATGATTAACCAGTGGTGCCACACTAGGCATCAATACTTCTTCGAATTCACGCTGAATTTCCTTTGTGAACTTGAACTTTGGCACCGGATTGTCTGTAGAAGCCTTGTATTCTGCATAGTCAGCCTTTTCCTTGAACTTGCCGGCATTTGCCATCTGACCGTCACGGTAGTGTTCAATTTCATAGACAACATCATCTGCAGGAATAAACCACTTATCAGAGAAGTCCATTGCCTCACTGTAGATTGCATCTTCGCACATCTCATGTACGATTTCTGAAATGTTGCTGTTGATGAACTTTTCTCTGTCGGCTTTGATCTGATCAAGAAGTTCAGTGAGAATTGCAGCTAACTTTGCATTTTCTTTTGCAAACTCTGTAATAGCGGCTTCTGCTTCAGAAACCTTCTTCTCAAACTGCTTTTCCGTATCATCGGATGAATCAGTGATTGCTCCGATCAGTGCGATGATATAGTCGAAGTTGACAGTGAATCTGTTAACAGAAACGAGTTCATATCCGTCACCAGGGCCTTCACCGCCGTCTTCACCTGAACCCCCGCCTGTTTCAACTTCAGTCAGATAGTTCTTGTATCTTGCCATCCACTCTTCAATGATCTCATCTGTAAGGTCATTATCAGCCAGAATTGCAGGAGTGTATCCTGTGAAGTTCTGCAGGTGTGCATAGTAGTGGTCAAAGGATCTGAATGCAGATATATAGGCCTTTTTCTGTTCTACTGTTGCTGTATCACCATTGGCTTTGATTCCCTTCAGACACAGCCTTACACGTTCAATTGCAATCTTTAATTTCTTGAGTACTGTATCCCAGTCCTCAGCTTTTGCATCCTCGCTTGATCCACCATTGGAGTAGAGTGTCAGTGCCGCATCAATTGCCTTTTTGAAGTCTTTTGGATCCTGGAATGTAACGATCTGTCCATACATCTTCTTTGCATCGAGCAGTCTGTTTGTTCTTGAGAAAGCCTGAATAATGAGCTGAGGGCTCATAGGTGCCCTGTCGAGATAGAGCGTGGACAAAGTTGGAGCATTGAATCCTGTAAGGAGTCTGTCTACAACAATAACAATGTCCAGCTGCTGATCACGTGTGGAATACTTGGATGTTCTTCTGGAAAGTCTGTCACTCAGGTTTGTGTTATAGGCCTGAATGGAATCAATCTTATAATCAGTTCCAAACATTGTGTTGTAATCGGCAAGCGACTCTTTCATTGCTTCCTGATCTACATTTGATTTTTCATCGTTTTCAGTCAGAGAATACGTAATAGCAAATCTTGGGAAATCAGGGAAAGCCTTCTTGATTTCAGGATCAATCTTGAGTTCATCCCTTCCCTCTTTGACAGCCTTGAGAAGTCTGTAGTAAGCCTGAGCCTTTTCAATCTTGTCTACCGACAGAATTGCTGAATATGTCCTGCCTGGTCCATTAGACAGTCCGAGTTTTCCTGCAGACTTGTTGAGAATATGATTCAGAACAGTCCGTCTGTGTGTCGTAGTATTGTAGAGATCAGACTCTTCTCCGTTCAGCATTGCACCAAGGTTTTCAATCTGGAATCCAAGTACTGCATTGTCCTTGATTGCTTCCTTGATCGTGTAGCTGTGCAGACAGCGTCCGTACAGTTCTTCTGTCGTTCTAGGAAGATCGCCGTTTGCTGGATATGGATTTTCTTCCATGATCGGTGTGCCTGTAAATCCGTACCACAGCGAGCTTCTGAAGTAGTCTTCAATATCACGCTTTGTTTCTGGAGTAACTGCTCTGTGGCATTCATCAACTACGAATGCAACTTTGAGATGAGTAAGTCTGTCATAGTATTTATGATCTTTATTGACCTTTTTTATCAGTGTCTGAAGCTTCTGACGTGTAGTAACGATCATTTCACGCTTTCCGTCAGCAAGCTTTCTGATCAGATCACCTGTGTAGTCCGTATCATTGACATCAATAATGTCGTTCTGGGCATAGGCTTTAAAGTCCTGCCCTGTCTGGTTATCCAGTTCTTTTCTGTCTACCAGGAAGACTGTTTTGTCCAGAGACGGAATATCCATCAACAAATTGCGTGTAGCCTTGTATGAAGTCAGAGTCTTTCCGGAGCCGGTTGTGTGCCAGACATACCCGGATTCGCCGTGCTTTGAGGCTTCTCGCACGGCTTCTATTGCATGGATCTGATATGGTCTGAGCACAATGACACGCTTTTTTTCATCGTCCAGGACTATGTATTTGGCAATCATTTCATGTGCTGTTGGAATTCTGAGAACAGCATCTGCGAAATCCAGATATCTGTCTACTGCACAGTTCTTTTCATCCACCCATCCAGTGATGAGCTTTTTATTCAATTCATAGTCTCTTGCCGGTGCAAAGTATCTTGTAGCAGCTGCATTGCTGACAATAAAGAGCTGTACGTTTGAATACAGGCCCTTGAACTTGCCTTCCTTGATGTATTTGCTGATCTGGTTGAAACCTTCCATGTATGAGTGCTGACGGTTCTTCAGCTCGACATGGATCATTGGTACACCGTTGATAAGCAGTGTCACATCAAAGCGTCTGTCTCTGTCTGATTCATCATCCTTGAATGCCTGGTACTGGTTGATTACCTCATAGGTTGATGTGCCACCTGCGATATGCAAATTGTCGATTACACAAAGATGAAGTGTCTCGTTCCCTCTGTTGATATGAACGAGAACCTTGCCATTTTCGCCTACAAGCCATTTGGCAGATTCGTAGAATGACGGATGTGACACATCATTTTTAATCTTGGCAAATTCTTCATCAGACAGCGGAGTATCGTTAAGAACAGCCTTGTTATTCTGTTCAAGTATGTATTTGAAGTTTGCCCACAGCTTTTCTTCAGTTGTGATATCCGGGCGATAGGTCCATTGTGATTCACCACTGCAGAGCTGTTCAATAAACTTTTGTTCTATTTGTTTTTCGAGTTCTGGCATAGGGGTATTACCCCTCCTTTCTTTATTTGAACAGGTCCCAGAATGAGAAGGTAGTCTTCCTGTAGACCTTATTGTAAAGCTCCTTTTTAGGATGCAGCCATCCACGGCCCTTCTTGCCATAGCCTGGGATGACTGCCTTTTTGATTGCTCTTGTAGCACGTCCTTTAGTGCGTGCTGATATGCTCTTCTTTAGAGACGGTGTTCGCATGCCAATTTTCATGGTCAAGCCTCCGATGGAAACATGTTCTGCAACATGTACTTCTTGAATTCTTTGAGTGAATCGAGCTTACGCTGATGAAGGGTGATAAGGCGGTCGATTGCAAGAAAATACTCTCCAATTTTTTCTTGCTCGGCTTTATGAGGAAGCACAACAGGAAAATCAACCAATATGTTTTGATTAAGATGTTTGATAGTTCCGCCTGTCGCTTTCTTATCAACATAATCCATCAAAAACGGAGCTTTCAAATATTGAAACAGGTATCTGTTATCAACTTCTTTTTCATCTTTAATCTCAACATTAAACACCCCTGCATTTAGTGTTGCAGGCATTGATAAACCCTGAATATAAGCGACTTTTCCAAGAGTTCCGTCTTTCGTAATTAAGATGCTACCATTACGAATTTGTATGTGTTTATCTTGTTCATATCGTTCACGCTCTACATAGTGGCAAGTCGAGAAATCAACTACACCATCTACAAAGTCAGTTCCCGTAATCAACAGATAGTCGCCACTATCTAAAAACTCAGAAGTCCGCAAATTCTGCCAGCCAATTCTTGCGTGCATTGTGGCAATCTCGCTTAACTTACGCTGTTCCCAATCGCCAGTAAACCCATCGAATCTGATTTCTGGAACAGTTTCACCGTCCTTTGGAAACATCTTTGACAGCATGTACTTCTTGCACTGATTGAGAGAGTCAAGCTTACGCTGGTGAAGGGTGATAAGGTTATCGAGATTGGCAAAATATGAACCAATGTTCTCTTGTTCTGCTAATGATGGACTCATAAAAGTTAAGTCTTTCAGTTTTTCTTGAGACATTGTAGGCACACTACTTCCTCCAGTAATACCCCTTACCTGTTTCATAAAGTCTTCATTTTTAACAGATAAAAAAGTGAAATAGCCGTTTGTATTCTCGACAGGAGTCAATAATGCAATCTGTGGATTTATTGTAGCTTTTTCCTTTAGTTCTCGAACATATCCAACTTTTCCGATAGAAGCTGTTTTTGTAAAAAGGATGTCACCAACCTGCACTTTTATCTCTGGAGATTCTTCATATTTTTCCCAAGTAAGATACTTATTATTGTCTAAAGAAACATTTCCAGAATCATCAATATCTGCAGGGCTAAATGTAATTGCTCCTTCACCATTGCTTACTAAATCATTCTGAGTATATCCTCTAAACCCAATTCTTCCACGAAGTGAAACAGTATCTCCCAACTTACGCTGTTCCCAATCGTCCGTATATCCTGCAAATCTTATATTCGGTGTATTTGCCATCCTACGCCTCCAGCTGCTTGATCAGTTCATCCATCATGGACTTCACGTCTTCTGGTACATCCAACTCCTGCATCATAGAAACAAGTTCACTCTGTGTCTTGCAGATCTCAGCATCAGTTTCCTTCATGTCTGTAACAAGTGCACCCAGGTCAATTTCTGGTTCTGGTTCGCTGGAATCAACATATCTAGGAATATTCAGATTGAAGTCGTTCTTTTCAATCTCTTCAAAGCTTGCAAGATGGCATTCTTTATCAACATCTGTTCTGTTCTTGTAGAGTTCGAGAATATGTTCAATGTTTTCAGGCATCATGACATTCTGTTTCTTGTCCTTGACAGACTGCTTGGATGCATCAATAAACAGTACATCACGTCCTTCTCTGTGCTTTTTGAGGATGATGATGCATGTAGGAATTCCTGTATTGTAGAAGAGATTTGGACTCAGTCCGATTACCGCATAGATGTCACCGTTTCTGAGCAGTGTTTCTCTGATAGCTGCTTCTGAACCGCCTCTGAATAAGACACCGTGAGGAAGTACAATTCCCATTGTTCCGCTCTGCTTCAGATGATAGAAGCCGTGAAGAAGGAATGCGTAGTCAGCCTTTGACTTTGGTGCAAGCTTGCCTCCGAATGATACGTAACGTGGATCGTTCTTGAATCCTTCTGCTGCACTCCAGTTTGCTGAATATGGAGGGTTCATTGCTACAACATCGAACTCTGTATCTTCATCAACTGGCCAGTCTGCATCCAACGTATCGCCGTTTCTCAGATGCTGATTTTCTGGACGTACATGGTGAAGGAACATGTTCATTCTTGCCAGGTTGTATGTAGATGGCATCAGTTCCTGACCGTAGTACTTGATATAGTCTGGTTCTTTGGAATACTTCTGTGCACTGAGCATCAGAGAGCCTGATCCCATGCATGGGTCGTATACCTGAAGTCCCTTTTTATCTTCCTGCCCCATCATTGCAATACGGCACAGAAGCTGTGCTGGACCGTGTGGAGTATAGAATTCTCCAGCTTTCTTGCCTGTTTCAGAAGCAAACTGACCGATAAGGTATTCGTATGCATTACCAAGTACATCGCCTTCAGCATGAATCAGATCAGCCTTGTTCAGCTCTAGAAGAAGCTCTGAAATCGTTGCACTCTGCTTTGTATCACCTGTACCGAGTCTGTTTGAATAAAGATCTACATCTGCAAACAGTCCTGTAAACAGTTCATCAGATGCTTCTACAGAGTTGAATCCATCCTGAAGCATGGAACGTTCGAACTTGTTCTGATCAATCAGGTCAATGAAGTGTGTATATGTCTGTTCAGGCTTCAAAGTATAGTGAAGAATGTCCTTGAGTTCAGATAACAGATCATCTCTGTCTTCGCTGTTGTACAGTTCTGTATATGTATCAAGTGCTTCATGAAGATCAGCTGGTTCAGCATCTTCAATCAGATCATATGCCTTCATCAGATACGCATCAGACAGATACTTGTAGAAAATAAGTCCCAGCAGGTATGTCTTGTATTCGTTGGCATCCATCTTGGATCTCAATACATCTGCACCTGCCCATAATACTGATAGTAAATCTTTGCTTTCGTTTTTAATTTCAGTCATTTTAGTCCTCCGTATAATTATTTAACTGTTGTTTTAGCGCTAATCTGCACTTGGAAACATGTTCTGCAACATGTACTTCTTGAATTGTATGAGTGAATCAAGCTTACGCTGATGAAGAGTGATAAAGGTATCGAGGTTGGAAAAATAGGCTCCGATTTTCTTCTGTTCATTCATCGATGGACATAAGACAACAGTGTCTCTTATTTGCTTCAAGCTTAATTGCGGCATAGATAACCCTGTTTTAATTAATTGATACTCCATTTGCTTACTTTCAGTTGCTAATGACTGATAGATGAAATATGGTATAGCATCTTTTATAATTCTCACTCTTGCGGTATGTTGATTTATATTCCCTTTTTCTATAGTTTTTGGCACAATTCCGACCTTACCAATGTCTCCTGTAATAGCTATAAGGATATCATTGAAATGTATTTCCGAACGTTTCAAAGTCTCATTAGCTTCCTCAGATATATATGAATAATCTCCATAAATAAACTGATTATCTTTTATGGCATCATTTCTAAAAAATGGAATTCCCGATGATTGCCATTCAAATCCATAGGTAGTAGGTGTTGCTCCTTTTGTAATAAAGTCAGATAGTTCTTCCAGCTTACGCTGTTCCCAATCGCCAGTAAATCCTTCGAATCTGATTTCTGGAACAGTTTCACCGTCCTTTGGAAACATCTTTGACAGCA
>ERZ1034973.647-NODE-647-length-23396-cov-11.687845_pt1 | contig 23396 bp, 16 predicted proteins | sample MGYA00520686_ERZ1034973 | MGnify/ENA primary metagenome ERZ1034973 (study PRJEB33766, sample SAMN09781775) | gut metagenome | biome: gut microbiome | host: Homo sapiens | place: Madagascar | study: EMG produced TPA metagenomics assembly of the PRJNA485056 data...
CAAAAAAAGAGTTGACAAATGTACAAGTGAGTGTTAATATACAATTACAAACAAACAAGACCTTAAACATATTAATAAATCGATATAACAACATATATTAATCATATTAAAGAAGACAAGTTCAGCAGACAATATATTAATACATATAATATATCGATACCATTCATTAAGAATGTTAATATAGATTATAAGGAATTGAGAAAGGCAGGTATAATCCAATGGAAATATAACATATACCAAGCATTATTAATAATTATATTCATTGTAGAATAGTTAATTAAAGAAAGTAATGATTTGGAGGAAGAACAATTGAATAACTCAAAGTAACGGTTACTATATTACATAGCGATAATATAGTAACCGTTTTTTATTTAATAGGAAATTCTTTCTTATATTGCAATAGGTAACTATAAGTGGTAATATCAAACTAGAGTTAGAACTACCTAACCTGTGATATAAGGAGGCAGATATGTTTATAGAGATTAAGAATGCAAGAAAACATTATGGCGAGGGAGACGCACTTGTTAAAGCCCTTGATGACATAAATCTTTCGCTTGATGAAGGTAAAGTATATATAATATTAGGTCCGTCAGGCTCTGGAAAAAGTACTCTGCTCAATATGGTGGGTGGACTGGACTCACTTGATGATGGTGAAATAATTATATCAGGAAGAAATATAAGCAGGGCAGATAAGAAAAGTATGACAGAATACAGACGTGAAGATATTGGATTTGTATTCCAGTTCTATAATCTTATTCCAGACCTTACAGTTCAGGAAAATATAGAGGTTGTGGCTGATATATCCAATAATCCATTAAATATCAATGAAGTAATGGAAGAACTAGGTATAGCAGCTTATAAGAACAGATTTCCGAAGGAATTGTCTGGTGGACAGCAGCAGAGAGTTGCAATAGCAAGAGCCTTGATTAAAAATCCTAAAATACTTTTATGTGATGAGCTTACAGGTGCATTGGATTCCAAATCATCAAGAGATGTACTTAGAGTTATAGAGAAAATCAATAGCAGTTTTAAAACAACAATAATAATAATTACGCATAACGAAGCAATAGCTCATATGGCAGATACTGTTGTAAGAATACGAGATGGAAAAGTAGCAGACTGCATAGACAATAAGCAGAAAATGTCTGCTGATGAACTTGAGTTATAGTATATTTATCTGAATATGTATGTTGACAAGCAGAAGTCTTATTGTGCAGATATGAATGACTTTAAGACTTTCGCTGCTGGCATCATATTTATAAAATGATATGAAAAGAGGAAAGTATGACACTTAATAAAAGATATAAAAGAAATATAAAAGAAAATCTTTCATTTTATATAGCAGCTTCGATTCTTACGATTGTTGCGTTATTGTTGTTTTATCTGTTTTATATAGCTGGAGTTGGAATAAAATCATATGGAGATAATTTCTTTGTTGATAATAATCTGGAAGATGCAACATTTTCAACATATTTAGAGATACCAGATGATAAGATAGCTGATATTGAAAGTAAGTATAACATAACCTTTGAGAAGGAACATTTTACGAATATTAACGAAGCTGATTATAAAGTGAGGTTATTTAAAGCCAACAAGAAAATAGACCTTTATGAAGTTATTGATGGCAGGGATATAAGCAGTAATGATGAGATAGTAATATCAAAAGGTTATGCTGTTAATAATAATGTGGGCATAGGAGATAAAATAGCAATTAAAGGAAAAGATTACACTGTTACGGGATATTTTCTGCGCCCTGATTATCTTTATATGCTTGAAAATACAGATGACAGCTACAAGAATATAACATCATTTTTCCTTGCTTATATGACAGATGAGGCGTATGACGAATTAAATTCAAGCTCGTGCCAGTACAAGGTTATATATGGCGATGATACGGATAAGAGCCAGTTCAGAAAAGATATGAACGATAGTTATAAAATGAGTGAGTACCTTTCAAAGGAAGACAACCAGCGAATAACAATGGTTGATGATCAGGCGATGATGTTTATTGTAATGGCTTATATATTTCTTGTTACAATTCCATTAATTACGGTGGCACTCATATCTATTATAATTGGAAGAAAGATAAAGAGTGAGCAGAAACTTATAGGCACGATGTCGGCACTTGGTTATAAGAAAAAGCAGCTTATGTGGCATTATGCGGTGTTTGCAATGATACCAGGACTTGTGGGAGGCGTGATTGTAAGTGTGATTACAAAGCTTATTCAGCAGCCATATGGTGAGCTGAGTCTTGCAGATTATGAGCCAATGCCAGTGAAATTCGTGCTTCCTATATATATTGCACTGCTTGGAATAATTGTTCCAACGGTAATATATATGCTTGAAGCTATGCACAAGGTCAACAAGCTTCTTAAAAAAGATACTGTTGCTATGTTAAATGGCATGGCTGATGAGAGTAAAATCAAGCACGTTATGGTAGGAAAGAAAGGAAAGGTAAGAAATAAATTTGCAATAAGAAGTATACTAGCCAATCCGGGAAGAAGTCTTGTTGTGTTCTTAGGTGCATTTCTTGGGGCACTTATGATAACGGTAGCATTTATGTTCATAGACTCACTTAACAATGTAATCTATACCGGTTCAGAGAATATGGGAAGCTTTAAGTACGAGTACATATTGAACAGGCTTGAGGATAAGGATATAGAAAATGTATCATCAGCAGATGTAGATAAGCTGGTCATCGGAAGATATGAATACAATGACAGTACATTTATGCTAATTGGTGCAGATAGTGATGTGAAGTACCTTAATATAGACACAACGGACGGTAACCGCGCTGACCTTAATGATGGATTTTATATAACAAATGTTATGGCATATTCGTATGGTTGTAAAGCAGGAGATGATTTTACATTTGTTAATCCGACAACTATGGAAGAAAGGACTGTGAAGATTGCAGGAATAATAAGCAATAATTCACAGAAGTTCATTGTATGCAGTCAGGAAAATGCAAGGGAGTTACTTGGTTGGAAGGCGGATACCTACAATGGATTGTTATCTGAAAAGGCATTAAATCTTGGTGATAAAATATCAAAGACAGTTACATCAGAGGATATTAAAGAACAGATGAACACGATCCTTGATGAGATGAATTCAATAATATATTCACTTGCTGTTATAGGTGCAATAATATGTGCCGCAGCATTATATGTATCGGTCAATATGCTTGTATCAGAGAACAGACATAATATATCAATGCTTAAGGTGTTAGGCTTTAAGAGCAGGGAGATAAATAGTATGGTGCTTGATGTAAATCATATTATTATACCTGTAGGAATATTAATAGGAATAGCTGGCGGATATGGAATGATGGTATCTGTATTTAAGATATATTCAGGAATAGAAGGTGTCCTGTATGAACCATATATATCACTTAAAAGCATTATTCTTACGGTGCTTATTGTTGTGTGCTGTTACGCATTATCATTGCTTGTGGTAAGAAGAAAGGCAGAAAAGGTTGATATGGTCGAAAGCCTTAAAGACAACCGTGAGTAGTCATAATATAAGTATGGCAATATTGTAAAGTTAAATCCTACGCTGGATTTCCAATATGGAAAGTTTGAAATGTTTTTTGAAACATTATAGATTAAAGAAAAACAGTCGGTGTACTAATATTGAATAGTCTCCCTTAAATGACAAGTTCTATAATTCATTTGTCACTTAAGGGAAAGCTTATCAGTATTGCACCGGCTGTTTTTATATATTCAGATTATGCTGTTATAGAAAAATCATTTGCTATTATTTAGCATATCTTTCATTATATTCTTTAACTCTCTTCTGTATTCTGTCAACAGGATTAAGAAGGTCGCTGATTGAAGAGTCGTGGTTAAGTGTATCGATAAGGAGAGCCATATACTTGCTCATATCTACATTGATATACCAAGGCTTAGAAAGAAGTTCATCTGGCTGGTATACAAGATTAGTAGTAAGAATCTTATCAATGATACCTTTTTCGTAAGCTTCATCAAACTTATCGAAACCATTAGTGAAAAGACCGAATGTAGTAGCACAGAATACTCTGCTTGCACCTCTCTTCTTTAACTCAGAAGCAACATCAATCATACTTTCACCAGATGAAATCATATCGTCAATAATAATAACGTCCTTGCCTTCTACATTAGTACCAAGGAATTCGTGTGCAACGATAGGATTACGTCCGTTGACAATCTTAGTATAATCTCTTCTCTTATAGAACATACCCATATCAAGACCAAGTACATTAGCAAAGTATACAGCACGTCCCATACCACCCTCATCAGGGCTGATAACCATCATATGTTCGCTATCGATGTGAAGGTCGTCAACACCAAGTAAAAGATACTTGATGAACTGATAAGTACAAGATACTGATTCGAATCCCTTAAGAGGAATTGAATTGTGTACTCTAGGGTCATGTGCATCAAATGTGATAATATTTTCAACACCCATAGCTGTAAGTTCCTGAAGCATAAGTGCACAGTCAAGAGATTCTCTTCCTGATCTTTTGTGCTGTCTGCTTTCATAAAGGAAAGGCATAATAACATTAATTCTTCTTGCCTTTCCACCGGCAGCTGCAATTACTCTCTTAAGGTCTGCATAGTGGTCATCAGGTGACATATGGTTAGTTGTACCACAGAGTGAATATTCAATGCTGTAGTTGCATACGTCAACCATAATATATAAATCGTAGCCACGTATAGAATCGTTAAGTACACCCTTACCTTCTCCTGAACCGAATCTAGGTGTGCTTGCACTTACAACATAGCTGTCTCTTTTGTATCCGCTAAAAGCAAGATTAGACTGATTCTCATGTTCTCTTTGTTCTCTCCATTGTACAAGGTAATCATCAACCTTTTCGCCCATTTTAGAACAGCTCTTTAATGGTACTATTCCTAATGTTCCGTATGGAATTGTTGCAGTATGACGTTCGTCTCGTGGCATTGTATTGTCCTCCATTGTATATGATTATAAATATATTGGGATGTGGGTATTATTACCCACGAATGTATGCGGACTGCTTTGCATTACCGCATATATATTAATTCGGTTATAGAAGTAATAAGCATTTACAACTAACTGAATAAACATACATAGTTAAATATAATCTTAATTACATTATAAGTCAATTACTTTAGCATAATTAAAATGATTAAAATGACTTCTACAACTGAAATATAATTAATGATATGAATTATCAATTCTTAAGCATCTTGGTTCGTTTAAGGTAACGTATATCAGTTCCAAATAATCTTAGAATTGTATATGAGCTTATTATTCTTGAGAATATTCTTTCTGAGTAGAAATCCTCAATCTGTGAAATTGTAAAATTTGATGATATTATCACACTTTTATTGCGGAGCAGCCTCTCATTAATTACATAAAAAAGTTTGGAATTAGTGTAAGAGTTGCTGCTTTCCGTACCAAGATCATCAATTATTAACAGGTCACATTCAAGAAAGTAATTAACATCTATATTGTTATCAAGGTTACGTCTGAAATCGCTGTTCTCAAAGCATTTAAAGAACTCAGTTGCAGTCAGGTATATCACACTGTGGTAGGTGTCTAATAATTCCTTAGCGATACAGTTGGCAAGAAATGTCTTTCCAACGCCGGTTTCGCCTGTTAATAACAAGTTAGAGAAACTATTATCAAAGGTCTGTACAAAAGACTGGCATACATCAAGAACTTTGTGCATATTATTGTAAGGTGTGAGCCCTGTGACAGGATCGACCTGTTTCTTATCGTACCATTCAAATGAAAATGTAGAGAAATTCTCACTTGAAGTTATGTTCTTAAGGTTAGAGTCTTCATATATAAGGTCAATAGCCTTTTTCTTAAAACAAGAACAACGTGAACCATTAACATAACCGGTATCGTGGCATACCGGACATGTATAGATATCATCAAGATAATCTTTTGGTTTGCCGATTGAGGCGAGTAATTCAGCTTTTCTGGCAATCAGCTTTTTGAGCTTTAAGTTATATTCATCTAAATCCGTGTCAGATGAATCAGAAACAATACGCCTTGAAGCTTCTTTCATAGAAAGCGTGATTATCTCATTCTCAATTAAACTATATTCAGGACATTTATTAACGACTTCGTTATAGCGTTCAGTCTGTAATGCCTGATTATGTGAGCGTATATCGTCATATACACGCATAACTGAGGCATATTGGGTATTGGTAAGCGGCATAGTTTAAACCTTTCTAGTTATTGTTGCTAAGTAGTGAATTGTACCAGTCATCAGACTTCTTGTCTCTTTGCTGGAAATTGTTAAAACGGTTGTTAGCCGGCTTTGAAGAAGCTGTCTGTTTAGGCTTTATATTGTTGCCAGCGGCATATGCGGCATCAGCTTTTTTAACATCTTCTAATGAGCTTACATTGGAATTCTTCCAGTTAGCAAGTATGGTGTCGGCATATTCAAAGCTTGGCTGGTGTATAGCTTTGATTGTCCTGTTGCAGGCCTCAATTATCATATCGGTATCAAAGCAGTAAGTGTCAGCCCATTTGGCAATCATAGCCTTTTCGTGCTGTGCAGGTTCTCTGTTAGATAGGCCAAATGCTTTCATAATCTGGTATACATAATCTGTGTGGTTAGAAGTCTCCTCTTTAGCCTCAGCGATTGTATGTATATTCTTGGAAGCCCACGAAAGAGCGACTTTTTCAATGTAGTTAATGCTTTTTTTGTTGTGTTCTACACAATATTCAAAAAGATATTCAATAAGGTCAGTTGAAAGCTTCAATCCATCGTAGAAATATACAATGGAATTGGTTTCCTTAGTGGAAAGTGGACGTCCCATATACTGCTCAATAACGAACAGAAGCATTGAAAAGTTGTCATTAGCAAGAAAACCGTTAAGCTGTTCCTTTGAATAGGATACTTTTAAAGGCTCTGCTGTGTATATAACCTCGGTCTGTTTAATATCAGGCTTGGCTGCTCTCACAGTTTCAGTCTGGTATGAAGAAGTACTATTAATTGAAGCACTTTCAGCAGCTATTGGGTCAGCCATAGTATTAGCAGCTTGCCCAGTGTGCTTAATATCACGAAGTACAATGTTGGACAGGCCGTTGCCGGGGCCATTAAAGGAAAGTGATATAACATCAAGGCTGTCCCAGTAACGCAGAGCTCTCATAATATCAGCTTCTGTCTGGTTAAATGTATCAGCAAGCAGGGAAATGCTTATGTTATTGCTTCGTAACGACATAAGGTGCAGAAGATAAAGGTAAACTTTTACAAATTCACCATTAGCACCAGGAACATACTCGCTGATAAAAATATTAGAAACGGATGTGTATCCTTCACTTGATTCTGTGGATAAAATTAAACTACTCATATATCTATGTTAATAAGTCTGTAAAGGCAGACTTACCCTCCTTGTTCCCACTTATTTGTGCTCATTATAGCATAGTGGATAATAAATGAAAAGCAAGCTAAAAGCAGGTGGTTATCAATGTGGATAATGTGGATAATGTGGATAACTCGTGGATAGAATTAAGAAAAGTCAGTAAATTGCTGTATTTTTAACAATGTGATTTTTCACAAAAAAATCCACATTTTTAAACCGTGCATAACGGGATAAAAATGTGGATAATGTGGATAACTTTGTTGACAAAATATAAAAATGTGTAAAAAATGGCTATTTTAGAAGTTCTTCGCCAATTTTATATACATCTCCGGCCCCCATAGTTATCAACAGGTCGCCGTTGATACAATTATTTAATAAAAATTTTTCGATGTCCTCAAAAGATTCGTAATAGTAGCAATCTTTGCCTTCTGCTTTAATAAGTTCCATAAGGTCAGCAGAACTTATGCCAAGATTATCTGTTTCTCTTGCAGGATATATTTTGGCGAGCACAATATTATCAGCAAGGCTTAATGCTTTAGCAAATTCTGGCATCAAAGCTTTGGTTCTTGAATAAGTATGTGGCTGGAATACGCACCATATTTTATTATGTGGATAATTCTTAGCTGAATTAAGGGTAGCTGTTATCTCATCAGGGTGGTGTGCATAATCATCAATTACGGTGACACCGTTGAATTCGCCTTTCTTTTCAAATCTTCGGTTAGTACCTGTGAAATGCTTAAGACCGGCCTTGATATTGTCTATGCTTATGCCAAGCTTAAAGGCTGCAGCTACAGCTGAAAGTGAATTGTATACATTGTGAAGACCAGGAACTGATAATTCAATTGTTCCACTATCTTCTTTATTAATAAGAAGAGTATATGAACAGCAGCCATATTTGTCGTAAGTGATATTTGTTGCACTATACATACTCTTTTCAGGGTCAGAACCAAATGTTATGACTTCACAGTCAGTATCCTTATAAAAATATTCATAATTGTCTATGTCTGAGTTGATGATAAGTGTTCCGTCAGATGGAAGCTTTTCAGTAAAAAGCTTGAATGAATGACGTATATCATCAAGGTCTTTGAAGAAATCAAGGTGGTCAGCTTTGACATTAAGTATAATATTGATAGTAGGGTTAAATGATAAGAAGCTGTTAGTGTATTCGCAGGCTTCTGTAACGAAAAGGTCAGAACGTCCAACTCTTATATTACCGCCTATGCTGTTAAGTATGCCTCCTACCGAGATTGTAGGGTCAGCATCAGCAGCAAGCAGAATTTCAGTAATCATAGAAGTTGTAGTAGTCTTACCGTGAGTACCAGCTACATTTACAGCGGTATGGTAATTCTTCATAATCTGTCCGAGAAGCTCAGCTCTTGTCAGTGTTGGGATACCTGCATCAACAGCAGCTTTAAGTTCAGGATTATCAGGGTGGATTGCGGCTGTGTATACAACAAGGTCAATGTCACCTGTGATATTGTCAGCAGACTGTGGATAAGAGATTATACATCCGTCCTGCTGTAATTCAGTTGTTAAATCTGATATATGTGCATCAGAACCGGATACGGTAAAATGACGATCAAGAAGAATCTTTGCAAGACCGCTCATGCTTATTCCGCCGATTCCGATAAAATGTACATGTATTGGAGTATTAAAATCAATTGTAAACATAGGAATTTCCTTTCTTAAACTAATTCAAGTAAGATTATATGCCTAAAAGCTTTTTTTTTCAAATTGTTTTGTTGTTAAGTACATAAAAAATATTGATTAAGAAATTGTACGAAAAATTATCAAAAAAATGCAAAATTATTTTTACTTAATGGAAAATATATGATATAATTTATACAACTTAAGATAGTAAAATAAACATCAGAGGTGGTAGCATGATTAAAAAAGAAATGATAGCAATGCTGTTAGCCGGCGGACAGGGCAGCAGACTCGGTGTTCTGACGGCTAAGGTTGCGAAACCAGCAGTAGCATTTGGTGGCAAGTACAGAATAATAGACTTTCCATTAAGCAACTGTATTAACTCAGGAATTGATACTGTAGGTGTCCTTACACAGTATCGTCCCCTTCGTCTTAATTCCCATATCGGAATAGGTATTCCTTGGGATCTGGACCGTAATGTAGGTGGTGTAACAGTTCTTCCTCCATATGAGAAGAGTACCAATAGTGAATGGTATACAGGAACTGCTAATGCTATCTACCAGAATCTTGAATATATGGAACAGTACAATCCAGAGTATGTTCTTATATTATCTGGCGACCATATTTACAAGATGGATTATAAGATAATGTTAGATTATCACAAGGCTAATAATGCCGATATTACAATTGCAGCTATGCCTGTTCCAATTGAGGAAGCAAGCAGATTTGGTATAGTTGTTACCGATTCAGACAACAGAATAACAGAATTTGAAGAAAAGCCGGCTAATCCTAAGAGCAATCTTGCTTCAATGGGTATCTACATATTTAAGTGGAGTGTATTAAAGGACGCACTTATTAAGCTTAAGGATCAGCAGGAATGTGATTTTGGTAAGCATGTAATTCCGTATTGCTTCAATAATAATAAGAGAATATTTGCATACGAATATAACAGTTATTGGAAGGATGTAGGAACATTAAGCTCATATTGGGAAGCTAATATGGAACTTATAGATATTATTCCTGTATTTAATCTTTATGAAGAATTCTGGAAGATATATACAAGAACAGATACAATTCCACCACAGTATATTGCGGATAATACATTTATAGAGAAGAGTATTATTGGTGATGGAACAGAAGTATATGGAAGAATATATAATTCAGTAATAGGTTCTGGTGTTACTATCGAAGAAGGTGCCGTAGTCAGAGATTCAATTATTATGAATAATTCTGTTATTGGTAAGAATACAATCGTTAATAAGTCAATAATTGCAGAGGAAGTTGTTATAGGCGACAACGTAGAGCTTGGTGTAGGAGAAGAAGTACCTAATGTTAAACTTCCTAAGATATATAATTCTGGACTTGTAACAATTGGTGAGTGTTCAGTTGTTCCTGATGGAGTTAAGGTTGGAAAGAACACAGCTATATCAGGTGTTACAACTGTTGAAGATTATCCAGATGGATTGTTGCCAAGCGGAGGAATTATTATTAAGGCAGGTGAAGTTGAATGAAAGCAATAGGTATAGTATTAGCAGGTGGTAATAACAGAATGATGCGCGAATTGACTAATAAGAGAGCTATTGCTTCAATGCCTGTTGCAGGAAGCTACAGAGCAATAGATTTCGCACTTAGTAATATGTCGAATTCGCATATCCAGAAGGTTGCAGTAATAACACAGTATAATGCACGCTCACTTAATGAGCATTTAAGCTCATCTAAATGGTGGGATTTTGGTAGAAAACAGGGTGGACTTTATGTGTTCACACCTACTATCACTGCTGAGAGCAGCAGCTGGTACAGAGGAACAGCAGATTCATTGTATCAGAATATAGATTTCTTAAAGTCAAGCCACGAGCCATATGTTGTAATAGCCTCTGGTGATGGAATATATAAGCTTGATTATAACAAGATTCTTCAATATCATATTGAGAAGAAGGCAGATGTTACAGTTGTCGTAAAGAAGCTTGATAACAGAGCAGATATTGGAAGATACGGAGTTGTTGCACTTACAGACGAGGGACGTATAACAGATATTGATGAGAAGCCATTAGAGACTAATCTTTCAACAGTATCAACAGGTATCTATGTTGTAAGAAGAAGGCTTCTTATTGAACTTCTTGAGAAAGCTGCTGAAGAAGACAGATACGATTTTGTAAGGGATATTCTTGTAAGATACAGGAATATCAAGAAGATATATGGCTATATGCTTGATACATACTGGAATAATATATCATCAGTAGATTCATATTATAAGACCAATATGGACTTCTTAAAGAGAGATGTAAGAGATTACTTCTTCAAGCAGTATCCGGATATATATTCTAAGGTTGAGGATCTGCCACCAGCTAAGTATAATTATGGGGCAAATGTTTCTAACAGCCTTGTATCCTGTGGCTGTATCGTTAATGGTACAGTGGAGAATTCAGTGCTGTTCAAGAAGATATATATTGGCAATAACGCAGTTGTTAAGAATTCAATAATTATGAATAATGCTTATATAGGTGATAATGCTTATATTGAGAACTGCATAGTTGAAAGCAACAGCACTATAAAAGCTAACTCAAGATATGTTGGCGAGAATGGTGTTAAGATAGTTATTGAGGACAGCCCATCATATTATTAATGTCATTTTTATATTAAATAATTAATAAAAGCCTCTGGTGTACATAACACTGGAGGCTTTGTTAGTTATTTTTATGTGCCGGGTATGCACACTCGCACTATATTCCTTTATTACCCTTTGCTTTGCGGAATTGTGTTGGCGATAAGTGGTTGAGGTGTTTGAAGGCATCACCAAAATAGTTGCTGTTATCATAACCACATTCAAGTGCAATCTCTGTTATGCTCATATCCGTTTCTAAAAGAAGCTGCTCAGAATGGTTAATTCTTATGGTATTGAGGTATTCCTTAAATCCAAATCCGTTAACAGCTTTAAACTTTTTAGAAAAATAAGATGGGTTCAGATGAAGCATATCAGCTATTTCATCAAGTGTAATATCTTTATTATAATTAAGCATAATATAATTCATAGCCTTTTGTACGGATTCATCTGCGATGGATACAGTATCGACAAGGCTTGCAGGGGAAGCAGGCTTGTTATCACAGTACCGGCAGAGCAGTATTAACAGATTTTGCAGGTAATTCTTGTATACACAGGGTGAAAGAGCATTACTGTTCTGTCTTTCGTTAATCAGAACACTGAATATAGATAGGAATTCGTGCCTGTGATTATCCGGTATTGAGAAGAAGTGCATATAAAATGTATCTTTAAACTGTTCAAAGCCTAGTATGTCGATAAGGTCGCTTATATAATCGTCAGTGAATTCTATATAAAGGCGTTCGTGATAAGCGTTATTAAGATAAGTGGTCTTATGAAGCACGTTATCAGGAATAAACAATATTGTGCCAGCTTCCATACGGTATGTATTATCGTGTATAAACATATTGCACGAGCCATTCATAAGATAATAAAGCTCATAATATGAATGTGAATGGGCAGAGTGCATAGCATAGGCTGAATTATAAATCTGCTGTGATATTTCAAATCTTGAAGCCATAGAATACCTCTTTCGGTGTTGGGTGTGCTATAGGTAAAAAAGTTATTTTGCTAAGGAATAATAGCTTTTATATTTTTAGTATCTGCATTATATGATGTTGGGGTCAAAAGCCCCCACCTATGAGCAAGCTTATGCGGGTTTAGACCCTTTGACCCTGATATCATTATATAATAATATTACACACGATTAGCTGTAATGTAAATGAATTTATAATGATATATTAATGACAGATTATTAGTGTATACATGGACATTGTGTATATACAATTAGCTTAAAAAGTGTTATTATAAATAAAGCTATAAGTGATTTTAATATTAAATGATTATAATAGTGAATAACTTTAAAAGAGTAATGAGGAGGTACGCATATGGGTACAGTGGTAAGACTTGAAGATTATTGCAAGTCATTCAAAAGTGCTGAGGTATTAAAGAATATTAACCTGACACTAGAGAGCGGGAAAGTTATAGGACTTAAAGGTAAGAATGGTTCAGGTAAGACAATGCTTATGAGGGCTATAAGCGGGCTTATACTTCCAACATCAGGAAAGGTATACATTAACGATAAGGAGCTTGGCAGGCACATTTCATTTCCGCCAAGTATAGGGATTTTAATTGAGAATCCTTCATTTATAAGCAATTATACAGGTTTTAAGAACCTAAAGATACTTGCATCTATTCAGAACCGTATTAGTGATGATGAGATAAGAGATGCTATAAGAAAGGTCGGACTTGACCCGGACGATAAGAGAACATTTAAGAAATATTCATTAGGAATGAAGCAGAGATTAGGAATTGCGGCGGCTATAATGGAACGCCCTGATATAGTTATTCTTGATGAGCCTATCAATGCACTTGATGAGGCAGGAGCAGGACTTATAAAGGGACTTTTAGATGAGCTTAAAGCCAATGGTTCACTTATAATAATTGCGTGCCACGACACAGAAGAACTTAACTATCTTTCAGATGAGATATACGAAATCTATGACGGCGAAATCACAGGTCATATAGAACACCCAGACGAAAAAGTATCTTAATGAAATAACTGCCATCAGTCTACTAACCTGATGGCAGTTTATTTTTCCAGCACACCTGATAATACACCCAATAATATATTCAATAATACATTGAATAACCTCCCCAAAATCTGTACAATATAAAATAATTATAAATCCCCACCAAAGGAAGGAACAAAATATGTATATAATAGCAGGATTAGGCAACCCAGGAGCACAATACGCAGGAACAAGACACAATGTTGGTTTCGCCTGCATAGATGAACTTGCCGACCAATATAATATAAGTGTAGACACATCTAAACATAAAGGTCTTATAGGAAAAGGTGTTATAGAAGGACAGAAAGTAATTCTTGTAAAGCCTATGACTTATATGAATAATTCAGGCGAGTGTATAAGAGAAGTTATGGATTATTACAAGGCAGATATAGATGATTTAATTGTTATATTTGATGATATAAGCCTTGAACCGGGAAGGTTAAGACTCCGTCCAAAGGGAAGTGCAGGCGGACACAATGGAATTAAGAGCATAATTGCACACCTTGGAAGTGACCAGTTTAAGAGAGTTAAATTCGGAGTTGGGGATAAGCCAAAGGGCTGGGATCTTGCTGACTGGGTTCTTGGAAGATTTCCGGAGGAACTTTATCCAGCTTTAAGAGAGGGAACTAAGAGAGCCTGTGAGGCAGTAGAGTGCATAATGACAGAAGGTATTGAAAGTGGAATGAATAAATTCAATGGATAAGGAGCAGATATTTTGAACACATTTTTTGACCCTGTAAATAATACGGCGGCAGTTGAACAATTGAATAAAGAGCTTGGCAAGGACGGCGGAAGAACTGTGCTTATAAGCGGCTGTATTGATACACAGAAGGTGCACATATCAAGTGCAATAGCATCAGGATATAAGTATATGCTTATTGTTACAAGTGATGAAGCAAAAGCAAGAAAAATGTGTGATGATGCTTCATTTTTTAATAAAGAAGCAATATACTATCCAGCCAAGGATGCCATATTCTATAGTGCGGACGTACACGGCAACCAGATTACAGGCGAGAGATTAAGATGTATAAGCCGTATAATCAACCATAGCAGTACGGGCGAGGGAGTGCTTACAGTTGTTACAACTATGGACGGAATTGCAGACAGGCTCATACCTGTCGAAAGATTTAAGGAGGCAGTTATAACCCTTGATTATTCCAGCGAAATAGAACCAGAGAAGCTGGCAAAGAAGCTGGTGGCTATGGGCTTTGTGCGTACTGGAATGGTGGAGGACAAGGGACAGTTTGCAATACGTGGTGGAATTATAGATATTTTCTCATACACAGATGAAGCACCGGTTAGAATTGAGCTGTGGGATACGGAAGTTGATTCTATAAGAATGTTCGATGTTGAGAGCCAGAGGTCGATTGAAAGGCTCCAAAGCTACAGCATTTTCCCGGCTACTGAATATATATTTACAGAAGATGAGTTAAAAAATGGTCTGTACAATATTAAGGAAGAGTGTGACAGGCAGCTTGAGTGTTTTGATTATGGTAAGAGAAAGCGTACAAAGGAGCAGATTGAGGCGGGTAATAATCTTAACAAGCTTGTTGCAGATGTCGAGCGTACCGGTAATTATGAGAAGTTCACAGATACACTTGTGGCAGATACAGTTGGACTGGCAGAGTATTTTCCGGAGGAGAATACTCTTGTTGTGTTAGATGAGCCTAACAGGCTGAAAGAATGTAATGAGCTGACATTGTATGAATACAACGAGAGTATGAAGAACCGTCTTGCTGCAGGTTATGTGCTTCCAAGCCAGACTAATAAGGTCAAGGCTATGAATGAGATTATCAGTGATTTAAGGAATAATAAAAAGCTTATATTAACGACACTTGATTATAAGCCTGAGGGCTTTGAGATAGATTATTCTATGTACATCACGGCAAGAAGCATAAGCTCATATAATAACAGTTTTGAGTATCTGGCTAAGGATTTGGAAAAGTACAAGAAAAATGGATATACAACAGTACTTGTATGCAGTTCAAGAACGAGGGCATTAAGAATAGTTGATGATCTGGGAAAGCTTGGAATTGCCAGCTTTTACAGCGAGGATTTTAATAAGGATTACGGAAGCGGGCTTATTATAGTGACATATGGGAGCCTGCATAAAGGCTTTGAGTATCCTGTTCTTTCATTTGTTGTTATTGCAGAGAATGATATATTCAGTGCAAGAAAGATGAAGAAGCTTAAGAAGAAAAAGCACGATGGAAAGAACATTGCCAGCTTTAACGAACTTAATATAGGTGATTATGTTGTGCACGAGAGCCACGGACTTGGTGTATACAAGGGAATAGAAAAGATACAGGTAGAAGGTGTTGAGAAGGATTATATTAAGATTGCGTATGCGAATAACGGCAATCTATATGTGCTTGCAACACAGCTTGACCGTCTGCAGAAGTACGCTAATCAGGATACGGAGAAAAAGCCTAAGCTTAACAGTCTTGGTGGTGTTGAGTGGAAGAAGACAAAAGCCAAGGTTACAGGGGCCGTTGAGGAAGTGGCTAAAGAGCTTGTAAGGCTTTATGCGATAAGGCAGAAGGTTGAGGGCTACAGATTTTCACAGGATACTGTATGGCAGAAGGAATTTGAGGAAATGTTTCCTTATGAGGAGACGGATGATCAGCTTAATGCCATTGAGGATACCAAGAAGGATATGGAAAGCGGCAGGGTTATGGACAGACTTATATGCGGCGATGTCGGCTATGGAAAGACAGAAGTTGCGATAAGAGCTGCATTTAAGGCTGTTCAGGACGGCAAGCAGGTGGCTTACCTTGTTCCCACAACAGTGCTTGCAAGCCAGCATTTTTCAACATTTGAGGAGAGAATGAAAGGCTTTCCTGTTAATGTCGGTCAGTTGTCAAGCTTCAGGACAAGTGCACAGAATAAAAAGACGATTGAAGGGCTTAAGAATGGCACGATAGATGTTGTTATAGGAACGCACCGTGTATTGTCAAAGGATGTGCAGTTTAAGGATCTGGGACTGCTTATTATTGATGAGGAACAGCGTTTTGGTGTTGCACATAAAGAAAAGATTAAAGAATTAAAGAACAACATAGACGTTCTTACATTAAGTGCAACTCCTATTCCAAGAACACTTCATATGAGCCTTGTCGGTATTAGGGATATGAGTGTTCTTGAAGAGCCGCCGGTGGACAGACATCCGATACAGACATTTGTTACAGAACATAATGATGAGATGATAAGAGAGGCGGTTACAAGAGAACTTGCACGAAATGGACAGGTGTATTATGTATACAACAAGGTAAGGGACATTGAGGAACGTGCTGAGTATATACAAAATCTTGTTCCTGATGCGGTTGTTGCGTATGCACATGGACAGATGGATAAGCGTATGCTTGAAAAGATTATGTATGAGTTCGTCAATGGAGAGATAGATGTTCTTGTATCTACGACAATTATAGAAACAGGTATGGATATACCTAACTGTAACACTATGATTATAGAAAATGCTGACCAGTTCGGGCTTTCCCAGCTTTACCAGTTAAGGGGAAGAGTTGGACGAAGTACAAGAACGTCATATGCTTTTCTTATGTACAAAAGGGATAAGATGATATCCGAGGTTGCAGAGAAGAGATTAAGTGCTATAAAGGAATTCTCTGACCTTGGTTCGGGCTTTAAGATTGCTATGAAAGACCTTGAGATAAGAGGTGCAGGAAATGTGCTTGGAAAGAGCCAGCACGGGCATATGGCGGCAGTAGGTTATGACTTGTATTGTAAAATGCTTAATCAGGCAGTCAATAACTTAAAGGGCATAAAGAACGAATACAGTTTTGAAACTACTGTTGATCTGGAAGTTGATGCATATATTCCAGCTTCATATATTAAGAGCGAATACCAGAAATTAGATATCTATAAAAGGATTGCAGCACTTGAAACGAGGGAAGAATTGTCAGATATGAAAGATGAGCTTTCAGACAGATATGGAAGTATTCCTTCGTGTGCTTCTAATCTTTTGATGGTAGCACTTATAAAGAGCAAGGCACATAAGATAGGAATTATGGAGATTAAGGGCGAAACTGCCGCTAATCCGGCAGGAGGTGCATCTAACTGGAGAACAGTTATGAATATATATCCTAAGGCTGATATAGATTCTGATGCAATTCCTAAACTTCTTGAAAGCTTCGGTGGGGCTTTGGATTTTAAAGTAAATGGAGTACCACATTTTATATGGACAGTTACTAAAAGAAAATTTACAAGCCAGAAAGAATACCTTAACGGACTTTTAGATATGATGGATATTATGGAAGATGCAATTAGTACTTTACAAAATTAAATATAGTGGTATAATAATGACAATTTAGCACTTTAAAGTGTAACGCTTTAAAGTATAATAAAGTGTGTGCAGAAGCATATCAGGCATATTCAATATTTTCCTGCACACTGATACTAGATTGAGAACACCCGGTGCGGGAATTATTTTCTTAGCTTTTACCGGGAAAGAATGGAGGATTACTATGGAACAGAAAGGCGAGTTAGTATCATTCAGACCAGATATTAAGGTCGTTGATTGTACACTTAGAGATGGAGGTCTTGTTAACAATTTTGAATTCAGCGAAGATTTTGTGCGCGATTTGTATAAGGCAAATGTAGCCGCAGGTGTTGATTATATGGAATTTGGATATAAGGCATCGAAGGAAGTCTTTAAGGTTGAGGATTACGGCAAGTGGAAGTTCTGCGATGAGAAAGATATAAGAGCTATCGTTGGTGATAATGATACAGACTTAAAGATTTCTGTTATGGCAGACGTAGGAAGAACTGATTACAAGAAGGATATAATTCCTAAGTCTGAAAGTGTTATAGATATGGTAAGGGTAGCTACATATATTAATACTATACCTGCGGCTATAGAGATGATTAATTACTGTGCAGATATGGGATATGAAGTTACTATTAATATTATGGCTATCTCTACAGCAAGTGAGAATGAGTTAGACCTTGCACTTGAACTTCTTGCTGCACAGAGCAAGGCAAGCGTAATCTACCTTGTAGACAGCTACGGTTCACTTTATCCTGAACAGATAAGAAGACTTGCAGATAAATATATCAGGATTGCTGAGAAATACGGAAAGAGAGTTGGTATACACGCACACAATAACCAGCAGCTTGCATTTGCCAACACTATTGAGGCGTGCACAATAGGTGTAAGCTATCTTGATGTTACAATGAGCGGAATGGGCAGAGGTGCAGGTAACTGTTATACAGAGCTTCTTATGGGCTTCTTAAGAAATCCAAAGTACAGAATTTCACCAGTTCTTAAGTTCATTGAAAATCATATGGTTCCACTTAAGAAAGCCGGAGTTGTATGGGGGTGTGACGTCCAGTATATGATTACAGGAAATGCTAACCAGCACCCAAGAACAGCAATCGCATTCACAGGAGAAGGCAGAACAGACTACGATAACTTCTACACACAGATTACAAGCTATGAATGATCGCGAAAGCAATGAGCCGTGCCAGACATAATGTAAAGACACAGTTGTGCTTGCACAAAATTGTGGCTTTGCATTATGTCTGATAGGGCGAACGCCCGCGTGTCCAGTGCGGCGAAGCGGCGCTGGACTAATAGCGCGGCTCAAAAAGCTGTAAAATACATAAAAAATATACTTGTGAAATTATTAGATAGGCAAAATTTATTGACTTATATAAAATGTGGGTATAAAATATCCCTAATTTAATTAATCGATGGGATCCATTATAGTAAACACCAAAGAAAGAGTGTTATGCCAAGGGGTCAGCGTATTTACTGGTTGTCAGCGGTGTTGTAAGGACATTTTACAGCAAAGCAGACATTTATGGTTGGTATTGCAGAAGCTCCTGACAGTAAGGTGAGTAGACTGTCGAATACGAAAGGAAGTATAAAGTTATGGCAAAGAAAGATATTGATTGGTCTAATTTAGGATTTGGCTATGTAAAGACTGATAAGAGATTCGTAGCTAATTATAAGAATGGAGCATGGGATAATGGTGTTATCACAGATGATGATAAAGTCGTTATCAGCGAATGTGCTGGTGTATTACAGTATTCACAGTCATGTTTTGAAGGTATGAAGGCATACACAACAGAGAATGGTCACACAGTTATTTTCAGACCAGATATGAACGCAAGCAGAATGGCAGATTCTTGTAGAAGACTTGAGATGCCTGTATTCCCAGAAGATAAGTTTGTAGAAGCTATTGCTGAAACAGTAAGAGCTAATGAGGACTGGGTACCACCTTATGGTTCAGGTGCATCACTTTATATCCGTCCATATATGTTCGGAAGCAATCCAGTTATAGGTGTTAAGCCTGCTGATGAATATCAGTTCAGAGTATTTACAACACCTGTTGGACCATACTTCAAGGGCGGTGCTAAGCCACTTACAATCAAGGTTTCAGATTTTGATAGAGCAGCACCACACGGAACAGGTCATATCAAGGCTGGTCTTAACTATGCAATGAGCCTTCACGCAATCGTTACAGCTCATGCAGAAGGATATGCTGAGAATATGTATCTTGACCCAGCTACAAGAACAAAGGTTGAAGAGACAGGTGGAGCTAACTTCCTCTTTGTTACTAAGGACGGCAAGGTTGTAACACCTAAGTCAGATAGTATCTTACCATCTATTACAAGACGTTCATTAGTACACGTTGCTAAGGAATACCTTGGACTTGAAGTTGAAGAAAGAGAAGTTCTCTTTGATGAAGTTAAGGACTTTGCTGAATGTGGTCTTTGCGGTACAGCAGCAGTTATCTCTCCTGTAGGAAAGATAGTTGATCACGGCAAGGAAATCTGCTTACCAAGTGGTATGGACGAGATGGGACCTGTAACTAAGAAGTTATACGAAACACTCACAGGTATCCAGATGGGCAGAATCGAAGCTCCTAAGGGTTGGATTTATACAGTAGATTAATATAACAGATTATATTAAAGTATTAAGAAATTATTTTATTCGGTCAGAATGTACAATATGCGTTCTGACCGAATTTGTTGGTTATGGAGTAATAATTTATGTTGTTTAGTGGTAAAGATTTAAGAAAATTAATAATACCCCTTATGTTTGAACAGCTTCTTGCAGTGCTTGTCGGACTTGTTGATACGCTTATGGTATCCCAGTCAGGAGAAGCGGCAGTTGCAGGGGTAGCTCTTGTAGATAATATTAACAGACTCATAATTCAGGTTATGTCAGCCCTTGCAACCGGTGGTGCGGTTGTGTGCAGTCAGTACGTTGGAAAAGGAAAAGATGACGAATCAAAAAAATCAGGTGCACAGCTTGAAATGGTTCTGCTTATATTTTCTATAATAATGACACTTATTTCAGTTACCTGCACAAGACCGCTTCTTAAGGTGATATTCGGTTCCGTTGAACAGTCAGTTATGGACTGTGCAGTGCTTTATTTTGTTATAACTGCCATTTCGTATCCATTTCTTGGACTTTATAACGCCGGTGCGGCAATATTCAGAAGTGTCGGTAACAGCAAGGTTAGTATGAATATAAGTATTCTTATGAACGTGATAAATGTCGCAGGCAACGCAATATTTGTATTTGTGTTCAAATGGAGTGTTGCGGGAGTTGCACTTTCAACAGCGTTAAGCCGTGTCGCGGCAGGCGTTGTAATGTCGGTGCTTGTATGCGGACAGACCAATCCGATAAGGATAACGCATATCAAAGATTTTATTCCAGATTGGAAATATATAAGCAAAATACTTACAATCGGAATTCCATCAGGCATAGAAAATGGTATGTTCCAGATAGGAAAGCTTATGGTGGTAAGTATGGTTGCAACATTTGGAACAGCATCTACAGCCGCTAATTCAGTTGGATATACAGTTATTGATTTTGCAAATATTCCGGCTTCATCTATGGGACTTGCACTTATAACAGTTGTTGGACAGTGCATAGGTGCCGGTGAGAAAGAACAGGCAAAAATGTATACTAAAAAAGTGCTCAAATATGCGTATTTCGGTGATTGGATATGCAATATACCACTATTCTTCTTAGCACCATTTATTGCTTCTTGGTTTAACTTATCAGGAGAAGCAACACAGATTACAGTAATGATTTTAAGATGCTTTAATGTGGTTTCATTATTTATATGGCCGCTTTCATTTACATTATCCAATCCATTAAGAGCGGCGGGAGATGTAAAATTCACAATGACAGCAAGCATTGTATCTATGTGGCTGTTCAGGGTAGGAAGCAGTTATGTCCTTGGAGTAATGCTTGGAATGGGTGTTCTTGGCGTATGGATTGGAATGTTCATCGACTGGGCAGCAAGGTCTGTGTGTTTTGTTGTAAGATTTGTCAGTGGAAAATGGCTTAAGAGAGGGTCGCTGGCGTAATTATGTGAATTATTAATTGTAATAAAGAGAGGCATTATCTGGCTTTGGGTATGGGCTTTCTTACTGGGCAGAGTGTGTTCGGTGAGAGGGGGATATTGGGAGCTGGGTAATGCTTTTTTGTTTGGTAAGGTAATTGTTTGATAAGACAAATTATTAGATAAGATAAATATTAGGCAGGTATTTATTGTCGTATGTGGAAGATGTTGTTTTAATTAATTGACATAAAGCAGGATATATTATTTATCGTGGTAATAATGTTGATTATTATACGGTGGTAATTAGATTAATATATTTTTTTGAAAATATTGTATTGCAATATATTATGATGTGCGATATTATATTTATATAGTATACTAAAAGAATAGAACGATGAGTGAATTTATAGTTTAAAGGTATCAGGTATCAGGTATCAGGTATCAGGTGCTTATTGTTATATGCTGATTATCCGTATTCTAAGCCAGCGTTTAGCAGAGCTGGCATCAATAATTATTTCCAATGTAACTAATAACTGAAGATTAACATATATGATTATGTGGAAAGGCAGTGTATGGCTAATGTAAAGAATAATAAAAGCCAGAATGATGTTATTATGAAGGAATTCTGGCGTGACAGACAGCATTTTGCGGATATTGTCAAAAAGTGCTATCAGGGTGTAGAATTTAATATAATAGGATTAGAAATTCAGGAAAAGATACATCTGGCAATGCCATTAAGAACGTTGGTATATGATGCACTGGGGTATGTTAAAGAATACAACGAGATAAAGTCAAGAAATGAAAAAGAGGGTTATAATGGCAGGGGACACACGGAATTTCTGTCGAAATTAAAGCCGTCTGATAAGTTTCATCCAATAGTGACAATAGTATTCTATTATGGTGAAGAATACTGGAATGGACCTAAGTGTCTTAAAGATATGATGGTTGATATGCCTGACAAGTTAGCTGATAAGTTCAATGACTATCAGATTAATCTTGTGCAGATACGAGATGCAGGTAAGTACAATTTCAATAATGAAGATGTGAAATTTTTATTTGACTTTGTTGCTGACATATATAATGACGGAGATTTCGATAAGATATTGACAGAATATGAAGGCAAAGATGTGTCAGTTGACTTAATAGAGCTGATAGGCAAGATAACAGGTACAAAGGAACTTATGACGATATCTGACAATGTAAGGAAGGGCAAGGTGACAAATATGGAAATGTGCAGTGCAATGAAAAAATTTCAGGAAGATGCCATACAGAAAGGCAAGGCAGAAGGAAGAATTAACAGTATAAGAACATTAATGAAAAAGTTAAACCAGACAGCGGAAGAAGCAATGGATATGCTTGATATAGAGGAAAAAGATCGGGAGATGTATCGTAAATTGCTTGAGATAAAGGAGCAGAGTGATACATAATAATAAATATAAGAAAAATATATAATTCATATTTAATAGTATCCAATCTGAAT
>ERZ1034973.649-NODE-649-length-23235-cov-4.776488_pt1 | contig 23235 bp, 18 predicted proteins | sample MGYA00520686_ERZ1034973 | MGnify/ENA primary metagenome ERZ1034973 (study PRJEB33766, sample SAMN09781775) | gut metagenome | biome: gut microbiome | host: Homo sapiens | place: Madagascar | study: EMG produced TPA metagenomics assembly of the PRJNA485056 data set...
TCTTGAGGGCATTACCGCCAAGGAAGAAAGCAGCGGTTCTCGGGCCCCTGAAATCGAAACCCTTAACATCGGTTCGCTTAACCTTAAACCCTGCTTGGGTTGTTTTTCGTGCTGGAGCAAAACGCCAGGGGAGTGTTGCATTCATGACGATATGCAGGGAGTTATCAATAAAATCCTGTGGGCCGACGTTGTTGTTTGGAGTTTCCCCCTGTATTACTTCGGATTGCCCGGTCAGCTGAAAACCCTCATCGATCGTCAGCTTCCTATGTCCCTTCCATTCATGTGCACGGAAACGGAAAGCGGAGGGCATCCTTCTCGCTACGATATGAGCGGCAAGAGCACCGTGGTTATTTCTACGTGCGGCTTCTATACGGCCCAGGGGAACTACGACTGCGTTACCAGCCTGTACGACCGACTCTGCGGAAAAGGCGGCTACACAGCGATTTTTTGCGGGCAAGGTGAGCTTTTCAGGGTGAAAGAGCTTTCGGAGCGCACTGACGAATATCTTTCTTGGGTAAAGAAAGCGGGGCAGGAATTTGCTTCTGGCGGCATCACCGGAAAAACCCGCATCAAGCTTGACCAGAACCTATTCCCGCGTGATGTTTTTGAGGCGATGGCGGATGCCAGCTGGGGCGTTGGCGAATCAGGTGAAAAGGAGGATCCTAGCCTGGTGTTCACCCGCCAAATGGCAGCCCTTTATCGCAAGGAGTCATGGCAGGAGCACGATGTTGTGCTGGACATGAACTATACCGATATCGGCAAGGTCTATCGCATTACTCTCGGGCAGAACGGGAGTCGGGTTGAAGTAGAGCCTGAAGATGGCTTTGCTGGTGGTTTCACTACACGCATCAACACGCCCTTCGATGTTTGGCGCTCAATTGCAAGCGGCGAGATTGCTGGCGATGAAGCGCTTATGAAGCATTTGTACTCCGTAGAGGGCGATTTCGACCTGATGATGCACTGGGATGATTATTTTGGTGCGGCATCGAGTGCGTGCGCCGGTGCGGGCGGAAATGTTCCGGATGCACTCGAGGGCGTGAACAGTAGAGATGGGGGCAACGGCAAAAGCGCCAGCGAGTCGAAGACCAATATGCTGCTGCTCTTGATTCCCTGGATCGTGTTCTGGGTTGTTGCGTCTATTGATGGGTTCTGGGGCAGCTTGATCAGCGTGACGGTATGTGTGCTGCTCCCAGTTTTGATGCATCGGACAAAGGCTACTTTGTATGACCAGATTTCTGGTTTAGGGGTAGGCACATGTTCCGTTGCGTTGCTGGCAGGGGCGTCGCCGATTTTTGTTATCCCGGTGTCATACCTGTTGTTCGGGCTGATGTGGACGGTTTCGTGCTTCCTGAAAGTGCCACTGACTGCGCATTATTCCAAGAACAGCTATAACGGGGAAGCGGCATTGCGCAATCCGATCTTCATGAGAACGAACCGCATCCTTACGGCGGCGTGGGGAGTACTCTACCTGGTTACGCCCATTTGGACTTGCTTCATCATGCAAACGGACGCAGCAAGCTATGTTGGCGCAATCAATTCCGTTCTTCCTGCGTTGATGGGGATGTTCACCGCATGGTTTCAGAAGTGGTATCCACGGCACATTGCGCGTGGATAGGCACTCGCGTCAAGGAGCTTGGAAAAAAGGCTTCGATCCATGGTGTATTGTTTGCGCGTAGGTGGTCTGCTGCCGTAACCTGAAATCGGTGCGTTCCGAGGTCAAACCGCTTGACTCAATTGACAATTCCGTTTTCTGCGACTGCCCAATCTTGCTTTGGTTGACCTTTGGGAATGAGTATTGGGTATTTTGGTGAATTGGCGTTCGGTACTGGTGTTGGCCTAACCAGCCTTACCCTTAACGAACCCGTTACTATTCAGGCAATGGGCTACGGTTGCTTTTCGTGTTGCGGTTTTCCCACCACCTGTTTAGACAAAATGCAGGGTCTTACCTCACTTCCCGATGGTGCTTTAAACCAGTGCTATGACCTTGTTGAAATGGGTTTGGAGAAAACACGACCATTCAGTCGATAGAGACGGCGCCTTTGATTGCGCTATTGCCTTACCGATACGGGGTTAGGCGCCAATACGTCGGTAAACGCCATTAATGAATACGCTTTTGTTGGGTGCGCTTATTTGGCTGATATTGGCCTAGGGACGAGTGAGCGAATCGTCTCTATCGGAAATTTTGCATGCGAGGACTGCAAAAGCCTGCGCCTTACGAATCCTGAGACGAATACGACCGTTTCAAGCATAGGTAAAAGCTTTTTTTAAAATACCGATATGAGCGGTGGCCTCGTTCTGTAAAAGGGTTGAGAATAGCCCAGATCCCACAGGAAGCGTTCTGCAAAACACAGCACGACTTCATGCGCCTCGGGCGCAACCATGCGGCTATGGTTGCGTCCGAGGTACGTCTTGGCTATGACTTTGGCCCCACTATTACAGGGGGTGCAGTTTCCATTATTTCCAATGGCATCGATCAGGGCAGCGAGTATGTTACCTACTCAGGCAAAATCGTAACGGTTGTTTGCTCATGCGATTCGTCAGAGCATGCGCTAGGGCATTGGAGGAGCGAAGATGACGCTTTGGCGTTGTTCGACATGAGTGAGGAAGCCGGAACCAAAACCGTAGAGCAGCAGAACGTACTGCCTACGGACAAAAAGGTCCAGTTTCTGATTGCTTTGTTCCTGGCCATTGGTTGTAGTGCTGTGGTTGCAATCCGCTGCCGCCGAAGCAAGGAGTGAGCTTGAGGCGCGCAAAGATAGCATGGCTGAATTGAAAATGGGAGAGTTTGGTGTTTCAAAGTACGGTGAAGCTATCTATATTGCCGGTAGCGTACTGCACCCTTCAATATGGCTTGGACCGTGTTAACGGCAGGGTACCTTCAATACAGTGAAGGTACCCTTTTTCTTTTATGAAGCGAATTGGCAAGCGAATTTGGTCGCGCTTAGCGAAATTACTGTGTGCCGCTTTATGAAATTGGGGCTATGACTCGGTTTCTACTGTCTGTGTATTTTGATATTGCTGCAGCTTATGCGCAGTACAGAAGCCTAAAAATCTTTTATTTCGCAAAATACTTTTTGGTAGCAATTACAACGATGAGGATTAAGATACAAAAGTAATTTTGAAAGCATAGAAAACCGAAAAGGAGTTGCGCAAGAAATGAAAATGAGCAATAAAAACAAATTCATTTCAGGCCTGGTGGGTGTTGCGATGTGCCCCATGATGTTGCCAACCGCAGCATTCGCGGCTGATGACGGCGCAGCATCGGGGGTTCCCTCATCCCCGACTGAGTTGATCCAGTCTTCTGACCAGTCGGAAGGCGCCGATGCGGGCGCAAGTTCGGCTGATACGCTTGCCGCGCAGTCCGAATCGACGGGCGAAGCGGCCAATACGACCGCCAGCAAAGCAGCTAATGAAGAAGCAGCTCCTGCAGTCAAAACTGGCGGGGAAGGCACTACGGCAGGGGTTGCGGAAGTCGGTGGTAAGGGCTATTCCAGCCTGCAGGAGGCCATCAATGCAGCCCTGGACGGCGAAACCGTCACGCTGCTGACGGATGCGACCGAAGACGTAACCATTGCCGGCAAGAACATCACACTTGACCTTGGCGGCGAGACTCTGACGAACACGAATGCTGGCAAGGCTACGCTGACCATCGCGAAGGGCGCTACGGCCACCGTGAAGAATGGCAGTATTGTTGGCGGTACGGACTTCTACACCATTCAGAACAACGGCACGGCAACGCTTAAAGATGTCACCGCTACGGCGGGCAACACGGGTTCCTCTATGCTCGACAACTGGGGCACCCTGACCATCGAGAGTGGTTCGTATTCGGGTGGTCTGAACGTTGTGAAGAGCGAGGAAGACTCGACGCTCACCATCAACGGTGGCAAGTTCGAGCTGAGCTATGCAACGTCGGGTTATACGGGCGTTGTTTTCGCCTACGGCAACACGACGATCACTGGCGGCGAGTTTATCCAGAGTCTGACCGCCACAGGACGGTGGAACCACCCGCAGGTTGTCGCGACTGGTGTTGTGGAAGGCCATACCGCTATCACGCGGGTTACCGGCGGCCACTTCGTCAACAAGATGTCTGGGGAGGGCATTTTCCGCGGTGTCGGCAAGGGCACTTCTGACAACTTTGAGGTCTCCGGCGGTACGTTTAATAAGAGCATTTCCGAAGGCTACTGCGCCGATGGCTTCATTCCCACCAAGAACGCGGATGGCACCTACGGCGTCAAGGAAGGCCACTATGTTGCCCAGATCGGCAGCACCAAGTATGAGACGCTGGCCGATGCAATCCGTCTGGCTGCAAAGGGCAAGACCATCCAGCTGTTGACTGACGCTACGGAAAACATCACCATCGCTGCGAACAAGCAGATCACGCTCGACCTGAACGGTCACACCCTCAACGGTGGCACGGGCAACGCGAAAGCGACCATCCTGAACAAGGGCAACCTGACTATTACTGACACGAGCGCCGGCAAGACCGGCACCATCAAGCGTGATGACCAGGGTGCACAGGGTGAGACCAGCTATTACGTCATTGACAACAATGGCACGATGGTTATCGACCAGGCGAATGTCATTAACAATTCTGGGTCGAAGGGCTCTTCTCTGATCCGCAATGGCGGTGTGGATACTGTATCGTCGCTCACCATCAACGGTGGCACGTTCGAACAGCAGAACTTCATTGCGGTCAAGAACGACGGCAATGGCGAGCTCACCATCAACGGCGGCACGCTGACCAGCAAGCAGGCTGTTGTTCAGAACTGGAACAAGGCTCAGATTCTGGGCGGCAACCTGATGGGCGGTTATCTCTGGACGGATTCTTATACTGAAGCGGGTACCGTTGGCGAGACCGTCATTGGCGGCGACGCCCAATTCACTGGCACGATTTACATGGACGTCACAAGCTCCAATCCTTCGACCTTGAAGATCGAAGGCGGTAAGCTGAATGTCACTTCGTGGCGCGTGACCGACGCTGCAGCTGCGGTGAACGCCTCCATCGCAGTTTCCGGCGGTACGTTTACGGCCGCTGTTCCCGAGAGCTACTGCGCTGCAGGCTATGCTCCTACTGCTAATGCTGACGGCACGTATGGTGTCAAGCAGGCGGTTACCGTCAACTTCGATTCCAACCAGGGCACGGCAGTTGACTCTCAGGTTGTTACCGTTGGTGACAAAGTAGTAAAGCCGGCAGATCCTGCTAAGGAAGGCTATACCTTCTCTGGATGGTTCACTGACGAGGACTGCACCAAGGCTTACGACTTCGATGCAGCTGTGGACGGCACGCAGCCCGAGTTCACCCTGTATGCAGGCTGGAAGGCGAAGGCTCCTTCCACCGTCGAGCCCGGTGCTGGCGATGGCGGAGACAACGGCAACAACGGCAACAACGGAGGCAACGGCGATAGCTCCTCCGCCGATGCGAACGTAAACGTCAACACCGTTAACAACAACGGCGACAATGTGGCAAGCGAAGCGAAGATGGCTACCGTGAAGACGGGCGACAACCTCGCTCTTGTCGGTGGTGCAATTGCCGTGATTGCCGTTGCGGCTGCTGGTGTTGCGGTATTCGCGCTTCGTCGTAAGAAGATGAACTAGCTTATTTAGCTTGTCTATCACCGTTTGCTGCACGGTGATGCTGAAATAGCGCTGCTTGATGAAGGGGCCGAGCCTGGAGATAGTCCAGACTCGGCCCCTTTCGTATTGAAGACAGTAACGATTTCTTCGTCGACTGCGGGCAGGGATTCGTCGCTAAGGCCGAGTTGCGCGATTGCGCCCTCGACGGCTTTGAACCCGATCAGCATGTCCGGGCAAATGTGCCCATGGAAGGCAGCTACCTTGTCTAGGTGTTCTTGGGTTAGCATGATTGATTCTCCCTCGTTGTTGATATCAGGATCATTGAGTGGGGGGCGTAACACGATTCAGCAATTCGTGTTACGCCTTAAAGGTAATTGGATGAGGGGAGGGGCTATTTGCCTGGTGGCAGCAGCCCTCCTTGCTCGACTATGTTCGTTAGGCGTTCGGTCTTTCGCTCGAGAACTCAATGCACCAGTCCTTTGTGCTGCAGAGTGTTCCTCTAGTTCTTTGGCGAGGCGCCTGCTCCGTTCTTCCAAGATATCGCGCAGCACAACTGTGGAAGCGAAAGGGTGTAGATCGCGGTAAGTGAGTTTTTTTGGAGACTGGTTTTGGCACTAAGCCATGAACAGAGCCACCCAGACCGGCATCGTTAGGATGCAGCCGAACGTGGTTATTACATTGATGGCGCTGGCATACGGCGCGTCTTTCTCGTAAATTTGCGCCATTTGCACTGTTGTTGAGGCAGATGGCGTGATCGTGGCAAGAAGCGTAATGAGCAGTATTGATTCGCCATTTGCCACTAATGTGACTATGCCGCTGAACTTCAGCACAAGCGTGACTACGGCAGGGATCAGCACTAGCCTGATGAAGGCGACGAGCCAGACGCGCTTGTTGGCTACGATTTGGCGCAAGTCCATGCCTCCGATGATCATACCTGTTACCAGCATGGCAGCAGGACCGATCATCTGTCCCATGTCGTAGGTGAAGGTATTGAAGGGTTCAACAAGCTTGATGCCGAGTACCATGAGCACGATGCCGGCGGCTACGGCCAACAGATTGATATTGAACAGAACGCCACGGATGTCAATGTGGTGATTCTCGCTGATAAGGGACTTGCCATGTGTCCAAATCAGGATAGTTTGAACGCTCATGTAGGCAAGTGAGTAGACCACCCATTCGTCGCCCAGGATGAACCCGACAAGCGGGATGATGAGGTTACCGCAATTTGAGTAAATGCTTGCTGCCCGCTCAATGGGGGACAGGTGAAGTGGCTTTGCCAGGATCTTCGTTAGCAGTATTTGCCCAACCTGGAGCACGATAGCGCAGACGATCGCGAATATAAACCCTTGTAGCACATCTGGAGTCAAATCAACCTGCGTTGCAGAAATGAACGCGCATGGGCAGATGGCATATACGGACAGGACAGAGAGAGTTTTGCTGTCTCCCGTTTTTAGGAGACGAAGGCGCACCAACGCGAATCCGACCGCCATGATAAGGAACAGCGAAGCGATTTTTTCTATAAGCAGGAGAGTGATCATGGATGTGGATTATACGCCTGCGGTGCAAGGGGTATATGGAGAGGCTAGGGGAGTAATGCAGGCAGGGTTTTTGGGCGCATGAATCGGCTCTGCGCGAAGCCGTGAATTACGTGTATGTTAAAAAGTTCAAGCAATGCGCCGATAACTGGGACAGCATCTTCGATACGAATGTCAAAGGCTCGTTTCTTGCTTGGGGCATATGCCAGCGGAAAAGCTGGCCTGGTCGGGTTTATTCGTAGGCACGGCATTTCATCGCTCATATTGATCGTCCACTTGGAAATGATAAATACGGCAATGAATGGCGCACCGATCAGGAATCAGATGGCACAACCGCAAGTGAGTAGTCGCAGGAGCTTGCAAGTGGTTCGAAAATCGCAGGTTGCATCTCTCCATTGTCAACGGGTTAGGTGAACAGTTCTGAGTAGCTTGGCCGCCCCCCCCCTTGTTTTCAGGGCGGCGTGACGCTTTGCGATGCCTTTTCTATTCTGCGCGTAATCTTTTACGGTAGGCGCGCGGCGTCGCGCCGTAGGCACGCTTGAATGCGTCGGTGAATGCTCCTTGGTTGCGGTAGCCTGCGCTTTTGGCGATTTTACCGATTTCGCGGCTTTCATCTAGAAGAAGGCGCCGACCGTATTCCAGGCGCTGTGCGCGGATGTAGCTTTGCGGCGTTTCACCCTGTACATTGCGAAATGCCGATATCATCTTCCCTTCGCTTACATGGGCGATATCGCACAGCGTTTTCGTGCTGAGATCGGATGACAAGTTGCCGTCGATGTAGGAGCAGATGCAGCTGACGCAGTCCCTGTCGCTTATGCGCACGGCGTCCGCCGCCGTGCTCTCCCCGTGAATGCTGGTTGCCAGTAGCGCGAAGCATTCAATCACTTTGGCGTGATAATATGCATCGGCTACCGATGCGGCGGGGCAGGTGATGTTGAGCCCTCGAAGCGCCGAGGGTAAGCCGGGCACGCCGTCTGACATGGTGATCCCTACGATTGCGTGATGTAGTTTCTCCACATCGCAACGCAAGGCATCTGCATAGCGGTGTATCGCTTCAGGGGCTATGATTATCGATGCCGATGACAGCCTCTTGCCTGGCTCGAACGAGCTTATGTGGGGGCCGCCATCCCAGTTGTGCCCTATGAGCTTGCAGTTTGATCCGGCACACTCAGGCGAGCAATACATGGGCATCGCATGTTCATAGAGGCCGAACCCCAGATAGGGGACAGTCTCTATGGCCGCCCCCACGGCACATTTGTATGTGATGTCCATCGACACGACGATGGTGTCACGGTCCATGAGGTAGAACCAATAAGAGCCCCTGCCGTATCGAGGGTCGACAAACCACGTCTCGCCGATGCTTCGCACCAGGTTGGCCTGTCCGAATCCGCGCGCGAGCGCTTCCTCCGCGCATACGGTGTGCAACTGAGAAAGCTGCGTGACGAACATTTTGTAAAGCGGGTTTTCTTGTTCTGTGGCATTGCTTTCATTTGATTTTTCGGTAGAACTTGTTTTCTTTTCGGCGTAGTTTTCCATCTTTCTGTTCCGTCTTTGCGCTGTTGCATCGAGTCCTATTATAACGCGAAGAAGTTACCAATGGCTAACTAACTAATCAACCAATCAACCAACGGGAAGAAGGACGAATATCGCATGGCTGTTTTGACGGATACTTCGTTGCCTTTAAGCGGGGTGGCCCAGGCGAGGCCTTCTGCATCGGCCAACGCTGCGCCGCGCCGTCTCGACCCGCGTGTATCGCTTACGGTGCTGGTGGCAATCAACGTGCAGATGGCGCTTACGCAAAGCCTGTTTGCCGAGATGGGCGTTTTGGCGCTTACCGTTGTCGTGATGGCATATTGCCGCCGCTTCTTCGCGATTGTGCGTTGGCTTGCCTTCTACGTTTTATTCGCCGTAACGGCGCAGCTGTTCGTGGCGAGTGGGAACACTTTGCTTTCGCCCTTTGCGGCATCGCTTCTTATGTATCGTCATGTTCTGCCCGCCTTTATGTTCGCTTTCAATATGATCGCAACCACGCGTCTTGGTGAGCTCGCTTGTGCGCTGCAGGCGATGCATGTTCCTGTGAACGTGTCGGTGGCTGTGTGCGTGGCATTTCGTTTCCTCCCCACCATGGGACGCGAATTCTCCGCTGTCGCCGATGCTATGAAGACGCGCGGTATCGCGCTCACGCCGAGGTCGGTCGTGCGCCATCCTGCGAAGACCGCCGAACATTTCCTTGTGCCCGTGATCGCGCGTTTGGGCCAGATCGCCGACGAACTGGGGAACGCGGTTGTCGTCCGCGGCGTGGGGGCGAGTGCGCACCGCACCTCGTATTACCACTTAAGGGTGCGCGCTATCGATGTCGCGTGTCTCATCGCTGCGATGGTGCTCCTTGCGCTTTCCGTTTGCTTCAGAGCGGGGGTGCTCTGATGATGGAAAATGCCGCCGCGGCGAAGGCTTCGCCCTATGCTATCGAGCTCGATGGATGCACGTTTTGCTACAAAGGCGCTTCCCGTCCATCGCTTCGTGACGTTTCGCTTAAGATTCCTCGCGGTCAATGCGTTGTTGTGACCGGGCAGTCAGGATGTGGCAAGACAACGCTTACGCGCCTCGTTAATGCGCTTATTCCTCTTATGTACGAAGGGGACCTTCAAGGTGAGGTGCTTGTTGCGGGAAAACCCGTTTCCGCATGGACGATGGGCGAGCTTTCCGCGCATGTCGGGTCGGTGTTTCAGAACTTGCGTAGCCAGTTCGTCAATCTCGACGTGACCTCGGAAATCGCCTTCGGATGCGAGAACTTCGGAATCGATCGCGAGGAAATGGTCGAACGTGTGGCGCAGGCAGCGGCAACGCTCGGTATTGAGGGCCTGCTCGGGCGCGGTACCGAGGCGCTTTCCGGCGGGCAGAAACAGTCGGTTATCCTGGCATCGGCCTATGCGGTGCATCCTGACATCTTCGTGCTTGATGAGCCAACTGCGTCGCTCGATGTGCATGCGATGCGGAATCTTGCGCGCACGGTTGCGCTTCTGAAAAGTCAGGGGAAGACCGTGCTTATCTCCGAGCATCGCCTGTGGTGGCTTGATGGTATTGCAGACCGCTATGTGGTTATAAGCGATGGTTCGGTTATAGGAGACTGGGCGGCGGCAGAGTTCCTTGCTCTGCCGTCTGAAACGAGAACCGATATGGGGCTGCGCGCCGCCTCTCTTGCTGAAATCGACTCCGTTGTGGCGGTGTCGCCCTTGGGCGACGCGGTCGCATCGAATGCCTCCAGATCACCTTCTTACGGAAAAACCATCGTATGTATGAGTGGCGTAGTTGCCGGCTACCGCGGTGCACCTGCGGTCTTGAACGGTCTCGATTTCTGCCTCCTTCCGGGTAGTGTCGTCGGTATTGTGGGGCACAACGGGGCCGGGAAAACGACGTTTGCCCGGTGCATGGCCGGCCTTCTCAAGGAAAAAGCGGGGGTGATCGAGGTCGACGACGTGCCGCTTCGCGCAAGGAAACGGGCGGGGCGTGTGTACCTGGTTATGCAAGAACCGGGATACCAGTTGTTCAGCAGCACAGTCGACGATGAGCTTGCAACCGCGTGCTCTTCGGATGGCGCAGAAGACAGCCTAGGTAATAAGGACCGGATTGCAGCAATAAAGGCTGCGCTTGCCCTCGAAGGTCTTGCCGACAGGCACCCGCTCTCCCTTTCAGGCGGGGAGCGCCAACGGCTTTCCATCGCTGCTGGCTTGCTTTCGAGTGCCCGCGCGATGATTCTCGACGAGCCTACGAGTGGCTTGGATTATCGCAACATGCGTCGAATAGATGCCCAGATCGCGCGCATGCGCGATGCGGGAATCGCTGTCTGCGTTGTCTCGCACGACTATGAATTCCTCTGCTCGGCATGCGATGAGATAGCCCTGGTCGAAGACGGGCGCATCGCCGAGCGCTTCCCCTTAAACAAGGCAACGCTTCCGAAGTTGAAGCTCAATTTCGGGTTTGCAGAAATACAGTAACAAAAGAAAGGTTTCACAATGACAAGCAAAGCAACAATCGGTTCTGCCGCCAAGAAACGTGATGGCTTGAGCCCGAAAGACTTCGTCTTTATCGCCGTGTTCGGCATCCTTTTGTTCCTAGTGTTCATGGTGTTCTCGATTATCTTTAGCGCGAATGCAAACCTGTGCTGGTTTACTCACACGGTAGGCGCGTTGTTTGCTGGTACCGTGTTCATGTATCTGGCCTATCGCGTCCCGAAGCGTGGCGCGATCGCCATCATGGGCATTATAGTTGGTGCTGTCGGCCTTCTAATGGGTATGTTCTGGAGCGGTCCTGTCGGCATTGTTGTGGGCGGTATCGTGGCAGACCTTATCGCGGGCGATCCGCAGAAGCGCACCAAGACCAAGCTTATCTGTGCCTTTGCCGCGTTCACGTTCTGCTTCTGGCTGGGGCAGATCTCTCTCATCCTTATGATGGGCGAGGCCTATGCCGAGATGTGCGTTCAAGCCGGCATGACCCTCGAGTACGGCCAAACGCTCGTTAACTCGATTCTAAGCCCAATGGGCGTCGTTACCGGCGCTGCCACCATCGCTGGCGGCCTTGTCGGCGGTTTCATCGGTACCAAGGTGTTCTCGAAGCACTTTGCCAAGCTTGGCATGTAGATTAACGGCTGGGAGGTAAATATGGCAATGACCCGGGAAGACGGTACTCTAACGACAGGAGTAGGAAAGGACGTGGGGAAAGAAGGTCCTGCCAAGAAGAAAAACGCGATTCTCGAGCTGTTGGGATTTGCTGGCAAGCGGCGGGTTTTGGCGTATGTAGGATGCGGTCTTTCGCTCCTAAACGCCGTGCTCACCGTGATGCCGCTTGTTTGCGTATGGTTCGTGGTTCGCGACTTGGTTTCGGTGTACCCGAACTGGGCAGAAGCATCATCTGCCGCGATGTGGGCTGTGCTTGCTGTGGTTTTCGCCGTGTTAGGTATCATCGTGTATTTCGGTGCGCTCATGGCTTCGCATCTTGCGGCCTTCCGTATTGCGGCAAATATGCGCAAAGCGATGGTTCGCCACGCGGCACGCATCCCGATAGGGTATTTCAGTGCGCACTCGTCAGGGGAGATGCGGCGCGTGATCGATGGGTGTGCAGGCCAGACGGAAGACCTTATCGCCCACAAACTGCCCGATTTTGTTGGCTCTTTCGCCACCCCGGTGATCTTCTTCGTCGTGGCGTTCCTGTTCGACTGGAGGATGGGGCTTCTATGCCTTGTCCCCATCGCCGTTTCCTTTGCTGCGATGTGGTGGATGATGGGCCGCGAGGACGAAAAAGGCGGCCGCCATTTCATGGAACTTTACCAGGCGGCTCTCATGCGTATGAGCGCTGCGGCAACCGAATACGTTCGAGGCATACCTGTGGTAAAGGTATTCCAGCAGACGGTGCTTTCGTTCAGGGCGTTCCACGAGGCGATCGTCGACTATCGCGACATGGCGACGAACTATACCGAGTATTGCCGACGGCCCCAAGTCGTGCAGCTGGTTGCGATCAACTCAACCTTTGCGGTGCTCGTACCTGCGGGCATTGCACTTGCCGCCGTTGCGCCTGATTTCCCGGCGTTTCTGACCGACTTCCTGTTCTATGCGTTTTTCTCGGCGATGACGACGACAATGATGTCGAAGGTCATGTATTCGTCGGAGGCAGTCATGATCGCCGAAGACGCGCTGCGGCGGATGAGCACGATCATGGAAGTTGCCCCCATCGCTGAGGTGGAGTCTGCCAAGGCCTTCCATCCGAAGGAGGCGAGCATCGAGCTTTCGAGTGTCAGCTTCTCGTACCCCGGGTCCAGGGAACCGGCGCTTCGCAACGTATCGCTTTCTGTTCCCGCTGGGGCGACGGTGGCTCTTGTCGGGCCGTCGGGCGGCGGCAAGTCGACGCTCGCATCGCTCGTCCCTCGCTTTTGGGACGCAGATGAGGGTTCCGTTTTGGTGGGCGGGGTGGATGTGCGATGCATTCCTGTCGAGGAACTGATGGGTGCCGTTTCTTTTGTGTTCCAAGACGATCGGCTGTTCAAACGAAGTTTGGCTGACAACGTGCGTGCGGGCCGCCCTGATGCGAGCGATGCCGAGGTGCTTGCGGCTCTTCATGCGGCCCAGTGCGATGACATCATTGCCAAGTTCCCCGATGGCGTGAACACCGTGGTAGGAAAAGCTGGCGTGTATCTTTCCGGAGGAGAGCGTCAGCGCATCGCGCTTGCGCGTGCCATTCTGAAGGGAGCCCCAATCGTGGTTCTTGACGAGGCAACGGCGTTTGCCGACCCCGAAAACGAGGCATTGATCCAAGCCGCTCTTGTGACGCTTTGCGAAGACAAGACGGTGCTTATGATTGCACATCGTCTGTCAACCGTCGTGAATGCGGATCGCATCTTCGTCATTGACCGTGGGTCTGTCGTGGAGCAGGGTGCTCATGAAGAACTTGTCGCGCAAGGCGGACTGTATGCGCGCATGTGGCGAGACTACCGAACAAGTGCGACGTGGAGGATTGAAGGGGGTGACGGCCGTGTGGCGTAGGATTCAAGATGCTTTTGCCTTGACCGATCAAGGCATGAAGGACTTCATGCGCGGTGCCGGGTTCTGCGCGTTGGCGAACCTGATGCTGATGCTGCCCATTGTGGTGTTGTACTTCGCTGCAAGCGATTTTATCAGGTACCTGGATGACCCTGCTGTCGGCCTGCCAGACATGGCGCTCTACGCAGTGGGCATCGTGGTGGCACTTGTCGTGATGTTCGTCACGCAGATGTGGGAATATCGCGCGACGTACACGGTGGTCTACCAAGAAAGCGCCCGCAAGCGTATCGCCATCGCGGAGCGTTTGCGCCTGCTTCCGCTCTCGTTCTTCGGGAAACGCGATCTGGCCGACTTGACGAGCATTATCATGAAGGACTGCTCCGATCAGGAGCGCCTGTTCTCGCACACTATGCCGCAGATTTTCGGCATGGGCGCTTCGACGCTGGTATTCGCCGCTATGATGTTCGCGTTCGACTGGAGGCTGGCGGCATCTGCTCTCTGGCCCATTCCCGTGGCGCTTGCGGCATTGCTTCTGACTGCACGCATCCAGAAGTCGCATACCGCGAAGAAGAACGCGGCATCCCTTTCGTTTGCCGATGGTCTGCAGGAATACCTTGAATGCCATCGTGAGATACGCTCGCTCAATAAGGTGGGCGTATTCCAGGGTGAGCTTGATTGCCACATCGATCGTTTCGAGAGAGAGAAGATCGATGCCGAGTTGGCTATGGGTGTGGCGGTATGCTCTGCCCAGGGCTTTCTGCGTCTGGGAATAGCATCCGTCATCGTGGTGGGGACGATGCTGCTCGTGGCCGGGCAGGTCGACTTCCTCGTGTTCTTTGTATACCTGTTGGCGGTGACGAGGGTCTACGATCCCATTAACGTTGTTTTGCAGGCTGTAGCCGAGCTGATGGACATGAGTTTAAGCCTGGAGCGCATGCGCGCCATTGAGAACGAGCCAATTCAGACGGGCAGTACTTCGTTCGAGCCTCATGGTTATGACGTGGTCTTCGAAGACGTGGGTTTCGCATATAGCGATGGCGAGGACGTCTTGAACGGCGTGTCGTTCAAGGCACAGGAAGGGCAGGTGACAGCGCTTGTGGGCGCGTCCGGTTCGGGCAAGAGCACGGCTGTTAAGCTTGCTTCGCGTTTTTGGGACGCAAGCTCCGGCACGGTCTTTGTGGGGGGTATCGACGTCTCTACTATCGATCCGGAAACGTTGCTTTCTGCATTCTCCGAGGTGTTCCAGGACGTGGTGCTCTTCGACGGCACCGTGCGTGAGAACATTCGCCTTGGGAAGAGGGGCGCTACGGACGAGGAGGTTCTCGCTGCGGCGAAAGCGGCGCACTGCGACGAATTTGTGGAGCGTTTGCCTAGCGGCTACGACACGATGATCGGGGAAAACGGCAGCAGGCTTTCCGGTGGAGAACGCCAGCGTATCTCGATTGCGCGCGCCCTGCTGAAAGACGCTCCGATCGTGCTGCTCGATGAAGCCACGGCTTCACTTGACGTGGAAAACGAGACACACGTGCAAGCTGCTCTTTCTGAGCTGCTTCAAGGCAAGACGGTCCTCGTTATCGCACATCGCATGCGCACGGTTGACAATGCCGACAAGATTGTGGTGCTCGAAGGCGGTTGTGTGGTGGAGCAGGGAAGCCCGACAGAGCTGCGTGAGAAGCCCGATGGTAGATACCGCCGCATGTTGGAGCTGCAGCGCGAAAGCGAGGCGTGGGTGCTCTAACGCAGAATCAATTTGACTCATGCGCCGCCGCAGCTGCAGCAGCCACCGCAGCTGCTGCCGTTGTCGGGGCACGACGTCGCAATCGCTAGTTAGTGCCGAAGACGTCTTTTCGCGCAGGAAGCAAAGCTCCAGCATTAACGGCCCAGTCATACGACTGGGCTGTTTCTCTTTTCGGGAATCTGCATCAGCAGAAGAGCTATTCCAGTGGGGTCTTAACGCAAGCATGCTGATCGTTCGCCCCAATTGTCCTGTTGATATCCACCAACTTCCCAATCTGCCGTAAGCCGCAACGCATTCGGTTGTTATTAGCGTGCATGCGTCAACCTCAAGACCATCGGGCGAGCGGGCTGCGATAATCCCGGGCAACTGAGGGGTGCCTTCATTTGCAGGCCTTTGTGGTATGTTGGCACAAAGCCAACTAAGGCCGAGGTAAGGGTGATGAAGTGGAGGGATCGCATATGGCGAAGATCGGCACCGGCGCCTCCGTCCAGGGCAAGAGGACTGCGTATATCAATGCAAACGTTCTTGACGGAACCCAGGGTATGGATGTGCTTGAAAACCATGTGGTCGTGGTCGAGGGACGGCATATCGCTGATGTTGCACCCCTAGCCGACGCCGATTTGTCCGGTTGCGAGACCTTTGACCTCAAGGGTGCCTATTTGCTTCCGGGCCTCATAAATATGCATGTGCATCTGGCAGGCAACGGCAAACCCCAGAAGAAGCAGCGCGATAACGAGGCGCTGGTAAAGAAGATCATGGCAAATGGCCTCACGCGAGCCGTTGCATATCGCCTTGTAGCCGAGTACGCATGCCTGGAGTTGCACAGCGGCGTCACTACCATACGCACAGTCGGTGGTCTGGGTGACTTCGACACGCGCGTGCGTGATGACGCCGCGGCGGGAAGGTTGGAAGCTCCGCGCATTCTTGTGGCCAACATGGGCATATCGGTGCCGGGAGGCCATATGGCAGGGTCGGTTGCCATCGCGGCAAATAGCATCCCAGAAGCGCTTGCGCAGGTCGAGGCTGCCAAGGCGCAGGGCGTCGACCTTATCAAGCTCATGATTACCGGCGGCGTCCTTGACGCCAAGGAAAAGGGCACGCCCGGCGAGCTCAAGATGGAACCGGATATGGTGCGTGCAGTCTGTGACAAGGCGCACGAGCTGGGCTTCGTCGTTGCTGCGCACGTCGAGTCAACTGAAGGCGTGCGCATGGCGCTCGAGTGTGGCGTAGATTCGATCGAGCACGGCGCCGCTCCCACGGACGAGGTGATGCGCCTGTTCAAGGAGAGGAAATCCTTCTTGTGCACTACTCTTTCTCCCGCACTTCCGTATGCTCTGTTCGATCGCTCAGTCTCTTGCGCAAGCGAGGTCGAGCAGTTTAACGGCAATATGGTTTTCGAGGGCATTATCGCGAATGCCAAGGCGGCCCTGGAACAGGGGGTTCCTGTGGCACTTGGCAATGACGTTGGGTGTCCCTGGATCACCCAGTATGATTTCTGGCGCGAGCTGTGTTACTTCGAGAAGTTTGTTGGCGTGTCACGCTCGTTTGCTCTTCATACCGCAACACTTCGCAATGCCCAACTTGCTGGCATCGGTGATATTACGGGTTCAATAGAGGCAGGGAAGGAGGCTGACATGATCGTCATAGCCACCAACCCGCTAGATGACCTACGAGCGTTGCGCACGGTAAAGCACGTCATTCATCGAGGGCGGCTCATCGTCAAGCCCCGAGTGAAACGCAAGACCGCGGTCGATCGCGAGCTCGACAAGTTCCTTTAGGAGCGTCAGTCTTCATCGAGAAACGGTCGTCGAAGAGCTGCTACGACTGCAGTCCTAGCAGCTCCCGATATATCCTCTCATCGGTTTTCGAGAACACGTTGAAAACAACGCGCATTTCGCTGCCGTGCGATCCGAGCCATTCCTTCACCGTGCGTACGGCTATCTGGGCGGCCTCCCTTTGGGGAAAGCCAAATACTCCCGTGCCGATGCAGCAGAAGGCGATGGAGGCAAGGCCTTCGCTGGCTGCGAGGCCGAGGCAGTTCGTGTAGCAAGAAGCCAGCTGGGCGCGATGCAGGTTGGTCGGGTTGCCGTTGGCAATGGGGCCAACCGTGTGGATGACGCGCTTGCAGGGAAGGTTGTAGGCGGGCGTTATCTTTGCCATGCCAGTCGGTTCCTCGGCGCCCTGTTCTTCCATGAGACGAGCGCATTCGGCCCTCAGTTGCACGCCCGAATAGGTATGGATGGCATTGTCGATGCAGTGGTGTCCCGGCACCCAGCAGCCCAGCATCTGGCTGTTGGCCGCGTTTACGATGGCGCCAACTGCCAGCGTTGTGATGTCGCCGTGCCACAACAAAACGTGCTCGTTCAGCGGGCTGGGTTTTGCGGTGTCAAGTGTCGATACTCCCGCCTCGGCAATCATGCCCTGAAGGAGCTCGTCTTGCAGGGCGAGCCAGGTGGGCTTTGCCGGCCACGGCGGGCGCGTGTTCACCAGGGAACGAAACGTCGTCCACAGCTTGTTGGTTTCGGTGGTGGCGGGCGGTTTGACACCGCGCTCGCCGCACAGCTCGGCCACGAGTTGGCGAAGCAGGTCCACTTTGCGTTCTGTGTTCACGTTACGGCTCCATTTCTATCGCGTCCAACAGGTCGGCAAGCGTGCGGTCGATGTCTTCGTCCAGAAGGATGGAACGCTTGCGGATATCGGAGGGCGTGTAGGATTCGCCCAGGTTGATGCAGGCGTAGGTGGCATGTGCGTTGGAGTGCGTCGCGCGCCAGAAGGGGTATTTGATGATACCCGGAGTGTTTCCTCCCACACCAAGCTCCAGATAGAGCACCTTGCCGCGGCGATGCTCGTCGATGAAACGCTGGTAGCGCCTGCCAGCCTCGTGCCAGCCCCGATCTTCGACGAAGGTGCCATCGACGCGTAGGTTCATGACCAGGGGCTTTCCGCACACGTGGCATCGGGGCACCAGCTCACGGGGCACCGTCATGCTAAGGGCCCCCTCGGGTGCCTCCAGCGTGCCATCGTCGCCGATATGGAATCCTTGGGCCTCGATCATCCGCCTCACGAACTGGTAGTTGTCGTAGGTTTCGGGGTGGCAAGGCTCACAACATTGCCACAGGCCGTAGTCGCCCTGTGTGTAGAAAAGGCGCTGCTTGGGGAAACCCGCCAGCTGGAATTGATGGTCCACATTCGTGGTGATGACGAAGAAGTCCTTCCCGTCGAGCAACCGCAAAAGCTTGCCGTAGGTGTTCTTCGGAGCCGCCTCGTAGCGGTTGCACCAGATGTGGCGGCTCCAATATGCCCAGTGCTCCTCCAGCGAAGCGAACGGGTAGAAACCAGCCGAGTACATATCCCTGAATCGGTATTTGGCGACGAAGTCGGCAAACAGCCGCTCGAAGCGCTCGCCTGCGTACGTGAGCCCCGCGGCGGCGGAAATGCCGGCCCCAGCGCCAACCACGATGGCGTCCGCGCTGCCGATTGCCTCGCGTAGGCGTGCAATTTCGTTGTCGTGGTCCCTTTCGAACATACTTGTCTCCTCAATTTTTGACAATCGCCTGAACAGGGCACGCCTCCTGACAGATGCCGCAGCGCAGGCAGTGCAACTGGTTTATCTCGTAGGGCTCGCTAGGTTCTATGCATCGCTCGGGGCACTTCTCGGCACACGTTCCGCATCCGATGCATGCGTCGGTGATCAGGAACGCGTGCTCGCGCTCGGCTTCTTCGCCCAATTTGAACGGCTTGCGGAAGATCGGCTTCTGACTCAGGTCGAAGTACTCACCTTGCGCTGCATCGATGCAGAACACGTCGCATATGTAGCGGGCATCCCCCGGATAGATCTGCTTCATGGATGGGTTCAGCGCGAAGATTGCGTCTACGAGCGCATGCTGTGTCCTGTCGTCGTCCGGGCGTTCCACTCGCCCTCGCAGGCGGCAGGTGCGCAGATCGGGGGTCTGCCCAACGATGGCCACAAACCCCTCGCGCATCACGTCAGCGTGGAACTGCTTGCCTCTCGGCGCCAGGAAGTACAGCCGCTCGGGGGTGACGGCCATAACGTCAATGATGCGCACGCTCGGCAGCCCTGCGTCATCAACCGTCGCGAATGCTACGTCGCGGATTGCGCGCAGGTAGCTCAGACACCATGCTGCGTCGACTTCCTCCGGGTTGGGGATTTTTGTCAGGTCAAGCCCTTCGCCTGTTGCGAACATGCCTATGTCTTCATATGCGCTCATTGCCATCTTCGCCTTCCTTCAAGATGGGCATGGGTGGCGTTGTGCCACCCATGCTTGCGTATAGTTTGCCAGAATCGCGTGCTAGAACTTGCCGTTGTCGTTCGCCCAAGTGCTCTTGTCCGCGATGGTCTCCATGACGTCCCAGTGCTCGGCGATCTTTCCATCGGCTACGCGCCACAGGTCGTAGTAGCTGGTAGGAGCGCCGTCGAAGGTTCCTTCGGAGATGGCAAGCACCATGTCGCCCTGGGCAAGGACCATGTGCACGGTGTCGTAGACCATTTCGACGCCCTGCTCGGCCATTGCCGCAAGCGCAGCGCCCAGGCCGGAGAGGCCGTCCGCGATCTGCGTGTTGTGCTGGAGGTAGGCGTCCCCATCGAAGTACTCAGGGGTCTTCTCGGGGTGCTGGTTCTGCATCACGTCAACCAGGAAGTTGCGCACGGTTTCGCGGTTGACCTCGGTCATGTCGAGGTCGCTTGCCTCGGTCACGCTGTCGATCTGGGTGTGTCCGGAGGGGTTGGGCTCCTCTGCGAGGGAGGCAAGGTTGTCACAGTGCTCGGCGATGAGGCCATCGCCATCGAAGCGGAACACGTCGAAGGCCACCTGCTCACCGGCTCCAGCGAAGTTGTACACGGTGTGCAGGAAAACTTTGTCGCCGTCCTCGTAGGCGCGGATGTTCTTTACCGTCGTCTTTGCGGGCGCCGAGGCTAGGTACTGCACGCTGCCCACGAAGGCGTCGCGGCCGGTACCGTAGGCCAGGTTGTGCTGAATGTAGCCTTCAGCCAGGAGGGAGGCTGCCTTTTCGGCGTCGCCGGTGGCGAAGGTCTCGATGAGTGCGAGAGCGTTTTGGATCTGTGCGGACATGTGGATTCCTTTCTGCCAAGCGGCTTCGCGCCGCTTTTCTGTGGTTCTTACAGTGCAAACTATGGCGTTGATGGTATCTTTTAGAAAGTAGGCACATTATTGTGGTGCAGGTAGCTTTTAGTAACCAATGGCTTTTACCTGCATGTATGCAACGAAAGGTTTTCCGAGATGGCTTCACCGATACTTGAAGAGCTTCCCGCATGCCCCGTGGAGACGACCCTGACCCTCATTCGAAGCAAGTGGCAGGTGCTTATCCTGCGCGACCTTTTCCTCAACGACACCATGCGCTTCAAGGAGCTGCAGCGGTCCATCGGCAAGGTTTCGCAGAAGGTGTTAACAGAAAACCTTCGCGCGCTCGAGGACTACGGCATCGTGCATCGCGAGGTGTATGCCGAGGTGCCGCCTCGCGTGGAGTACTCTCTCACCGACCTGGGAAAGACCCTGAAACCTGTCATAGACGCAATGTGGGCATGGGGCGAGGGCTACAAGGAGCAGCTTCGCCTGCAGGGCAAGTAAGAGCGCATCGATCTTTAGGAATCCTGATGCAAGAAACGGGACCGTGCCGCGCAACACGGAACGTGCATGCCCTCAAGGCCTGGCAGCGCATGCACGACAAACTTGTGGCGGGGAATTTCACGGAGGATAGGTACGAGCTCTGGAAGGCTCGCTTTACATACTAGGAGGAGAAATGCAGCACAAGTGCAAAATCACCGTCTTGGAGACAAAGGTGTTCCCGGACCTGCAGGAGAAGTACCTGGCTAACCCACAGAGCGGCCCGTGCCCTTGCTTCGCGGCGGGGCAAGTATTCGAGTTCGAGCGCACGCCGGAAAACGATAGCTTCTACCACCTGGGCAAGGGCTCCCTCGTCGGCGGCGGGGACTTCCCGTGCGGCGAGGCGTGGGATGCGGTGAGCCGCTACGTCTATGCGGCGCTGCAGGGCGGCTCCATTATGAAGAGTTGGACCAACGACGACCGCATGATGATCGCCTGCTGCAACGACGGCACAAGGCCCGTCGTCTTTAAGATCGAGCGCATCGACGTCCCTGAGACAGACGAGGAAGCGGAGTGGCTGGCCAAGCAAGACTTCACCAACGGCAAGGATGACGCCTACACGGGGTAGGGCCCGTACCCAGATTGCCACCCAAGGGGCGCTTCGGTTGTTCTCCGAAAAGGGATACCTGGGCGCGTCTTTGAGCGATATCGCGAAGCAGGCCGGAATTTCGAAGGCGGTCTCATTGAATACATGGCGTCGGTGTTCGGTGAAATTACAGGCTCTGAAGATGCGGCTTTGCATCTTGCACTGGGGAATGCGGGGCCTGCTGCTTTTTGCGTTCGGCGTTTCTTCGATGAATTTCGGGTCGTCTGGGGTCTTGTTCGCATGGTTTGTGCGATGTTAGTAGACTGACTTTTTCGACACCTGACATGCGCCCCATGAGGCCCAAAGTCCGCCGCCCAAAGGGAAGAACCCCTTGGCATCGCAGCTTCGGGCGGGTGCAAGGCAGGTTTCTAGATCTTCTCAAGAATGGCAAGCAAGCACCGAGAGAGCGAGCATGGCAAAGAACACCACAAACTATGGCAATGACAGCATCCGTCAGCTCAAGGACGAACAGCGTGTCCGTCTGCGTCCTGCCGTCATTTTCGGATCGGACGGTCTTGATGGCTGTGCGCATGCCGCCTTCGAGATTCTTTCCAACGCGGTCGACGAGGCACGTCAGGGCTATGGCAACCTGATCACCCTGACCGCCTTCCGTGACGGCTCCATTCAGGTGGAAGACAACGGTCGCGGCTGCCCGCTTGACTGGAACCCGTCCGAAAAGCGCTTCAACTGGGAACTCGTCTTCTGCGAGCTCTACGCAGGCGGCAAGTACAGCAACAACCAGGGTGGCGACTACGACTACTCGCTCGGCACCAATGGCCTGGGTTCGTGCGCAACCCAGTACGCCTCCGAATACATGGACGTCACGGTATGGCGTGATGGCAACAAGTATTCCCTTCACTTCAAGAAGGGCAAGGTTGTGGGTGCCAAGAAGAAGGCCCTTCAGGTGGAGCCCACCGAAGAGGTTCGTACCGGTACCACCATCAAGTGGCGCCCTGACCTGGAAGTATTCACCTCCATCGACGTTCCCGAAGAGTGGTACCGTGACACCATGCGCCGCCAGGCAGTGGTCAACGCCAACGTGACCTTCCGTCTGCGCATCGAAGGCGAAGAGGGCGAGTTCACCAAGGAAGACTTCTGCTACCCCAAGGGCATCGAGGACTACGTTCTTGAAAAGGTTGGTGCCGACTATCTTACCGAGCCCTTCTTCATCGAGGCCGACCGTCGTGGCCGCGACCGCGACGACCTGCCTGACTACAACGTCAAGATCACGGCGTGCCTGTGTTTTTCCCGAACCTTCCAGATGCAGGAGTACTACCACAATTCGTCGTGGCTTGAAAATGGCGGATCGCCCGAAAAGGCGGCACGCAGCGCCCTGACCAGTGCAATTGATGCCTACATCAAGCAGCAGGGCAAGTACAACAAGAACGAAAGCTCCATCAAGTGGCAGGACGTCCAGGACTGCCTGGTGCTGGTGACCAACTGCTTCTCTACCCGTACTTCCTACGAGAACCAGACCAAGAAGGCCATCAACAACCGCTTCATCCAGCAGGCCATGACGGCATTCTTCAAGGAGCGCATCTCGACCTACCTGATCGAGAACAAGGACGCCGCTGGTAAGATCGTGGAGCAGGTGCTCATCAACAAGCGCTCGCGCGAGAACGCCGAGAAG
>ERZ1034973.650-NODE-650-length-23221-cov-61.925710_pt1 | contig 23221 bp, 16 predicted proteins | sample MGYA00520686_ERZ1034973 | MGnify/ENA primary metagenome ERZ1034973 (study PRJEB33766, sample SAMN09781775) | gut metagenome | biome: gut microbiome | host: Homo sapiens | place: Madagascar | study: EMG produced TPA metagenomics assembly of the PRJNA485056 data...
GTTCAATCAGCACAATCCGTATTCTTTATTAATTGAATATAGATTCATCTGATTCTTCAGTTCAATCAGCACAATCCGTATTCTTTATTAATTGAATATAGATTCATCTGATTCATCTCATTCCTCAGTTCAATCAGCATAATCCATATTCCCTATTAATTGAATCCAGATTCATCTGATTCCTCAGTTCAATCAGCATAATCCGTATTCCTTATTAATTGAATTCAGATTCATCTGATATCTCTGATTCCTCAGTTCAATCAGCATAATCCATATTCCCTATTTATTGAATATAGATTCATCTCATTCTTCAGTTCAATCAGCACAATCCATATTCTCTATTAATTGAATCCAGATTCATCCCATTCCTCAGTAAATTGTCTTCGTCCGATGCTCCCTTCATATCCTTCAGAATATAGTTCACCTCATTGTCAAATAGGAACTTATAGAAAATAAGTCCCAGATACTTGTGTCCTAACTTTATATTTATATATCTTTGTAAGTTGCCAGTACCGATTTTCAGTACCATATAACTGGTACTGCAGTTTAATATATCTGGTACTGGAGTTTCATATAACTGGTACTGCAGTTTATAATATATGGTACTGGCAAGTAGATTATGTTCATGAGTGATATAGGATGATAGAAGTGTATGCAATTATTTAGACGTTCCAGCAGATTAGTTCCTCATAATTGTCGAAGTCCATAGAGGGGTCGGCTCCTATCTGCTGCAGAAGCGTTCGTATTATTTGTTGCTCCTCGGGTGGTAGGATTATTTCGCCACGTCTGCGTGCAAAGTATTGGTTGCGTCCGAAATGCATAATAAGAGTTGTCATGAACTGTTCATACTGCTGAGGGAACATCTGCTTTTGGAATCCAGTGAATCCGCGGGCGTATTTCACGGTGTTAGAGCAGCGGTAGTAGGGACATCCATCGTCCTTGGTGCACTTGTTAGGACTGATAAGGCGCAGAAACTCTTCCTGCTTTATCAGATTGTCAAATGCAATGTGGTGCAGGCAAGAGGCAGCCATGGGGCAGTCGTGATGTAGGCAAACGGGGTAGTTGTGCGGTACGGTTAGCTTGTTTTTTATAGGCATAATATTATTGTTTTTTGGTATTGTACGTTTCCTAATATGCAAAAATAATGTTTTTTCTTGGAAAAACAGGCATATTGCATAACAATAAAATCGCCAAAAACAGATAAATATGTGTTATGGCAAATAAAAAAATGCGGCCAAACAAAATTTTGTTTGACCGCAAACGTTAATGCTTATCACTTGATAAATATCTTCTTGCCTTTATCTGTGATATAGATATGTCCCTTTTGAAGCGACTGCACACGCACACCTTCCAAATTATAATATCTGGTTGTGTTAGATGTTGCTGTGCTTATTTGTTCAATGCCTGAAGGCTGTACCACTTTGAGCGTAATTTGCTTCGAAATGTTTGATCCGTCGCGTGTTGTCAACGCTATAATGCCAGAGCCTGGCTCTACTCCCGTTACAACATAGTTGTCGTGGTCAATATAGATGCAGTTGTTCGTTGCATTGACAAGAATGGAGCTAGCCTTCAGATAGCTTGGATAGGCAACACGTGTTAGCTGCATCTTCTCGCCAACCTCGATGGTGGTCTTAGGCATGTAGAGGTCTATGTCCTCGTAGTGGTAGGTGCCTTTAATGAAGATTTTCTTCTCGCTATATAGACCTGAGCCATCTGTTGCTTCAGCTCTAACCACAACGTCACCCCAGTCAAGACCTTTAGATGTGAGTACACCATCAGAAGACAGATGGGCAATGTTGTCGCCCGATACTATCGACCATTTAACGCCCGACAGAGAAGCATTGGTAGGCAGCATCGTTGCTGTGAGATGGAAGCGACAATCGCCATTATATATAGTCTTAGAATCGTATTTCTCAAGTATGCCTATCTCGATGCTTGTTGCTGCTACCGCCTCTGTAGCCTCTGTTGTGCTTACTGCATTAGACAGCATGTATGCGTTTGACGTGTTGCTACGCATTGCACACGATTCAGCAAGCTGTTGTGTAGAAGCGGGCACGTAGGCTATGGCATAGAGGCATGTTCCTGCAGGAGCCGAGATGTCGGTATAGTTTTGCAAGCTGCCTGCCACTTCGGCTATTTGGGTTAAGTTGTCGGTAGAGGTGCCACGCAAGATGCGGTAGCTCTCTATATCCATTCCCTCATAAGCATTCCATACAAGGCTATAGCCCTTTGTGGCTGACTTGTAAATTGTAACATGAAGAGGCTTGTGTGTCTCCGATAATGTACTTGTCTGAACATTGTTATTGGCAAGCAAACGAATGCGGTAACGTTGTGTCTGTATGCGGTTGTCGCTCGCTGTATCGAGCCACGAACCTTGGCTTACAGGCATTGTTGCTACTACTTCAAACTCGTTGTATCGGTTTGTTTCTCGCAATATCTCAACACGGTCTACCATTTGCGGCACGCTTACGTTCCAGTTTACGCGGTAATGGTTGCCATCTGCAAGCACGCCCGTAATGTTGGCATCAGGCATAGTCTCTTCGGTTACAGTAGTCTTGTTAACGAATGTACATTCGGTTCCGTCGTTGAAGCCAACCGAAGAAACAACTTCATTGTAGCCCGCATCTCCTAATGTAAGGATAAAGCCATCGTTGGTTGTCTGGCTCTTTGTAACACCCTTAACATTGAAGTAGCTGATGTCGTTGTCGAACATGGTCTTCGGTCGTTTCACGTTTATAGGCGTATCTTTCATAACCTTAGAAGGAATGGCGAGAGCAAAATCTTCGGGTGCATACACCTTTACAATGGTACTGAATGTGCAACCGTCTGCAATCATATCTATAGTTTTCTCGCCACTGGTGCTCCATGAGATGCTCAGTTTTCCGTTGCCCTTATCGTTTATAGTGGCGTCGGTTCCAGCCTTGATGGTGTAGTTAGAAGGCTGTGTTCCTACAAACTGTACGTTGCAAGTCTCACCCTTAGCCACCATCTGGTGTGCGGCACTAAGATAGCCATTGGTATTTACTTTTATCTTTACTGGCTTGGTCATTGGCGAATGTGCACCCATAAGGTCAATGGCTTGCACCTGAACTTCGTAGCTTTCGCCCGACTTGAGAACATCGAGCGGGATGTACATCTGTGTAGCCTTATGGTAGTAAACGTTGGAACATATCGTTGCCTCGTTTGCGAGTCCGTTGAGAGGAGATATGAGGAAAGCATTCTTTTCGCCAACCTTCTTGTTCTTATATTTCACGCTGACGTTATAGCGCATCTGTGTCGCTGGTGTGCGGTCGTCCTTTGCGTCGTCCCACTTTAAGAGCATACCCTTATTGGTAATTCCGACACGTAGATTCTCTGGAGCTGTTGGTGCCTCATTCTTGATATTCGACTTCAGACCATTGGCGTAGTCGCCAGGGAATAGTGGCTGCCAGAGAAGTTGATCGGAAATAAAGTCTGTACTATAAGGATAGTTTACCTTTGTATACTTGAAATCGGGTTGGATTAGATAAACACAATATTGGGTTTGATCGCCACCTACTGGATGATACTTAAGACATGTTACTAAATCAACAAAGCCGTTATTGTCCAAATCATTTGATACCGTTAGTGAATACGATGAAGGAATGGTCATCACCACTTCGTCACATGGCCATTGGTCAACAGGCTTTCCTTTAATGACAACATGCTCGTTGTTGTTATTTTTCAACAAAAAGTCAGGGTAGCCGTCATTGTTCAGGTCAGCAATGCCTTCAAGATGTCCATTTCCATCGTCAATTGTTTTCACTGCCAGCTTCTGCTCATAATCGTTAGCGAAATTAGCCGAAGCGGTTTTCATATAGACGTTAATCTTCCCATACTCGTCCAAAGCAATGTCCCAATAGCCATCTCTGTTGAAATCGCATATTGTGCCTGATTTCTTATAATAGCCGAAATTTTGTTCTGTTGTTTTCAGTGAAGTGTCGCTTTCTTTAGTTGTGTTAAGATAGCCTACGAAATCGATTTTTCCGTCATTATTGTAGTCTAATATAGGCTTTGTGGCAGGGTATGACGGCGACGAATATACTCCAGCGTCTGTTATATACTCAAAATCATTGTCTTGTTCGCCGCTATTGAGATATACGTTCTTTGAACTTCTGTCCAACAAGAAATCGGGGTAGCCGTCGTAGTTGTAATCAAACGGAGTCATTCTGTCTGATAGATCTGAGTTAAAGCTCTTCTTTATCTCTGTCTTTTCTCCTTTTGCGTTGAAGTTGAAGATGGGGTTGTTTCTATTGTAAATCTCAGGTTTGCCGTCTTGGTTGGCATCAAAAACGTTATAAAATTCTAATGTGTAGTAATCAAAGATTTTGGTAAACGGCAACACGCTGAGAGTCTTTTCTTTGCTCTTGTATGTCTGTCCACCAAGTTCCATTGCAACACTTACCTTTAGGTTGCCTGCAGCATGCAGAATGGCTTGTGCTGTGCTACCATTGTTGCTTTGGCTGATGATGGTTCCGTTCTCTACATTCCATGTATATTTTGCATCAGAACGTGGATTGTTGACGCGTAGCTGCAGAGTATCAGCAGCTGTGATGTTAACAGGCAACTGTGCAATAGATGGTGCAGTCTGTTTATGCTCATACACACATTCGTCTGACCATGCTCCGCCCAAGCCACCAGCATCTATTGCTTGTACAGAGATATAATATTTGCCAGCGTCAAGTCGTTCGGCATCGAACATATAGCTTAATGCCATGCCCATATTGCCACCGAAAAGGTTGCGGCGTCTACCGTCTGCCAATGAGTTTGCATAAAGAATGTCACCCTTGCCAGGCTGTGTGCCTATGCGTAGCTCGTAGGTTAGGTCGCATGCTGATGTTTGTGCGTCGGAGCCGCGTTGCCATGTTATGCGCAACTTGTTGGCATCGGCAAAGAATTGCGCTTGAGGCTTCTGCATCTTTGAAGGTGCTGTGTTCTTCTTTGCGTTAGGTATAGGACCATAAACAAAGGTATATAAGGGATAACCAGTACTATAACCATACTCGGTAAATCCGTCGTTGTTGAAATCGCCTACAACGATATTGGCATAGTCCAAGGCGGTTACAGTAACCTCTACTTTCTTTAGGTCGCATTTTAAGAGATAGTCGTAAGTACCATAATTATCATCTGCTAAGCTTGCAATAATTTCATACAAGCCATCGCCGTCGTAGTCTTTACAGGTGTAGCTTGTGTACTTGCCGTCGATATATGTCTCTTTGCGCTTGAACTCGCCGTTGCCGTCGTTGCGATAGAATACAATGTATGTGATGTCTTTATTAGGTATGAAGAACAGCAAGTCTACATCGCCATCGCGATCGAAATCGCCGAAAAAGGCGTTCTGCATGGCTGAGTTCTCAAACAACTCTTTGCCATCTCCAAGGCTACCGTCAGCTTTTGTGAGATATAGTGTCACCTTTCCAGCGCCAAAGTCAACATAATCGTTGATGCCATCGCCGTTAACGTCGGCAGAAAATATCTTACCTACATGAGCGCTACGGAAGAAGCGGTTGTTGCCGAGGTTATAGAAAACATATTTCTGGGTTACAATATCTTGCAGCCCATCACCGTTCATGTCCTTAAAATATATCTTGTCGGCAGAGTCGTAACCCTCTGAGTCTGATGCAACGCTCTTCATCATTGAAGACATTTCAGCATCTGTTTCCTCCGTTTCGTCTATATATTCTCTTTCGCCAGTTTTTACAAACATTCCGTCTGAGAGTGAAGGCAGTCTTGAGCCAGGAGTGTAGTTGCCCAAAGCTATTGTTGTCAGTTCGTTTGCATCATCGGTAATGGCAAGCTGTTGCTGCTCATAAGTGCCATCAGCCTTACGTATGTATGCCTTAATGACATTCTTCTTTGAGTTAAATGATTCGTAATCGTCCCAACTAATATAGTCGATCAAGCCATCACCATTTACGTCGCCAAACACACAATCTCCTACAGATATGACTGTTGTCTGGGCGAGGTTGTTCCACGGAGCAATGTAATGTTCGGCACCATAGGTTACATTTCCCGTGTAAGCATATACAGCTTCTGTGTTGTCTAACTTTATAAATTTTTTGAATTCCTTAAAATCCTTGTTCCTAATAGAATCCAGCACATTGCCAGTTGGTGTGGAAACAAGATGGAGAAAAGTTTCATAGTTCACGCGACTAGTTCCGATAACCTCCATTATGCCATCTCCGTTAACGTCATAATAATTGTTGTGCGTAATATCACCACTGGTAGGATGCACATTAGAAGGCAATGAATATAATCCGTTGTCCGACTTTTTGTTCTTATAAGACACACTTGAGGCTAATGTTACCGACTCTTGATTGGGAATGTTGCCTGCCTTGATTCCCGTTGTCGTCAACAACAGAAAAAGAATAATCCCTAACCTACGAAAATATCGTCGGGGGGGGTAAAAAAGATACTTTTCATAAGAAAAATAATTAAATGGTTAATACAAAGTTCGTGTGTGTATGTAACGCACACGAATCTATTATTTATTATCAATGGCAAAATTAGAAAAAATAACCTATATTTCAAATAAAAAAGTCTTTTAATTGCAATATAGTACTGATGGATACGCAATTATCCTGTATGCAGACTACAAAAATCCTAATTTATAGGTATTTCTCAATTAAGCATATATCTGTACCTTTGCACTTCTTGTAGAAATAATGGTGTAATATGAATAAGAGAACTTGGAGAAAACAACATAAGTGGATAGGTATTGGCATGACGTTCTTCTTAGTGATGTTTTGTGTGTCGGGGATTTTGCTTAATCATCGGTCGCTAATAAAAGATGTGGATGTAAGCAGAAAATATCTACCAAGCAACTATAAATACGAAAAATGGAGTGGGGGATTGCTAAGAGGCACACTTGCTTTGGACAACAAGGTGTTGCTGTATGGAAATAGTGGTATATGGCAGACTGACTCAACGGCTTCGTTCTTCGCTGATTTAAACAAAGGACTACCTGAAGGAGCTGACAACAGACAGATAAGAAACATTATAAAGACGGATAATGGAGAGATAATGACAGTCTCGCCCTTTGCCCTATACAATTACGGCGAGCACGAGACTTGGCATAAAATGGAGTTGCCTTTGGAGGATGACGAGAAGTTGACGGATATTGCCTCACATGGCGATACGCTTGTTGTGCTAAGCAGATCGTATGCATACATCTCTGTTCCTCCTTATAAAAACTTCAGACGCGTACAACTTGGCGCTCCTAAGAATTACAAGCAAAGAGTAACATTATTCCGTACCATTTGGCTGTTGCATAGTGGTGAGCTGTTCGGGAGTGCAGGAAAAGTGGCAGTAGACTTCATTGCAGTTATCCTTGTATTGCTCTGCATAACTGGAGTTGTGTTTGCAATAAGACCAAAGCAGAAAGCGTTGCTAAGATTGTCGCTGAAACTGCACGACAAGATAGGCAGATATACTATCGCTGTAACACTATTGATAGTGTTGACGGGTTGGTGTCTTCGTCCACCTGTTATGATAGCATTGGTTTTAAACAAGATTCCGGCAATACCAGGTACAACACTACGAAGCAATAATCCATGGAACGACAAACTGCGCATGATTAGATACGACAAGGATGAGCACGATTGGCTTGTGTCCACATCAGAAGGTTTCTATTCATTAAAGCTCAACAATGGTGCCATGAACAAGATTGAGTCTGCTCCGCCCGTAAGCGTTATGGGACTTAACGTGCTGCAAAAAGACGCAAATGGCAAATGGTACTGCGGCTCGTTCAGTGGACTATTCGTTTGGGATAGACAAAAAGGTACGGCTATTGACTACTTCACGCATAAGCCTGCACCCAAGAAAGCAGGAGCTCCATTTGGAAAGAAGGCTATTGCTGGCATGAGTCAGGACTTTGTTCATCAGTCATCTGAAGCAAGCATGACATATAATAGACCTGCTATTATAGCAGATTATTATGATGGAACAACTATTATAGCACAACCATCAAGCATGAACTATTTGCCAATGTCGCTATGGAATGTGGCTCTGGAGATTCATAGTGGCAGATTCTTCATCGGAAATATCGCCACATACATATTTATATTTGTTATGGGAATCCTCGCCATTTGGTGCTTATGGTCGGGATATAACATCAGACTGGCAAAGAAAAAGGGGAAATGAAGTAAAAAAAGCTTGTTGAAAATTTGGTGGTTTAAATTAAAAAGACTACCTTTGCAGTCGATTTGGAGGTTCCGTAGCTCAGTTGGATTAGAGCAACAGCCTTCTAAGCTGTGGGTCTTGGGTTCGAACCCCAACGGAATCACTTTGTGACCCCATGCGGGTCACATCGGAACAAAACAACGTCAAAGAGGATTCTACTTCGGTAGTATCCTCTTTGTTGCTTATATACAGTTAGTTACGAGCGAGTAACTTGAAATTCAGACAGTTATTTAGAGGACGAGCGTAATGTCTAATTAACGCAGCGGATTTGAACCTGGTGCTTTGATGATGATATAACGGGACACAACGATACATAAATGTGTGACACTTTGTGTGACACTTTTCTGAAATGTGTGACACTTCTTAAAAATGTGATACACTTTCAGCCACTAAATAGCTGGAATTGGCAAGATAGCCAATTAAAAATTGTTAAACTCCCATTATTCTCATCTCCTCCACTTATTTGTCCGCTGTACTAAAACCTACTTTAACGATGAAGAAGGAATTGGTAGAGGTCGTCTTCGACCGTAGAAAAAACTCCGAGAAGAGGGGTTACGGATTTTTGGAAGTGCAAGTTTATCTTGGACGTGCCACTCGTAAATACATTATGATTGGCAAGTATTCACCCGACGACTGGCAAGCAGCAGCAGCTTCGCCCGAAACACAAGCTCTGGTAGCAAAGTGTAAGAAAATCATTGCTGCGATGGACGTTCTTGATGAAGAGCGTACCTACGACAATTTCATGTATCACTTCAATGGCGAAGACAAGAAGCCTAAGGTGGAAGTAAAGGAGGTGCAGCCAAAAGAGCCGGAGAAAAGTGGAAAGAGCTTTCTCGACTTTATGGAGGAAGCTCTCGCCAATGAAGATTTGCGCGAAGGCACACGCAAGCACAAGATATGTGCTATCGAAACCGTGCGCACATTCGGTAAACTCAACACCTATGGCGACTTGACTCCGAAGAACATCATCGCCTTTGACAACTGGCTGCATGATGGCACCCGTACCGATGTGACGTGTTACGGCTACCACAAGAAAATCCACAAGTGGGTTCGCCAGCTTTATCAGATGGGCGAAATTCCACAGGATCCTTATCAAGTGGTGACATTGAAGCGAGGCAAGTGCCGTGAGCGTGAACCGCTCACCGAACTTGAACTGAAGCTCATGCGCAGCTACAAGTTCGAGGGCAAACTTGACAGAGTGCGCGACCTCTTCATCTTCGCTGCCTACACCGGTCTGTCGTTCTGCGACACACAGACCTTCGACTTCGAGAGCATGACGAAGAAGGAAGGCAAGATGTACTACATCGATGGCAGCCGTATCAAGACCGAAACGAAGTTCTTCACGCCTATCCTCTCTCCTGCGATGAAGGTGCTTGAGAAGTACGACTACCAACTGCCTAAGATAAGCAACCAGAAAGCCAACGACTACCTTCATGTGATACAGATGGAGCTGCACTTCAGGCAGAAGTTGACTTTCCACGTGGCTCGCCACTCTTTCGCTACGATGGCATTGGCTCACGATGTGCCTATAGAGAATGTGGCTCGTATGCTTGGGCACCAGGATATCAAGACCACACAGATTTATGCCAAGGTGCTGCGCACCACCATCGAGCGCCATGCCACAGCCCTGCAGCGTTCAATCAGCTAAGACACGATAGAATATTCCCTTTAGTAACTGCGACTTTCCCGACTCATGGAAGGTGGCAGTTATTTTTTCGCATATATACCTCTGTCCACGTATGTAGAACAATGCACGAGGATTAGGTATTGTGTCAGAGAGGAAAGAGAAATGGAACTTCTGCTTTCCGTCAATCTTGTGCATTGACAAGCGCATAGAATTGGCTATGCCGTCTTTCAATCGCAAGGTGAATTGAGTTCTGTTATACCCAAACGAGTCAGTAACCTCCACCTTATCTATTATAGGATGTGGCTGATTACCGCCGAAAAGATAATGTCCACTCCAAAAGCCGACATATATAACATCAAAGTATGCAGATGACTTCTCGGTTTCTCCTTTGCCAATCACATAGCTTGCAGTGCCTTGTGCCAAGTCTCCTGCGTCATAGTCGACATCATCGTGATAGCGTACCGATGATAATTGCCCTTCATTGTTCGGTCTTTGTCCTATGTAGATGCCAGAAGATGCAGAGCCAGAAGAGCCTGTACCGTCTTCCGATATAGTCCATGTTTCTCTACTGCCCAACTCTCCGCAGTCGAGAAACATACAATTGCCATACTTGTCGTCAGTACCCTCTATCCATGCAGGAACGATTTTCAGTTCAATATCGTCAGCATCATTATCAACAAAATAATCTCCGAACTGATTTACAGGCATCAGACGGTTATAATACTTGTACCACTTCATGCCATTATGCTTGCTGACAAATTCTGATTTGTAGCAGTACATTATAAAATAGGTATCAATCTCCTTGCAATAAAACAGTCTGTTTCCGTCACTTCCAACTGGATAGCCACGGCTGAAAGACTCGCTGTATCCATGTCCGCTATGCCCCGTAGACTTGTAATAACCGCTAATCTTCAACGTCATTGCCTTGTCAATCAATTCCCGAAATGTATCATAGACCAAAGCCTTTGACTTGTTGGCTCTTATAAACCAGTCGCACGAGTAATATGACCACAGAAGCGCATCATTATCAGCGTATTTCAAGTTAGCCGAAGCGATGTACTTGCTTTCATCTTCTTGCGACACCTCTGTTGTGTAAGAGTCCAAGACCTTGTTTAATATTATATCTCCTGCCGATTTTGCCAGACTATTAGAGAAATGAAACTCGATGCGCTTAGCCTTATGGTTGATATCAAAATCTCCGAAAAGGAAGTTTTCAAGATGCTCAAAAAACTCGTTCAATGTCCAATGAGGCAATGCAATGGCAAAGTTCCACGCAGCCCATGCAGCCGGAAGCGTATTGCAAATCAAGAGATATTTATATTGCGATTGCTCCAGTTCAGCAAAGTTCGCCTCATACCCCAATTGCGAACAAATACGCTTCAAGATATACAATAAGTATGGCTGGAACGAAAGAGTACTTTTGACATTCTCGAAGCCAGTGATGAAATGGACAGATGTAGTAACAGCATTTTGCAGATTGCCGGAATAGTTGTTTACCCACGGCAACGGCACCCAGTTGTTCGTTGGATATGGTTTGAACGCTTCTGCTGCTATAAGATTATCGCGCTTGGTAGGATATCCCAAATCCATTTCATTGAGATAGATATCGTCAAATGTCTCGTCAAAGTTCTGCTCGCTGCGACCCTCCAGGAATTGCGTTTTTACTTCCACGTCCGATATTTCTGTTATTGTTATGGAGCCAGACTTCAGGAAAGCGCCGTCACGGATGTCACAGTCAAATACCACCTTTGACTTGATAACATCCGCTCTGTGGATGTGCCCGAAGATGGCTATATTTCGGGCGCATCCCTTTAGTGGAAACGTAATTGTCAAGGTGTAGCTGTCGCTACCCGTAAATAGACGGTTCTCGAAGATGAAGTCAAACGAAGTGTTCTTCTTCAAAAAAGCTTGTTTGCCATTGATTATTATTTCCATTTTTATTACTTTTGCAAAATGAAACATACACTAATTATAATATTCGCAAGTTTGACACTTTTTGTTGCAAGTCTTGTCTTTATTGACTATTGGAATTTCGATTTTCCACACTTGCTCATATTTCTTATTGCAAGTAGTGTCGTACTGTATATTTTAAGTAGATATGTGAAAGGTAAGTCTGCAAGACGAACACTTGCCACTTTATCATACATATCGCTTGCCACATGGATTTTGCTCCTAATATTCTTATTTATTGCTATGTATGTAATGACAATTGGCGAGGCTCACCATTAACCAGAGGTTACTCACTTTCTCCTACTCTTTGGTGTCTTGTTACGGATTAGTGTGTCATACTCGTCCTGCGCTTGCTTGATGCCAGTGTCCCCCGTGACCGTGTTCACCGTGACAAACGGCTCGCTCAACCTCTGTTGCAACTGCTTCATCGTATCAGCATAACTCTGTATAGCCTTTGTGTTCTGCACGATTGCAGCCGTAGCCAGTCCGTCCGGCTGCTGCTGCACGATGATAGGCTGTTGCTGTTGTGGCGTGCTATATGCTACTGGCGCAATAGTCCGACTCACATCATCGGCTCGTAAGGATCCGATGGTGTTAGTCCGCTGCGCATAGTCCAGGGCGTTGATGATGGGACGCGCAACCGGGTTGGCAAGCATCTCCTGTGACGCCACCCATTCCCCGGCATGAACCACGCCCACTTCTTGGAACTTGGAGCCTTTCGGAGTGAAGCCACCCTTTGCATAGCCCTGGCTTTCACTCGCTTGCTGCTGTTTTTTGATTGCAGCAATCTGAATAGCTCCAGCTGCCACCGCCATTGCAGCAGCCACTGGTGCCAGGATATAACCCACAAGCGGAATTGCCGCTGCCGAGCCATACGCCGAGATGGCGTTCTGTGCCGTCTGCGCCACCGCTTGTATCACCTGCATGGCAAACATCTTTTTGTTCGCCTCGTTCTTTTTCTTTGCCAGCTCCTTCTGCTTCTGTTCTTCGAGCTTCTTCACCTTGTAGTTGTTGCCCTCCGCTTGCGATATCTCCTTGTCATACCGCTTCTCGATGGCAGCAGTCTGTATCTCCAGCTCCGCCTGAATGAGCGAAGTCATACCCGAAAATATCGACGACATGCCCGATGTCAGCGTGTCAAAAGACCCTTGCACCGCCTGTCCGAGGTCCGAGTTCAGCCACTCCGTGATGTCCTCCGTCATGTTCTGCAGGAAGTTCTTGCTTGTGTCGTTATACTCCTGACCGTACTTCTTCGCCAGTGCCACCTTTGCCTTTTGATACGCTTCCTCGATGCGCAGCTTCTCATCGGCATCGTCGCCAGCAGCCTTTATCTCCTGGGCGTACACTTCATCCAAAGCGGAAGAGTCCTTATCATACTTCTCCTTCTTCTCCGCCTTGTTATCCCCGAAGTATTCCTCTTTGATTTTGGCAAGCTCCTTCTGGTGCTTCTTCTCGTTGTCCTCGACGATCTTCTGATTGCGCTTTTGGTTTTCAACGAGCTTATTCTGATAATTCTTCTGCGCTTGCAGTTGCTCCTTAGATCCGTCCGTGTAGACCTTCGTCAAACGGCGCAGATGCTCCAACTCCATGAGTTCGAGCGCATCATCAAACGTCTTTTGGTCTACCTTTCCATCAATGTACCGCTGTTTCTCTGTAGCAACCAGTTCATTATAGTAGTCGTTCTCCTGCTTAGCCGATTGCGTGTTCTTGTCATCAGCGAGTTTCTTCTTCGCCTCATAGTACGCTGCTTCCGCTTCCAGCTTCTGTTCACTCGTAGCTTTGCCATTAGCCATAACCTTCTGATTGTACTCCATATCAATCTCCGTCATGCGGTTGGTGTACTCCTCGAAGTCCTTCTCACCTTTGGCATACGCAATACGGTTGAGAGCTTGCTCCCTGGTCTTCCAGTCCTTTTGCGGTTTCAGCACATCCTCAGTCTTCGTCTTCTTGTCCGTCTTAGGAGGCGTGTATGGAGGGTTCTGCGTCTGCTGTTCCCGCTTCTGTTCTTTCTTCGCGTCATTGAGTGCCTCCTTCTTGATGTCTTCGCCATATATGCCTAAGATGTTCGCCGCACGCTGGTCGAGTTCCGCCAGATCCTCCTTTGTCTTGGCAAGCGCACGTCTGTTCGAGGCACGCAACGAGTTGACACCCAACTGCACCACCTTTCCCTCCTGACCAGGCATAACCGTTTCCGTCCTTGCCTCCATCTCATCCATGGCAACGACACGCTCCTGCCTCTGCTTTTCCAGATTAAGGTCGACACGCTGCTTTCCGATATCACGCAACTTATCCTTAGCACCCTCAATCTCATACTTGCGAGTCAACGACTTCAAGTAATCATCAAGAGCTTTCTTATTCTCCTTATACTTGCCCGTAGTATCATCCAACTGGGCATTATAGTTCGGGATAATCTTGTTGAGCGCATCAATCGCCGTGTGTCTGTCCTTCAGCGACTGCGTTTCATCGCGAGCCACCGCAATAAGCGCATCAATCTTGTTCTTCTCGTCGATGATGCCCTCCTGCCCACGCTTGCGTATCTCCTGCAAATCCTTTTCTGCTTGCGACACCTCCGTCATCTTCTTGTATAACTTATACAGAACCGCACCGAGAGCAATGGCTCCGGCAGCTATCGCACCATAGCCCGATGCGAGCAGAGCACCCTGCTTTTTGAGGTCCGACATCAACCATGACTGACGTACCCAGTTGCCCTGCAGTTTTGCGAGCCCCATCTGCAGAAGCAAGTGCGCAGCATGCAATGTGGCGACCGTAGTCTTGTATGCCGTAGTCGCAGCCTTGGAAATAACAAGCCACGCATAATGCGCCTTGAAGGCAATGTTCGAAGCGTTCACCGCAATCTTATAGGCAATGAAAGCAGCAGTCAGCGAAGCCAAAGTAAAAGCGTTCTCCTTGATGAATGTTATTGAAGTAGACATGAACTTCAACAACAAAGTGGTGGAAGAGATGACATGCTTCATTATCGGCTGCAGCTGCTCACCGAGTGCCACCGCCATCTCCGTCACACCCTTGCGAGCTTTGTCAAGTCCTGCCTGCACCGTACTGTTCTGCACATTGAACTCATTTGTGACAGACGTACCCTCCGCAAACGCCTTAGTAGCTTCCTCCTGCTCCCATCGCACCATATCGAGGTTGCCAGCAAGCGCTGAAATCACCTGCGCAGCACGAGCACCATTCTCGCCCATGTCCTTGAAGACAGGAGCCAGTACGTCAATGTTGCCGAGTTCGTGAAGACGATCCAACAACATAAGAAGTCCCTCGTTAGTGCTCTTCTTCAGCGTTTCGTTAAACTCCTTAGCATTAAGTCCCGTAGCCTTGATGATTTTGTCGTTCTCCTTGAACATATCCATAATGACTTTGGAAACCGCCGTTGCCGACATCTCCACCGCCTGTCCCTGGCTATCCAGCACCGCAGCGAAGCCCATGATTTCCGGGATAGTCATCTTCGCCTGGGCACCCACGCCAGCCATGCGCTGTGTGAAGTTTGCGAGATATGGAGCCGAAGCCGTGCAGTTCTGCGACAACTCATTGATTACGGAACCCACGGCAAGCAGAGCCTTCTCCGTGCCGAGGCGTTCCTCGTCACCAAAGATGTTTGTCAATTTTGAAAGAGTCAGCGTAGCCCCATCACCGAGGTCGTCCAAAGCCACATTGATTTGGTCGGCAGCTTTCACAAATCCCAAGACATCCTCCTGCGAGGTTTTGCCCAATCGACCCGCCTCCTGCGCCAACTTATTCAACTCCTCACGCCCCGTTCTGGTGTCAATTTTCTGGAAGTCCTCATTCAGCTGCTCCACCTCCGAAGCGTTCATCCCCGTAAATTTGCGCACATTCGCCATCTCCTGGTCCATATCCGCAAAAGCGTTCACCGCCGAGCGTCCAGCCATGATGATGCCCGTGATGGCAGCAGCGATGCCGGCAAGAGCCGTCTGCCAGTCGTTCAACTTTCGGTTCATCCGTTCCCACAGGCTCTCATTCTCTCGCATCTGCGAGTTCACTTTGGCAATCTCCGCCTTTACACGCTTTATCGCCTCACATTGTCTGTTCCACTCTTCGCTTCCCCGTTCAAGCCCATTAAGGTTTCGTTTCAGCTGTGCCAATGTTCGGTTCAGTTCCTTTGGCGAAGTTTCATCGAGTCGTTGCAGAACATGCTCGACCCCTTTTGCAGAATTTTCAATCTGCGAGATTTGGCGATTAGTTTCCTTCAGTTCACGCTTTAGCTTCGTGAGCTGCTGTTTGTTTCCTGCTGCAGCCGCTTTCTCAATGGCTTTTTCGAGGTTTGCAGCCTGAGATTTCAGTTTCAGGAGCATATCTTCCGCCTGTTTTCCGTTTACAGTGAGCGTAACGGTCGCATTGGTGTTTATATTCGACATACGTCTTTCAATTTTATTGGTTTAATGATACGCAAAAATAACACCGCTCAAACACCACTCAAAAGACGAGAAATAAGGCAGTTTCGCCCGATTTAGGCACGCTGGCGCCGACAAAAACCGACGAAAATTAAGCGATAGAAAAACGAAAGGCTTGTGTATCAAGCCGTTAAGGGATTGTTAAGGGATTTTCCCTTAACCCGTCTTGATAAAGACCCCCCGACCGCCCTGTCCTTGCTGACGGCTACGACCGCCCGACCTTTGTGGAATATGTAAACAAATGTTAATATTTAGTTTCTCACACACGCAAAACCGCCTTAGTTGCGCTAAAAGGCGAAAAGGCAGAAAGTGACGAAAAAGGCTTGCAAGTTTCGCTGATGACGAAAGCGAGCCGAGGTTTCACGCTGATGCACAAACCCTCCAAGTTCCACGAAAAGCGAGGGTTACGGCTTGAGCAAATAAGGCTGAAACAAGCAAAAGGTTTCGGCAAAGTATCGAGTTTCGGCACGACATAGGGTTTCGGAATGAGCAAATAAGGCTGAAACAAGCAAAAGGTTTCGGCAAAGTATCGGGTTTCGGCACGATATAGGGTTTCGGATGCGTCAAATGCTCTATTTTCGGCACTTTAAGCCTCCAAGCCGAGCAACCCGAGGGTCTTGCCGTACCACGAAAGGCTATTGGGTATCGGATGGGCATCAATGGCTTGCGGATGTTGCAATATATGCGAGAAAAAACGAAGGTTTCGGCTTCATACTGCGTACTGAACCACCGCCACCACACCAAGCGAGCCACCACGCCACGCCCGACCCATCGGGCGGTAATGCGGCAGTGGTGAGGGATAAAAAGGTAATGCGCCTGTCGGTCTTGCCCGACATTAGGCGCACTACCTTTTCTATCCCATACCTCTGCCATACCTATTTGAATAAGCGAGAGTGCTGTCAGACTTATAGCAATCTTGATTGCCATAAGTCAGACGGCTTTCTCGCATTGATAGACAATAGAAAGCGCAGCTTTACCAAACCATGAAGGCGCAGCCTTATAGGAAACAGAAGGCACTGCCTTACCCGAAGCGAATGGATATGAAGTGGAATGTAATGAAGTGGTAATGTAGGACTTCTCCATGGCTCGCAGAGTCATAGAGAAACTCCGGAATGATAACGTAATGGAATGTAGCGCAATATCCTTTCGCAACAGTGGACGAAAGGATGTGGCACATAACGGACGGCTACGGGAGTGGAGAGCCACTGCCTTTCGGCTGAAGAAAAGAAGATTGAGCGAAGCGAATGAAAGGGATTGAGCGCAGCGAGATGATAGACAATAGAGCGAAGCTGCACGGACTTATGCGCAATGCAATGGAGCGTGTGTCCGTACCTATTAAGAAAGGTGAAGGGTGTGCAACACTTTTCACCTTTGATGATGATAGATAGACATCTTCGATGTGAAAAAACAGATGACGCTTGCGTGTTGATGATTGACGAGGAGGTCAGACAAGCTCGCTGCAAGCGTTGCTTGGCTGGGTGATGCGTCAATCATGTGCGTAGGTGGTGCATTGTTCGGTGGCGAGGACTGGCGTAGCCGTGAAATTGTGGGGCGTGTAATGAAGTGGAGGGGCTTTGGGCTGCCGTGGAGAAATGTGTATGTTGCTTACCCCGTACCGTGACTTGTGTGCTTGCACTTTTCTCGAATGTATGGAGGACTATTCGACTTCAGGCGATTTGTCCTCCTCACATCCGAGAAAAAGAGACATGGTACGGATCAGGGAAGTGGCATACTTATTTTGCAACAGAAGCTCAAAGCGACGGAACGCAATGGAACACCCCACAATTTCACTTAGCCATGCAATGGCTTGTCCTCGCCACCGAACAATGCACCGCCGGAGCTGCCTGGTAATGAATTCGGGAGCCTGTGACCGAAATGTCGTCGTCTGCCGGCGAGATAGCGACGGATAAAGAAAATGACGGCTACTGCCGTTAGCATCATCAGGACGGCAATAGCGAGCTTTGCCGTGAGGGGAACAGAAGACCTTGACTTGATGATTTCCTGCGACTTGTCGGATGAAGACTGCTTCGTTATTGCGATGCTGTCTTCCACCTGCTGTGCAGCTGCGGACTCCTCCTTTTCCTCTTGGGAAAGGTGAAGTCCGTAGAGCCTGAGAGAGGACGGCTTGCCGTGGTAAGATGGAGGCTTTGCCTTGGCATTGGACAGGGGCTTGCCCGATGGATAGCTAAGGTCGGAACATTGAGGGGTTGCCGACGTGTCGGCACCCCCGAATGTGAAGACGCAGCTATCGAATGAAAGGGCGGTAAGCCTCTGTAAAGAACTGAATGAAAGATTCTGAGCGGATCGCCATTGAGCTTGCGAAACGGCGTTTCGCTCACTTTCATTGGATGATGATGCTGTCTTTGTGCTCTTGCACGACAGTACAAATGCACAAAGAATAAGGATTTGGATATGTTTCATATCGTTGGGTTTAGATGTTGGCATACTCAGCAGTGGCATCGAATGATGGGCACGCTTTGGCAGCGAAGTCGCGATGTCCTCGGATTTTGGCATTGGGGAACTGCACCCGGAGTTTGCGAAGAAGTGCCACCAATGCGGACTTTTGCTCTTCCGTGCGAGAGTCCTTCGGGTGTTTGCCGTCGGAGGTTAAACCACCGATATAGCAGATGCCTATGGAATGGGCGTTGTGCCCTTGGCAGTGCGCTCCCACTTGTGCGAGCGGTCTGCCATGATGCACAGAGCCGTCGCGGTAGATGACGAAGTGATATCCGATGGAAGCAAAGCCTCGCTGCCGGTGCCAGCGGTCGATATCTGCCGTGGTGAAGTCCTTGCCTTCAGGCGTGGCAGAGCAATGGACGATGATGAGGTCAATCTTGCGCATCCTTCTCCTCCTTCCGCTTCAGCTTGTCGTCGAGGTACGAGCGTAGTTCTGCATACTTAGTCTGTATGTAGATAGTGACACCGAAGATTGAGCCGGCATAGATTAGACACTCTGCGAATACGCCCAGGACAGACTCGTGAATCTGTCCGGTGGGCGGTACGATGAATCCTGCGACAGCGAGTAGGAATCCACCGATGAGCATAGCTATGGCAGATACAATCTGCACGTTTTCCTTAGTTTCTTTTGTCATAATGAATTGTCTTTTGAGAGTTAATATAAAGTGGTTATCTTCGCGATTGAGTTGTGGTCGATTGGACCATTGCTCTTTGGCAGCGTGGTGTCACGAACACCATTTTGCATCCGAGCTGTGGTGGCCTCCTTGCGGAGAAACCATGGCTCTTTTCGTTTACATACTGAAATTGAAGGTGAGTTCGTAATTGTTGCTACCATCAACTCTATCAGCTTTTGCAATTACCCTGAACTCAGCGAGGTTAGTTCGGAGTTCACTGAACTGGAACGGACCGTAATCTTTAGACTTCTTGTAAAATCCGATGGCGAAGCGGAAATGGCGGTTGATGCCGAGAATGTTAAATGAACGTTTGCCAAAGTAAATGCGGACTTCCGAAAGCCTTTGCGTATTGGGGTCGATGACGGCACGGCAGTCGCCGAACAACACACCAGGCTCTGTAAAAAACTTTCCTCTGTTCGGGTCGCCCTCCTTATCCAGACGGAAATAAATCTCGTCGCCATTATTCACACTAATCTTTCGGTCGTCATAAAAGCGGTTCCAGCCACGTCGCCGTGGAAGATACTCACGCACACCATTTTCATCCTCCTGCTTGCGACTTGTGCGCACCGAGTGTCGGAAAATGACCGGTGTAAGCCCTTGCCGGATATAACGGTAGGCATCCTGTATCACAAGAGTACTGTCAGTGATGATACATTCAATGTGCATCTGCGTAGCCTGCTTCATCGTGGCAAACTTCTGAATGTCAGTCTGCAACGATTTTATCTGCGACGCAAGCGATTTGAGGTCAGATTGAAGAACTTGTATGCTTTCAGCGTTGTTTCCGATTTCAATGTTGTTCTTTGAAATGCGCAGGCTCAGACTCTGAGTAGCCTTTTGAAAATTCACAAGAGCCTCCTGCACCTTATTCATAGAAGCGATGCATGAAGACAGCTCGGACTTGCATTTGTTCAAGTCCTGCACCTGCTGCGCACGCATGACACCGGCACGCTCGGTAGTGGCTTGGCGTATGAGAATGGAATTGTTTGCAATTTGATTGATTCCAGTAGAGAGGTTCGCCTTTCCCAATGTGAAATACACGTTGTTGCGGTCGTCCGAGCCGATGGTGAGCGATGTCAGCACATAGCCGATGCGTGCAAGATCCGAGCGCCAATTATCAAGGCGACTCACGTCCGTCTGCAGAGCAGCTTTGCCCAAAAGGTCAGCGATTTTCTGCAACAGTGCGCCCAGAACTTCGGGCGTTATAGCCTCTTCGCGCGTCTCGCTGCGAAATGAGGTGATGAGAGATGTGATAGATGAAATGTCAGCCATACTTTTGCTTGTTTTTAGCAAAGGTATGGCTGACTTTTAGATGGAGAAAAGACATTGTTAGTGATTATAGCGCACATACTTGTCATCGAGTGCCTGGGCGACGACACCAACGAACTCATGAGCGATGTTGTGGGAGAGGAAGTCACGGAGGTTCATGACGGAAGCGTAGTACTTACGGCTGAACCAGGGCTTCTTCTTGCGCTTGCGTTCACGGCCGATGTCGCCATGATTACCTCTTGGAATCTCTTTACCCGTACCGAAGTTCTGCCAAAGGCCATATTCGAGGAAGGACTGGCCTAGTCCTAACTCAATGAAACGACCATCCGCACGGACAGGGAGGGACTTGGGGCTGTGAAGCAAACGTCCGGTGTCAATTACACCGAGGAGAGTCATTTGCTCACGCCATATTTTGAGCATCGTATCGTTGAAGGCAAGAACGAACTTTTCACGTTCTTGCAGTTGTGGGTCATTGCCATTCAGTTGGGTCATAACGTAAATCGGTATAAGTGTCAACGGCGATTTGGAAGAAAGCACAGGCGCAGCCTGAGAAAAAGTATTGGTCGATTTCCTGAAAGGAGATACGAGAGTCGAGATAGATATTATGCTGCTCCTGCTTCGTCTTTTCAAGGATGAGCTTGCTCATAAACTGACGGAACAGCTCGCGCATGGTGTCCATGCACAGCTGACGTGCTGCCATGTCGTCGATGGCGTGGCGCATAGCAAGGAATACCGTCTTCACCCTTCGGGTGTGCGGACTGTTGTTCACCTCGATATAGCCCTGGCTGATATCGCTGAAGGCAATGATAGCCGTGGCGGACTGGAGCTGCTGCAAGGCTTCCTCGAAGCCGTCGAGTCCGCTGACCTTTGCGAATACAAAGTCATGGGCCTTGGCGAACTTGTTTGTTTCTGTAAGGGATGCGAAGAAGGCGGTGGCATCCCAATTGATGTTCTTGTCTGTCATTTCGTTTGTCGTTTGATGTCTTCTACTTCTTTCGCTTTAGCATCGAGTTCTGTGAGTGCTCGCCATGTGTCCATCGAGAGCACTGCTTCCTCTTTTGTAATGTCTCCACCAGTGAGCGCACGAATCTGTGCATTCATGGCAGTCCGTAGCACCTCGCCGATGGGCGGTGCGTAGCCCAGGAGGTCTTCAGAAGAACTGGACATCGGCTGCAGGAAGTGTGGGAACAGTCGGGCGAAGTAATGCTTCAGCGATGAGAACCAATAGAAGGCGTTGAGCAAAAGCGGTGCTGTGAGGTGGCGCGACTTGATCTTTGGATACAGAAGCGTGGCGAGGTCTTTCAATAAGGCCTCGTTCTTGGTGTGGAGAAAGCCCTGATAGTAGTTGTCGGCAGAGATGAACGTCGAGAACGGCACGCCCTGAAAGTCGGCTTCGATGGCAGTGGCTCTTCCGATTTTTGTGATGCGAACCGGCAACGGAGCAAATTGTCGTAAGAAGTCCAATGAAGCCGTGGCTACTTGTACTTGTCTGATAGTGAGCGTAGCCTCCTGCTTTTGCTTGTGTCTACGCTTCACGAGATAGCTGCCGTCATGCGTCTTGCATAACACTCTTAGGTCTGCCCATTTGAACAGACAGAGAGTGAGTATTTCTTCCATTGGCAGATCATGCGAGAGCTGCGTGAAGAAATACTGGAGTTGGCTGTCAGAGAGTGACTGCCAACCTGTGGGTAGGGATAAATTGAAAAATGCTTCCATACTGCGAAAGTACGGAAGCATTTGTATGGGGGAAAAGACAAGGAGTTATTGCAGACTCTTGTCAAGAATTTCAAGAAGGATGGTGGGGTTCTCGCTAATCTGCTCTGCGGTCAAACCTTGTTTTTCAACCGCTTCACAAACTTGCGGATATTCTTTGAAATCTTTATTCATTCTTTTCAAGCGAGTTTTTAGAGATTGTGGTTTGCGGTTAGACAAATAATCCCAGTACTTTATGTTTCGAGTATTGTCAGAATCGACATTATAAAGATACCACCATACTCCAGAAAACATAGATGCATTCTGCATCACACCTGCATTAATACTTGTACGAGTATCATCAAAAAATGTAGGATACATATACCCCTTGACATGCTTCCCCTGATAATTTTGAATAGCCAATATTGGTTTTGGGGCAACTTTTTTTTGATCGCTCCAATACAATTTTACAGGAATAAATGTAGTCTCCTTGCCATCACCAAAACAATTTTTTACCACAAGGGACTTTATGGTTTCATTCTTGTATTTCACATCTTTCCCTTCTTCCGTCTCACTGAAAAGAACATATTTCTGCATAAAATGAATGTCCGTTCGCAGATAGCCATTAAGTACAGTACCATCATTGAGTGTCAGCACAGCTTTTGACCAAACGACTTTTTCTTTCGGCTTCTTGGCGTTTGCAGTTATCGCAAACGAGAACACTATTAAAAATAGGATGAAAAACAGTTTCTTCATAAGCGAATGATTTTATGGTTTTTAATGCGCCAAAGATAACACTTTTTTCTTAACGAGCAAATGTTTGAGGTCGTTTTTTTAGAAGAATCAATCTCGTTATATAATGAAAAATCAAAGTGTGAAAATGCTTCCATACTGCGAAAGTACGGAAGCATTTGGGTTGGGGAAAAGACAAA
>ERZ1034973.651-NODE-651-length-23173-cov-125.430228_pt1 | contig 23173 bp, 13 predicted proteins | sample MGYA00520686_ERZ1034973 | MGnify/ENA primary metagenome ERZ1034973 (study PRJEB33766, sample SAMN09781775) | gut metagenome | biome: gut microbiome | host: Homo sapiens | place: Madagascar | study: EMG produced TPA metagenomics assembly of the PRJNA485056 data...
TTCTTGTACTACTTGTCTGTTTATGTAAAATCTTTCAAAGAACTCTTTCTTTAATCGCTAAGAGAAAGTGTATTTCTCAAAAGCGAGTGCAAAAGTACTAACTATTTTTCATTCCGCCAAATCTTTTCGCAAAAAAGTTGCTTTTTTTAGTCGGTTTTTAACATCTATAAAGACTTTACGCAAGAGATTTTAGCTACTTACATTATTATATATATGCGCCTGCCTGTGCACACACTTAGGCGTATACGCAAGCGCACAATACTATTAAGGTTATAATGCTTTTCAGTTAATTTACTCAAGTTTCGCAAGTTTTGTCCCATACGCCCTGAAAGGTTCTTGAACCACATGCGAAAGTTTAGTTAATTTATATTTAAAAATTGACGCTTATCCGTAGCCATTAACTTTATTTCGCTGACAATACATTAAAAGGTTATAATGTTTTTAAGATAACTTATATTTTAGAAGTTTACGCTTATCCATAGCCATTAACTTTATTTCGCTGATAATATTTTAACGGCTTATACATCATGAATACCGATTAGACTGGGATTCTAGGAGTTTCTGCAGAAAGAAATCATAAAAAAAAGAGGACTCTCTAAAAAAGATACCTCTTTCGGAACCCAAAATAAACGCTTAAAATATGTAAAAACGGACTAGATTCTTAAAATATGTTTATAAAACACGAAAAACACCCTTCACCACCCTTCACCCGTAACTATTTGACACTCAAAATGTTAAATAAAAAGGTGAAGGGTGAAGGTTTGAAAACTCTATTTTATATATGTACGCGTGGGTAAAGGGAAAAAGGGTAAAATCAAAAAAGTACCCTAGGGTCAAAAATCGGAAAAACCCTAAAAAAAGAATATAATATAAGATTTAAAATATACCCTTCACCCTTCACCTCGTCACTACAACCCAGCTTCCATCTCTTCATCATCGGATTACCTACATTTGTCTTCTGGGTTTATCCTTCGGAGATATTCTGCTATCTTTCGGAGATAATTTCTTATCCTTCGGAGATATTGTGCTATCTTTCGGAGATAATTTCGTATTCTTCGGAGATATTCTTCTGAATGATTCCATGATATTTTTCGCACTTTATTTCCCGAATCCACGCAAATCGCACAAATCGCATAGGTAGAAAACGGAAAAGACGTATCTTTGCATTCGAAATAAAACGAATAGCGTATGAGACTGGCAGAAGAAAGAGAAGATGAAACAAGTAAAAAAGCATATCGGGAAATCAAGAGTTTCACCGGTACGGCGAAGCTAGAAGGTCCGGGACCGGATAAAGAATCGGGTAAGGGAAAAGTAAAAAAACAGGAAATATTAAGGGAAATTATTTCAGAAAGAAGAGATTAAGATGGCAATGGCAGAAATGTAAAAATAATCAAAAATGGGGGGGGGCAAAAATGGGTGGATTTATAAATTTGAAGTTAATAAACCTTAAATAAAGGCAGTTTTTTCTGATTTTGAAAGTCCTTTTGCTCATTTTTCGCTATATTTGTGGCAGAAAGTATAATTAGATTAATAACAAAAAATAGAAATAGTAAACAACAAAATAGACACTTTTCTATCAACAAAACAACACAAAAGCGAATGAAGACAGACAAAGGACAGCGCATGTTGCTCCTTCTTGTTTCAGCATTATTCATTACTTCAGCATCAGCACAAGACTGGCGCTTGAAAACGAACTTAGCATACTGGGCTACCACAACACCAAACATCGGAGTGGAAAAGAGGTTATCAGACCACTGGTCGCTAGATCTATCCACAGGTTGGAACCCATTTACTTTTCGCAAGAACAAGAAACTGAAGCACATTGCCGTACAAACAGAGATGCGATATTGGCTCGACAGCCCGTTCCTGGGGCACTTCTTTGGAGCCAATTTACTCTACTCACATTACAATGCGGGTGGTGTACACTTCCCTTTTGGGCTTTTCCCGAAACTCAAGAAGCATAGGTTCCAAGGCGACTTGGGAGCCCTGGGCGTAGTATATGGTTACGACTGGGCGCTCGACAAGGAAAACCGTTGGAATCTGGAAGCGGCTATAGGTTTGGGAGTGGGAATCACACGCTATACCCAATACAACTGTTATGGCAGATGCGCCACCGCCATTGAGAAGAAGACGAAAACTTTCGTAATGCCGACCAAGGTGGCAGTATCGCTGGTTTACAACATCGGGCAGACAGAGAAAAACAAATAAAAACAAATAAAATATAACTTGACTATGAAGAAGTTCAGATTTTTTAGCTTTGCAAGTGCGATGCTTCTTGCAAGTGCAGCAGGAATGGTTTCCTGCTCTTCAGATTCAATTGAGCCAACAGGTGGCTCAGGTGTGGCAGGACAGGTTGTAAAGACCCAGTTCGCCATAAACATTCCTTATGGCGGTAACTCTTCGACAAACCAGGCGAAGAAGGTGACACGTATGACAGATGAAATGACTCAGCAAAGTGGCAAGCCTTTCCGTGGCATTTCAGACATCGTTTTGCTGACTTTCAACGGTAATCCTTCAACAGCTGGAAACACAGAAGCTACAAGTATCATCGATATCGGTACCGACGGCAATGCATATGCCCAGGACAAACACAGTAAACTCTACCGTGACATTGAGATTCCTGTAGGAACTAACCACATGCTTTTCTATGGTAGAGCAACTAAGAAGAGTGATGCTACAGACTTCCAGGCAGGTAAGATTACTGATGTAGGAACAAAAACAACTGAGAAAGTTCTTGCAAATATATCTCATGAGTTAACTCCTATCAATAGCACAGCAAACTTTACAACAGATACTGATGCTGGTAAAATCATCGACGCTTTAAATTCTATAGCCAATGCTAAGGTTACAGATGGAACAGATTATACCTGGGCAGCAATTGGTAACGAAACAACCCTCCCTTCCTGGTTAACAGAAAACGAGAAGAAATTTTTAGCTGCGCGTTACAACGAGTTCACTTCACTCAAAGCGGGTTCTAAAACATCTGTCGTTGAATTTATCAAGAACCTCAAAACTGCATTGGTGGGTGAGACTGGAGAACCAACCATCCATGCAGAAAGAAAATTAACTAAAGAGATTTACGATAAATGCGTTTCTGCTTTAACAGCTATCGAAAGCATAGACTTCCCTGGAAAGTTCAAACTGCCTGATGGTGTTGCTACTTTAAGCTGGACTACAGGAGGATTCGCTTACAACACTCCAGAAAACGTAACCATCGGTACAGGAAACTCCGTCAATTACAAAAAGATCTGCTATCCTGCCGAGTTGTCGTATTTTGTAAATACAACAACTATGGTTTCAGATAAAGACATGTCTAATCTGAGCGAATTCCCAGCATACAATGATTGGACAAACCCAACTGGTGCAAACTGGACAGGCAAAAACTTTGCAGAAAAAGCTGTTGAAAATTCAACAAGAACTGTAGGTTTGAAAGATCCTGTTCAGTATAGCGTGGCTGTATTGAAATCAACTGTAAGATGTAAAGAAGCAACTCTTGAAGATAACGCTAAGGAAGCAGGAGGTTTCAAGGCTAATCAATCAATTACTGTTAATGACAACAGTTTCCCTGTAACGGGTATTCTGATTGGCGGTCAGCCAGCTTCAGTAGATTGGAATTATGAGCCAGCATCTTCAGAGACGTTTGAAAATACCATCTATGATAACGTAATGAACGGCTCTCCTATGTATGCCAAGTATGCATCTGAAGTTCCGACAGTAGGAAACTATACGCTTGTCTTTGACAATAAGAAAACAGGGGCTGAGAATTCTGTATACGTAGCCATCGAGTTAACGAACAATTCAGGACAAGCCTTCTACGGAAAAGATGGTATCATTCTGAAGGGAGCTAAGTTCTATCTTGTTGGTCAGCTGACTCCTAATGCCACAGAAGGTGTAACTAATCCTAACAGCGTTGATCGCGTATTCGTTCAGGACTATGTTACAACAGCCAACTTTAAGATCAAAGATTTAAAGAGCGCATACAACTGTATTCCTGACCTCAGAACATCAGGCATCAACGTAGGTCTCGCAGTAGATCTTTCTTGGAAGACAGGCATCACATTCGATGTAGAAATTTAATCATTCAACCTTACTGAGCTTTCGCAAGTTACGAAAGTTCAGTAAGGTAGATTTCGCTGTTTATAATCCTAATAGAGGACGGAAAATGAGAAAGAAAAAATCATATAGAATATTTCTGATAGCTCTGATGACTTTGAGCATCGCTTCCGGTTTGTCTTCATGCATCGATGAAGACATGAGCAAGTGTGGCAAAGACTATAAGATTAAATATAATCTGGTACTCAATACACAGATTCATACCCTCATAGACATTGACCTCAACATCCCCGAAGAGCAGTACATCGCCAACAGACTGAAACAGGAACTCGGCACAGTCTTCACCGACCATGCCCTAGACAACGATTTGTCTTTCTTTATCGGAAAAGATCTCTACCGTCACGAAGCTAACATCATGAATGCCAATTCGGTATCCTACACCATCTATCTGCCGCAAAACGACTACCAGAACCTTTCGCTCGCCAACACCGGAAGCGCCAGAAACGTAAAGATTACCGGTGCAAATGCCTGCAAGGCTCTCGCCCTGGAACAGGAACAGAAGGATACCATCGACAGTCACAACATTGGTCTGTTCACATCCCGACTCACCATCAACGAGGCCGATTTCGAACACGACCTGCAGACCACCCTCTATATGGCAAACTGTGCCGCAGCGGTAGTCATCAACCAGCAAGAAGTGAAACCTGCCGAGCTCTGGGGATTCGTAGAAGGAATGGCAACCCGTTTTCTCGTAAACGACAGTATTTTCTCAACATCCCGAAACACCATCGTGAGAGCCAAGCGAATCAACGAAGCCTCAACAGCCTCAGACCAGACTCACGATGCGCTCTATGCCGTAAGTTTCCCATCCAGCAAGGCAGAGTGGCGCTACCACATCATCGCCAAGGTAAACGGCAAATATACAGAAACCATTCTCACGCTGAACGAACCGCTGAAAGCCGGAAGGCTGAAACTGATTAAGGCAAAACTCAAAGCCGACGGTTCGCTGGTTGTTACCAATGCATCAGTAGGAGTAAGCGTAAAACTTGACTGGAAACCAGGAGGAAGCCACGACATTGACATTTAAGTGAAGAACGAAGAGTGAAGAATACAACGGCTATAAAGAATTGATACATGAATCATATTACGAAATACATATTTGCGATACTATCGCTTATCATGCTGGCAGGATGCAGCGAAAGCGAAAAGAACGAGGTAAGACCAATGGATACGTTGGCACCCATCTCGCTCACCCTATCTGTGCCTGCCGATAAGACGGAAACACGCATCGGAGATCCGGGAGAAGACACCAACGACATGGTGGACTGGGACCGGCTCACCATCATCGTTGCCTATAAGGAAAAGACGCAAGGCGACGAAATACACGATGCAGCACCCCAGAAAATGGTATATTACGATACCTATACCAAGGAAGAATTCGACAGAAAAACCCTCGTCACCCATGCCACCTCAACCCTATCAGGACCTGATGCCAACGGCTTTCGCACCTATACGATGTATCTGCCGCTAGGCACCTGTTGCGTTTATGGGGTTACCTACAGTAACGGGCAAGGGCTGAAGCTGGAGGAGATGCTAGACGACATCACAAAAGACGGACAAGACCATAACTCAGACATTTATAATTTACAGATTAGCAACGACTATGCCAAACCAAGCGGCGGCACTACGGACGTAGCCAAGTTTATCAGCGTAGCCACGGGCTATGCACTCAAGCTGGACCCAGAGACGCAAATTCTCACCAATGACAGAGATATAAAAGTAGAACAGAACATCAATGCCAATATCAACACCAAACAATACTGGCGCATGGTACTGGGCAGACTGGCTGCCAAGATTGACATCCAATGGGATGCCAAGGGAGCCTATGAGAAAGACAAGGATGGAAATCTGAAATATACCAACGTGAAAGTAAGCCAGTTTACTTATCACGGAGAACCGGCAAATCAAGAATCAACCATTTCCGGCTCCGGGAATGGTAGACTCTTCCCTACCCTTTATACCCTTTACCACCAAGAAGTATCTTCCAGGACTTCGGTAAGCGGCCACACAACCTTTGTGAACACCTCGGAAATCAGCAAGCGTAACGGAAGAGTATATCATTATACCTTCCCAGACGGAGCCATTCCTCCTCGCCTCACCTTCAAGCTTGACACAGAGAAAGAAGGAACGACAGGGAAATACAACGTAACATTTGACATGAGCAATCTGAAAGATGGCTTTATCCCAGCTCGCTGGTACAAGATCAATGTAAAAATATCGGGTACTCAGCTCACAAAGGAAAATATCACGATCAACAATTTCAACATATAAAACTCTTTTCAGTATGAGAATACAACATACGACATACAGGAAAATCATAGCAGTCCTCATCCTCCTGAGCTGTGTCAGCTCCCTGTTCGCACAGGGCAGCAAGACCTATCATGTAACAGCTGAGGCAACTGACGGTGGTGACGGCTCATCATGGGCTCAAGCTATCACCCTGGAAAATGCGCTGAGCCAAGCTAAGGCTGGCGATGAAATCTGGGTGAAAGGCTATGAGGATATTACCGGTCACATCTACAAGGCACCGAAGGGAGGCTTCGTTCTCCCTTCGGGCGTTGCCATGTATGGAGGTTTTGCTGGAGACGAGACCATCAAGAACGCCCTGCCTACGGGCAGACATAAATATCAGATGAAGTATCAGACGGCTCTGGTGGGCGATATCGACACCAACGACAAGGCGAGCCAGCAGCTGATTATCTACCCAGAAAACACCACCCGCACCGACAATGCCACCCATGTGCTGACCCTGCAGATGGGCGTTACACAGGACAATACCAACGACGGCAACAAGCCAACCATTGTTTCCGGTTTCCTCATCGCAGCAGGTAATGCCAGTGGAGAGAACACCTCTGCAAATGGCAGAGGCGGCGGCATCTACGTGGTGAACACCAGCAACGACAACAATGCCGGCAGCCGTTACTTCCGTATTTCGCAATGTAACTTTGCGAACAACTACGGCATGCGCGGCGGTGCCATCTATGTAGATAATTCCTGTACCAACCAGCTGTCAGCCATCAGCTACTGCAGCATTTTTAATAATGTGGCAGGCAAGCGAGGCACCAGCGAAAACGAAGGTGGTGGTATGTGGATAGACGGAACAGCCACCATCTACAACTGCAACATCAACAACAATACGAACGGCGGTATCCGACTTTCGAACACATCGAAAATCGTCAACTGTTCTGTTATTGCCAACACCGTATCAGCCGTAGACCTCACCACAGACGGGGCATCAAACAGCAATGACGGCGGAGCGGTTTACAACACCGTGCTCTGGCATTCCACTGCACTCAGCAAGCAAGACAGCCGTCCTGCCTTCTATTCCTGTGCTTTTCCTGAAGTAAAAGTTACCAATCCCGATACCAATACCGATGCCAACGGGAACGTAAAGATCAGCAACGAGAACCACGGCATAAAGCCAGCCCCTTGGTTCAAGCAGAGTGCCGTGACCCAGGGTTACGACTTCTCGTTCAGCAGTAACCTGAAGCAATTATACAGCACCGCCTTCACATTCGAGGAAACCTCTGCCCTTTTGAACAAGGGAAAACTGGAATACTACACCAACCTCATAGTTAATGCAACCCTGGAAACAGCTTCTACCGACATCATGGGTAGAACACGCTATCAGACAAGCACCATCGACATCGGAGCCTACGAGTATGCCCGCATGAAGGCAGGACGCATCAGATACGTGAAACCCAAGAAAGCGGGAAAGGGCGACGGAACATCATGGGATGATGCCACGGACGATATCCAGTGGGCCATCAACGATTTGGCAGAAAATGCACCAGGCGAGAAAGGCGAAGTCTGGGTAGCAGCCGGAACCTATGTAGTAAAAGACCGCATTACCGATGATACATCATCCCCGGTATCCCTGCTGATGAAGAATGGCATCAGCGTTTATGGTGCATTTAAGGGAACCGAAAAAAGACGTTCCGAGCGCATCGAGGAATCCAAGGATTTAAAGCCATGGGGCTGGAAACAAGAATCCATCATCAGGGGTGCGGAATTCAAGGGAAGCGACGATGCCAACTGGAGTAATAATGACGAAGCCTGGAACATACAGAACAGCGGTTCCTACCATGTGGTATGGTTTGCTCCCTTGCCTGGAGGAAATGCCTTTACCGACGAAGTATATCTTGAAGGCTTCACCATTGAGGGAGGTAAATTTCACGATACGAACAAAGCCGAATACGCCCCAGACTGTGGTGCAGGCGTTTATATCAACGACCCATCAGCCCGAATGCGTTACTGTACCGTGAGATTCTGTAACCCGGGCATGAAAGAAAGCGGAACCATCAAGCCTCGTGGCGGCGGCATCTACTGCCAAAACGGACAAACGGAAGGTAACCTGGTATACGACTGCTCGGCTTACCAGGGCGGAGGTATCTATATAGACGAAGCCGGCTTCATCACCCGAAGCATGGTAACCAACTGCTCTGCCTATCAGGGAGCGGGCGTTTATCTGAGGGGTGACCCTAATAACTCGGAGAAAGCCTATTACCAGATTCTTGCCACCTCTGTAATCAGTAACAATACCAGTACCCGAAATGGTGCTGTGTATTTGGATGGTCATGGACTGGTAATCAACAACACCATCGTCAACAACTATACCAACAACACCTCAGATCCTGCTGACGAGCTGTCATCCAATACGGGTGGTGTGTATATCAAGGAAAAAGGTCTTCTTGCCAACAACGTCATCTGGAACAACTTGCTGCTCCGGCACAAGTCTGGCAGCCGCAACTCAGCATCCATGGCACAGATTTATGCAGCCAAGCCATCAGAAGAGACCGTACAGTTCTACAACAACGCCATCTCAGATGTAAATGCAGCCAAATGGACCAACACCTATCAGAGCGGAACCATCTCCATCAACACGTATTACTCAGGCAAGGGTTTCAAGATGGGTACAGAAGCACCTTACAACACGGTGGAAGCCTTCAACGAGAAACGTGGCGTGCTTACAGACATGAAGACGGTGAACTATTATTGGGAAACATTGAAAGGTACCCGACTGCGCAACGTGGGCATCAGCTATGCCCTCCTGCCATCTTCCTACCTGTATCAGCCAAAAATAGACCTGAGCGGAAAGGCTATCAGTTCAGTTCCATCAGCAGGAGCCTATATGGCAGACAACCAAGATCTTGTATTTGAAAAGAATGACAGCAAGAAACGTCTGCGCATCTACTTTGACCGTTCACGAGAACTGGTGGACGGAACAGGAGAGTCGTGGGAAAAGAGCTATACCTCATCATCCGTAGATGAAGTACTGGGTTATCTTGCCGACATCAAGGATGGGAATCAGGTTAAGGTGGTTACCAAGGGCAGTAGTACACAAGAGGATTTCACTATTAAGAAGAACAGCGGTTGGGAGTTTGAAATCTGCGGTCGTGAGGGTATCTTCGAACCGAAGATTGCCTACACGTTCGAGGAAACAGACGCCAGGTCATGCACCTTTAACATTCAACCTTGCGTACTTCCTGTAACCGTATATGGCGGTTATCCGGAGTATTCAGAGAACCCGAATCCGAAAGATGAAGACCGCGACCCTATCAAATACCGCACCGAGCTGAACGGAAACCTGAACGGTTCAGAACTCAACGAGGGTCTCTACCATCTGGTCCGCATCGAAGCAGGTGCCAACATCACCATCGACGGCTATGCCTTTACCCATGCATACGCTGCCGGTACTGCCTACATGCCTTATGGTGGCGGCGTGCTGATAGGCAGCATGGACCAGAGCAGTGAACCAACCACCGTGAAGCTGAAGAATTGTATCTTTGAGAACAATACAGCGACAGATGGCGGTGCTATCGCTACCATGCCAGATGCCGTGAATGTGAAATTGGAACTGGAAAACTGCGTCATCAATAACAATACGAGCAAGGATCCGCTTAATCCAAGTTCTTCGGGGCTGCCTTCCATCATCTATCTGAACAAAAGCCAAGGCAGCAACAACTCTCTCACACTCAACCATGTAAGCATCATCAACAATGAGGGAGTAGCACCAGATTACGACCTTGTGAAGAGAACCTCGTATGCTGTAGGAAACAAATTGAACATCAACGGCACATGGAATGGTTCGGAATGCAAGAACAGCATGGATATCAACACTCTGGGAAAAGACGGAGCCGTGAACTTCAGCAACCCAACCAATGAAGTGGGTGCCAGAATGAGCGGCAACGTTTATTACGGAGGCTATTCATCCTTCCGCCCGCTGACCAGTTCTGCAGAGGCTGGCCGCATCATCAACAGCGCCCAAGAAAACAATGCAACCACAACAGCCAAGGACATCACCGGCGAAGACCGCAACCTTGGTGGTGCTCCTGACCTGGGTGCATACGAAGCTCTCCTGCCAAAAGCAGGAAAGATTATCTACGTGCGTTCGTACAACAAGACCTATGAAAGCAGCAGCGATGCCAACAAAGACGACCAGGACGGCAACCCAGACTTTAATCTTCTGAATGAATCAGATACCGAATATGATGGAAGCAGCTGGGACAAGGCTATCATCGGTAACGCCATGTGTGATAATAATAGGGCAAGAACGGGCAATGACTTCTATGTAACAGACAATGGAAGCTTGCTCAATACAACCATCGAAAACGAGGAGTATAGTCTGGCTAACCGCAAGTATCGTTCAGAAACTGACTCTTATGGTAATTTCTGGACTAACTCAGGAAATCTGGACAAGCAGTATCTCTCTGGCTGGGGATCATATAATAAAATCACCAACAACAGAGACGAACAATACATCAGCGGTCTACAATATGCTGTGGAAAAAGCTGCTGAATTGAATAAAATAAAAAAAGACAGCGTTGTGGTGTGGGTAGGTGCAGGTATCTATACCGACTACAAAGGATTCGTTATCAGAGACAACGTGAAGGTTTATGGTGGTTTCCCATACGAAGGCTATCCTGGAGAAGACGACCGCCATCCGCTGCTGTCACAATACGTGCCGGCACGTAAGGAATACGAGACTTTGGACAAGACCAAGTATGAAACCATTCTACAGATCAGAAAGGAATCGCCTGTATACTTCAAAAACGGAGATAAGGAAATGTGGTATCAGGAGAAAAATCCTACTGATGGTTCTAATTATGACTTTACAAAAACGTTGATAAACAGCGGGAAAACAGAGCGCCATTATGTACTGTATCAGCCAGACGTATGCCTTCCTACCTGGTCACCATCGGGTGATGGAAACGCCTCACGTACAGACGGTAATGCAGTACGCTATAAAGGAACTTTAAAAGACGATAAAAACTACGTGGATTACGAGCATGCCAAATGGGATGGCTTCTCTGTACGTCACGGTTACATCATCAACTATCCTGATGCCAACCGTGACGGAGGAGCAGGTGTGCGTGTATTCCGAGGTGTAGAACTGGAAAATCTCATCATCGTCAACAACTTCAACCATGGCGGTCGCGTACGTGGTGGCGGTTTGTATATGGACGGCGAGAACAGTAAGATTTCGAACAGTTACCTGCTGAGAAACCTGAGTTATGCCAACAGCAGTGAAAGTTATGGAGGCGGAGCCTATATGATTCAAGGCACCGGCTACAACCTTGTGGTGGCAAACAACCGCTGTTATAACGGAACCTGCCGTGGCGGAGGTATCTTCCTGGAGAGTGCCAAATTCTACAACAATACCATCGCCTACAATATGGCGACAAACGGAACCGGCATCTATCACTGGCAGGATGCCAAAACCGGAGTAGAATCGCAGCTTTCACTCTACAACTGTATCATCTATGATAATTACAACAACGGCAAGCAGATTACAGATCAGGTAAACTCAGCTGCATCGGGCAAGATGAATCCATCTCACAACTGCTACATGAACAGTAGTGACCTCAGCAGCAAATTCCTGGAAAGCGATGGAAATTTCACTGGCACAAATCTGCCTTTCCCATTTGAAGACCAGACCTACGAAAGTGGAGATAATTTCCGCTTCCGCAATGCCCGACTGAAGAACAACTTCCGTCTGTACGAGGCGGGTGGTTTGACGGGTAACAAATGTCTGAATGGTGGAACCACAAATGTAGGAAATGGAATCATCCTTCCGGAAACCGATATGGACTATACCAACCGTATCAAGGACTGCGCCATTGATATCGGTGCCTATGAGGCAGACAATACTGCCAACATTGCACCACAGGAAAAGACAAACAGCGCAAATATTGTGGATTACATTTATTATGTAACCCAGAACGGATGGGGAAACCGAAGTGGAGACAGTCCGGAAAACGCTGCTTGTGCTGACAAGCTGCAAGACGTGCTGACTGCTGCGGGCAAGAAATTTGAAACAGCGAACCAGGGCATCACAGTTAATAGCCAAAAACATCAGGTGTATGTAAAAGTAGCAGGTTATCAGGGTGATGAAACAGGAAATCGATTTGTTTATCATGCCAATACGCTGGCAGACCCTAGCGATCCGCAGAGTTATACCTTCCTGATTCCTAACGGAGTATGCCTGATGGGTGGTTACTATGAGGGTGACCAGGAAGGAGGAAAGCCGAAAGCTGGAACCTACAATTGGGATGATGACAAGCGCGACTGTATCAGCACTTACCAGACGGTATTAAGCGCAAAGACCGAAGTAAAAGAAGGTTCCGCCGTTAACCAGGAGGTGAACGGCTACCACACCGTGTGCTTCGGCAAATGGCCTACGGGCGACTATGACGACTACAACACCACTGCCTTGACAGACAATACCATCATAGATGGCTGTCGCCTGATAGACGGTAACGCAAACGACAAGTCGGGCTTCAAGAGTATGGGTGGTGCAGCCATTGTGCCAAGAAAGGCACATGTACGCAACTGTGAGATTTCCGACTGTCAGGCTACCCAAGGCGGTGCACTCATGTTGCTGAAAGGTAGCATCGTAAGCGGTAGTGTCATCGTAAGAAACAAGGCACAGAAAGGTGGCGCCATCTATGCACTTCGTTCCAACGATAAGAACGAAGACACCAAGAACTACCATGCCTACGTCATCTCATGCACCATCGCTAAAAACGAGGCAACCATTGGTGGCGGAATCTACCAGGAGGAGAACTCCCTGATTGGCGGTAACTCCGTGATATGGGGAAATTCGGCACAGACCGACAACAACATCAGCGGTGATGTGAACTATCAGTCTCACGACTTTCTGCAGGGAATCGGAAAATATTCGGAAGAATTATTCTACCCATACAACAATTGTTTCGTAGAGAAGATGGCGTTGCCAGCCAACAGAATGAATACGGAAATGACCAGCGACCTGGACAGTTATTTCAACGACAACAAAATCTTCAAACCTCGTGCCTATTCGCCATTGATTGGCAACGGAGTTTTGGAAGACTACATAACTGCATGGAAGGATTATGGTATCAGCAGCTACGATATTACCGGCAAGGAAAGAACCATGACCAAGCAACAGACAGCCGGCGCATACACATCTGATCTGCCTGCGTTTGACGATACCAAGCTTCTGAAGCGCCTGTTTGTTTCTCAGACAGGTGGCGAAATTGTAACAGAAGAAGAGAAGGCAAAGTATTATGGCCGCTCCTTCCTGACTCCTTTCAACAGTCTCGAAGCAGCCCTCGATTACATCAATGAGGCACGAGAAAAGAAAGTGGCGAATGATAATACCCACTTCGAGATTCTGATGACAGGTGGAACCTACAAGCCGAGCAAGATGCGACAGAATAAAGACCTTTCGCCAGAGCAAAACACGATAGACCGCCGCTTGCAGAGCTTCACCATCCCTGTGAACGTAGATATCTTCGGCAGTTTCTCGAAAGATGACCTGTATTCTTCAACTCCAGTTAATCCTACTACGGGAAAAGAAACTGGAGATAAGTTTACAAGCTTTGGAGGTAAGACTTTGACTCCAGATGGAGACATCAAAGACATCTTGGCTAACCGCAACAAGAACTACATGACCGACAACAATAAGAACGGATTGATAGAGCCATGGGAGTTCCAGAATCCTACGATTCTTTCCGGTGACATCAAGGCATCGGAAAAGGAACGTAATGTATATCATGTAGTCTACAGCAATGCGGGCTCCACGGGTGCTTCGGCTACCTCGAACAACGATGTGGTATTAGATGGTATTACCATCATGAATGGTGAGACCATGACACAGCTGAAGAAAGAAGAGGGAGGAACTGACGAAGTTGCCGAGATTGGTCGTGGAGGCGCTATCTACACCAACCGCGTGAACTATACATTGAACCGTTGCCGACTGATCAAAAACTCCGGTCTGCATGGCGGAGCTGTCTATGTAAAAAATGCAAGTCTGGACATCATCGGCAGTACAATCAGCGGTAACAGTAACGTATCAGAAAAGGCTAGTCAGGATGAAGTCACCGAACCAGGTAAGGGTGGAGCAATCTATCTCTATCTCACAAAATCGGATAATGGAAACCTGCATATCGTCAACTCGCTCTTAGCCAACAATGATGTAACTTGTGGCAGATATACGGGCACACAAAATTCACAAGGCGGAGCCATCTATATCCGTAGAGCAAACGATGCCGGCAACATGTCTGAGGACTATCAGGATGCTTACATCGTAAACAGCCTCATCGTGAACAACAAGGCAAAGCAAGATGGAGCCATCCATGTGGAGAACGAGGTGACAAGCGGTACGATTACACCTATATTATATAATACCGCCATTTGGGGGAATGAATCAACAGATAATAGTGTACTCCTCAAAAGAGAGCACATGCGCAACTGTGCCTGGGATGAATTACCTGCTTCTACTGCAAAGGATGGTAACATCAAGCTGAGCAAGGAGAATATTGCATCGGCTGGTCCACGTTTCACAGAGCCTACAACCACAAAGGGTTACGAAGGTTATAAACCAGATGCAAAATGGAATCCTCAGGCTATCTCTGTGCTTACAGATGCAGGTGACGGAAAGAAGGATGCAGACGATACAAACGAGACTGGTAAATATCTGTATTGGTGGACTATGCACAATACTCGCCTTGAGAAATATGGTTATCCTTCTGAGTACATCCGTCCTGTCAGCGGTACATACAACAGATACGTAGGTCCGAAAAACGAGAATGGTGATGTAGCAGAAAAACCTATCGATATCGGTATGTATGAATTCCAGTATGTATTCAAGTTTACTGACTTAGAAAAGGTTTATATCGGTACGGAAGAGAAAGGAAATGGCGATGGTAGCAGTTGGGACAACCAAAGCACCGACCTTCGTGGTGCCATCATTGCCATGGCTAACCCTTCAGGTAACAAATCTTTAGGTACTACAATCAACAACAACAGAAAAGTGTTTGTACGTGGAGGTACCTATTATTCGCCAACCTACTCTAGCGGCGATGCCTTCTCTCTCATTGTGAACAATGACGAAAAGGCTAAGTATATAACATCGATTGAACTTGTGGGTGGTTGTACGGGCTCGAATAATGCTGACGGAACAGAGGTGCAAGACTTTAGTAAACCTTCGGTACTCATTGAGAACCCAGCCAAGGCAGGCGAAACCAAAAACTTGCTCAATATTGTAACGAATGGTAAACCGGTGACTATTTCCGGTTTCACATTCCAGAACCAGAGTGGTGTGGGAGTAAATGCGAAGATCAATAATGATCAAGCCGGAACGGGAAAAGAAATGAGGCTCCATCATTGTGCCTTTAGAAAGAATAACGGAATCGGAATGAAGGTAGACAACACCCTGGGGGATGGCATACACATGTGGAATGTACTGTTTGCAGATGGTATCGGAGATGGTCTTACTATTGACGGTTCACAATCAGCAGACATAACAAATGCCACATTTGTCTACAATACAGGCACTGCGGTTAGTGGAACAGACAACGTGTATAATTCTGTCGCCTGGAAGAATGATACTCAAGACCTGAAAACAGACAACAAAAATGCCGTGATTGCTAGTTCTATCGAGAATGGAGATGTGCTAAATGGTCCAAACTTCGTTGATCCAAATAACGGTGACTATAGAATTCGACCTAGCCTCATGTTACTCGATAAAGGAAACAATGAGAAATATCAGCTAAATGCTAATATAAACTCCGAAAAGGACTTGGGCAATACTGCCCGTCTGATTGGCGACAACATCGATATCGGTGCATACGAGTGCGACACGAAGTTGCGGGATATTATCTATGTAAAAGAAGGTTCTGCTGTTGCAGGAACAGGTGAAAGCTGGGAAAGCCCAACCAACGACCTGCAAGGCGCCATCAACCTGGCTGAGCTTTATGCCAACAAGAATGCAGGTAAATATGGCTACGTCTTCGTAGATAAGAATCTGAAGGCTGATAACGTGAACATCAGCATGCCAGGCGTCAAGATGTTTGGTTCGATGCGCGAAGAAAAAAGTTCTAAAACAGAACCAGAAGCTATCGTAAAGGATCTCCTTACTCAGAGAAAAGGAATCATTGAGTCTGCCAGTCAGTCTGCCATCAATGGGCTGACACTCAACAGCGGAACTACAGATACCAGAATGTGTATTGTAGATGGTTTCAAGGTTTCGGGCGACGTCAGCCTCCAAGGCAACAGCATGCTCTCCACCTCTATCCTCGATGCGAATGCAAAGGTATCTGGCGATGCAAGTAGTTGGCTCTACAATAGTCTGGCATTAGGAACCGTGAAGGATGTGAAGTCTGTCAATGTAACAGCTTCCGGCGAATTACCATCACCAGATGGTAGTGCTGCCAACAGAGCATCTGTAACCACCTATAATAAATATGTGAAAGATGACTACTGGAAGTACCAGCTTGACGAGACTTCAAAAGACATCAATGTCAATGCAGACGCAACAGCAACCAACGAATGCATCGCCAAGGTGATGCACAGCCATGACCTTGCCGGCAATCTGCGCATCAGAGCCAACGTAGACAACGGATGTTTTGAGACTTGGTATCTGACAAACGATGCTATAGCAAACAAGGACGATTATCCTCATGGTAAATCTGTGGTCTATGTCATGGCAGAAGACCAGGAACTGAAACTCGACAACACATTCTATACAGAGACGAATCCGTTCAGCCCAGGCTTCCTGCTCTTGAAGCACCACGCTGGTTTAAGAGGCAACAACAGTTATGTAAACCTCACCAACTTTGCCGTGGAAAGAAACCTGAAGACAGGAACCAACTTCTTCTCCATGCCTTTCAAGGCTACCAATATGGAGGTTGAGGGCACAAATAATCCTGCTGGCGGTAGCGTAGTAGCCTACTACTATAATGCTGCAACCCGTGTCAAATACGACTATAAGTTTGACCAAAACGATAGTAAAGCATGGGTAAGAGGTGTGGATAACCAGCGAAACTTTACCGCAGGTTTCAGAATGGATGCTAATGGCAACAAGACCGTTCGCTTCTATGGAATCAGTTACGCAGAGAAAGATGGTAGGACCAACAGGAGTCTGCTGGATAAGATTACCCTGGTACAGAACAATAACCAGCAGCCATGGTCAGACAGTAATGGCGGCGGTTTGAAGTTCACCCACAAGGAGAACATGGGCTGGAACCTCTTCGGTTCGCCTTATCTCTGCGCCATGAACTATAGCGATATGGAATATGGCAGAGTCATCTACCAATGCGAAGAAAACGGTAGCTACAAGGCTATCAATACCTATGATTTAGCCACGGGTGTTTCAACGGATGGCTACATCCCGGCAATGGATGCGGTGTTTACGCAGACTGCCACTCTGGATAATTCAGAAAGCGTGATAGTAGGACATTCGGAAGCAAGGGCAACAACAGCCTATCAAGCAACCCGAGCCCTCGACATCGCCATCACACAGAGCAACAGAAACAGCCGAGCCGGCAACAGCGCTCCTGTAGACGACCAACTCCAGTTGAATACAGTTCCTGCCTACGAAGCAAAAAGCGACTTTGATATGGGAAGTGACGGAGTGAAATGGATGATGAACCAGAATGCTCAGATCTATGCTATACGCAATGGTGGACGCTACTCACTCCTTTCTGCGGTCAGCATTGAAGCAGAACAGTCCATCGGAATCAGTCTGCCGGAAACCGGTGAATACAGCATCAGCATCCCTGAGGATTGCGATGCCAGCGAATATGAAACCGTTTGGCTGAAGGACAAGGAAACCGGAAAGGCGGTAGACCTGAAGGATGGCTGTTATCCATTCTATGCTGCCCAAACAGGTGAGATGAACAACCGCTTCAATATCAGTTTCAACCGCAAGGAGACTGACATGAAGTCAGACATCACCATTGTTCCTAGCGGCAACTATCATATCCAGATAAAGGGTTTGAAACAGAACGACATCATCAGAATATACGGAACCTCAGGTGTCCTGGCGCTTCAGAAACAGGCAAAATCTGATACAGAACTGCTTCGCTCACCAGTAAATGGAACTGTAGCCGTAGAGGTAACGCGAGGCGGAAAACAGATAGCGGTAAAGAAGATAGCCCTTAAATAAAGGAATGAATGACGTAAAATTACGGAATAAATGTTAATAAAGCGCAGAGATAATCGCTCGTTTCAATAATTGGCATTATCTTTGCGCTTATTATATTATTCAATAGACCATAAATAACAAAAGAAAATAGAATTATGACAGAAAAGGAAATGTACAATCTGATAAATAGTCAGAACAACCAGCAGAGCAATGGCTTTGCTGTTAATGAGAAAGAGCGAGGTATAAGCGGTGTTTTCTCTGCTTTGATGCGCAAAGTGTATACATGGATGACCTTAGCTCTCCTGATTACGGGCGTTACTGCCTATGGTGTGGCTAGCAGTCCTACCTTGCTGATGACCTTGATGACAAGCCGCGGCTTGCTCTTTGGCTTGATTATCGCAGAGCTCGCCCTGGTATTCATCATTACCGGTGCCCTACAGAGACTCTCCCTGACTACGGCCACCCTACTCTTCATCGTCTACTCGGTTTTGAATGGTGCCATGCTTTCATCCGTATTCGTAGTATATACGATGACCAGTATTGCCAAGGTATTTTTTATTACAGCCGGCACATTCGGAGCAATGGCTTTCTATGGTTACACTACCAAGAAGGATTTGACCTCTTTAGGAAAAATACTCTTCATGGCGCTGATTGGTCTGATTATCGCTACCATAGTAAACATGTTCTTGAAGAGTTCGGGATTTGATTACATTTTGAGTTACGCAGGTGTAGCCATCTTCGTTGGCTTGACCGCTTGGGACAGTCAGAAAATCAAGCAGATGCTCCAGACACAATACGACATGAGCGAGGGCGCACAGAAACTGGCACTCATCGGAGCCTTGACTCTGTATCTCGACTTTATCAATCTCTTCCTTTACTTGCTCCGCATCTTCGGAGGCAGTAACAAGGAATAATGAAAACGAGAACCGGGAATAAAGTAAAAAACAAAAAGAATAACATACATAACGAGAAAGGTTGGCTTGCCCTCAACGGGTTGGCCAACCTTTATTTTTTATTCCTAGAAAAAGTAAATGCTAGAGTTATATTCTCTTCAAAAAGTTCTATGGTGCAAAGATAGAAAAAAAAATGAAAACCATGGTTTCAAAATAGCAAAAATAAGTTTCAAATGGACAAAAAGTGTCTTTTGACATTTTTCAGTGTGCCACTGATTTTTACAAACTACCTATACACCAACAACTTATGCATTTACTCTATATTTATTAGGAGAGCAACCAAAAGAGGCAAAAAATACTCTTCTGAACGTAGAAATAGAATTAAATCCCGATTTGATGGCGATTTCCGGCAAAGGAAAGTTCGTTGACTTCAACAAGTTCTCAGCATACTGTATACGATAAGAATTCACATAATCATAAAACGTCTGCCCATTCTGCCGGTTAAAATAGCGACTCAGATAAGTACGGTTCGTACCTACAGCCAGCGCCACATCAGACAATTTCAGTTTCGGATTGAGATAGATTTTATCTTCCTCGAACAACCGCTGCACCTCAGCAGCCATCCCTGAAACATCTACTTCGTTCTGCTCTAACGGTACAATTTCAATATCGCTCAACTCTTCTATCACTGACTCATGCCTATAAACAAAATAATCTATCAGCATCCAGAGTATCAGAGAGCTTACCATATAGATATTGTCGTAATCCACATTAATAACGAAACAGCTCAGCGTCCATAAAAACAGAATCAGGAAGAAGGTATTGAGAATGGCAAGAAGCCAATTCAGATTAATATTTTCCTGATAAGAAAAGCGCTCTTTCAGCTGGCGGTGATACCTCCGAATCATAAAGATAAGCAATATAAAGGTAGAGCATCCATAAATGGCTCCCCAGACAGAAAGCACATAAAACCAGATGATATTATGGGTAAAAATATAGAACACCGGCAACAAGAGGAAAGGCAATTCCAGCATCAAAGCTTTCACCCATCTGAACCAGCCCGGCTTCACCAGTTCCATCAACACAAAGCTGTAGAACGGAATAATCATCATATCTAACGAAGACGTAAGATACCACGCATGCTCGTTGTCAAAACCATAAATCAGAAAGAAAACCATGTCCTTTACCAACTGCAGGTCGACCACAATCATGAGCCACATAATCATCCGAAAGAGCATCTCCTTTCCTTTTCTCCAAAACAGGAAAGCCATCATGGAGAAGAACATCATGCTCATACCATAAATAAAACTCGTTACCGAATCCATGTCTACTTTCTATATAAATAAACAAAAAGGCACACCTATGGAGAGATATTCTAACATTCCAAAGGTGTGCCATGATATAAATTTAATGCCTTATATAATAAGGTGTAGTATTAAATGAAATAACCTAATTAGTCGATTTCCTCATCGGCCTCGTAACCTCCCATCTCACGGATAGCATTCTTCAGCATCGTGTACTGCTGGTAGAGATGGTTCACAGGCTCTTCACCCTTAGTATAATCGTGCATAGGTGCCTTGAGGAAGAAACTCAAGAAACGCTGGATTCCGAAACGGCCTGCACGAGCTGCAAGATCGCTCAACAATGTAAGGTCGAGCAGCAATGGAGCAGCAAGGATTGAGTCACGGCAGAGGAAGTTAATCTTAATCTGCATTGGGTAACCCATCCAGCCGAAGATATCGATATTATCCCAACCCTCCTTGTTATCGTTGCGAGGTGGATAATAGTTGATACGTACCTTATGATAGTACTGAGTATCTTCATCGTTACCATGACCATAGAGATCTGGCTGAGCTTCTGGTTTCAGGATTGTTTCAAGAGTAGAGAGTTTACTTACCTCCTTGGTATGGAAATTAGCTGGTTCATCGAGAACGAGACCATCACGGTTGCCGAGAATATTGGTAGAGAACCAGCCATTCAAGCCGAGACAACGGGTACCGATGATAGGAGCGAAACCACTCTTGACAAGAGTCTGACCTGTCTTGAAGTCCTTACCGGCGATAGGCATCTTGGTCTTCTCTGCGAGTTCCCACATAGCAGGAATATCAACAGTTGTATTAGGAGCACCCATGATGAAAGGAGCACCCTCTGTCAAAGCAGCATAAGCGTAACACATGGATGGAGCTACATGCTGGCGGTCGTCAGCCTTCATTGCAGCCTCAAGTGCTGCCAATGTACCATGAATCTTCATATCTACAGGAACATAGATTTCGGTAGATGCTGCCCAGATAACAACGATACGGGCACAACCGTTCTTCTCCTTGAAGTCGCGGATATCCTGACGAAGAGCCTCTACCATCTCCCAGCGGGTCTTGCAATCCTTCACATTGTCGCCATCAAGACGCTTTGCATAGTTCTTGTCGAAAGCAGCCTTCATTGGTACTACCTTCTCCAACTCCTCGCGTACAGGGTTGATATCTTTCTCCTTCAATACCTCAGCATACATAGCTGCCTGATAAGCATTCTGCGGATAAACATCCCAAGTACCGAATACGATATCATTAAGGTCAGCAAGTGGAACGATGTCCTTGTAGTGCAAATATTTCTTGTCTGCACCCTTGCCAACACGAATCTTGTCGTACTGAGTCATTGAACCTACTGGCTTTGCAAGTCCCTTACGAGTCATGAAAACACCGGTCATGAAGGTAGTAGCTACTGCGCCACAACCAACAACCAAGATTCCCAGCTTACCTTCTGCTGGTTTAACATTCATTTTTTCCATCTTCTAAAGGTTTATTTTATATTAAGTTGATTATAATCTAAGAATTGTGTCTGCAAAGATAACAAAAACTTATTGAACCGATGCGGTTTCCGTAGACTTTTTTTCAATAATTTACAATAATTAGCTTAAAATGGATAAAAAGGCTATTCTGCATCAAAAGCCAAGTGTAGAATATTTGTATAAAAAAAGGTAATATATGCATATTTATTCTATGTTTATGCATAACAAAAGACAAAATAATGTTATTTTATGCATTTTTCTTTCATTTTATTTGGTTATTTGCAAAATATATTGTAATTTTGCAGCCGTTAAACGAATAAAAATACAGCATATGAAGGCAAAGAATAGCAGATTGGAAACTTTGAAGATGCTTATATCAAGTCAGGAGTTGAGTTCGCAAGACCAACTTTTGGAGGCTCTTCACAAAGAAGGCTTTAAGATTACGCAAGCCACATTGAGCCGTGACTTAAAACTGCTCAAGGTGGCAAAGGCAGCATCTTCGAGTGGAAAATATGCGTATGTCCTGCCCAACGATACATTATATAAGAGAGTATCAAACCATATTCCAGTGAGCAAGATGATGGTGAATACCGGATTCCAGTCTATCAACTTCTCCGGGAACATGGTCGTGATCAAGACCCGTCCGGGATATGCAAGCAGCATTGCCTATAATATAGATAATAGTGATATTCCTCAAATTCTGGGAACCATCGCTGGCGATGACACGATCTTTCTGGTTAAGAAGAAAGGGACAACAGAAGAGGAAATCATCAATGCACTAGCAGAGGTAATTCCAGACGTTCACCATAAATATATATAAGGTAGTTGCATTTTTATGCAAAACATACACCTTATTATATATAAAGAAAGAATATTAAAACAAAAACATTTTAAGATAGAAGAGAAAAAATGGAAGAAGCAGAAGTTAAAGTAATGGTGGCTGACGAAAGTCACATCAAGTACATCGACACCATT
>ERZ1034973.652-NODE-652-length-23137-cov-6.918725_pt1 | contig 23137 bp, 15 predicted proteins | sample MGYA00520686_ERZ1034973 | MGnify/ENA primary metagenome ERZ1034973 (study PRJEB33766, sample SAMN09781775) | gut metagenome | biome: gut microbiome | host: Homo sapiens | place: Madagascar | study: EMG produced TPA metagenomics assembly of the PRJNA485056 data set...
CCCAGATGAAAGGACCTACGCCCTTGGCATCATTGTCGCGGATAGGCTCGCTCATATAGTATTCGAAGCTGCCGTCGCGCTTGTAGTTGGGCTTCTTGACGTATGGGCCAGGGCCAGGGCCCAAGCCGCTTACTGCACAGCAGCGTGTCAGACTGATGGTCTTGTCGGCGTTTACCTTGATAAACTGTTTCAAGATACCATTGTATGCCTTCACGCCAGCCTTGAGATATTCCTCAGAGAGGTAGCCCTTGCGGTAGCCCTTGAGCAGCACATAGGCAAACATGGAAGAGGCTGTGCTCTCCAGATAGTTCTTGTCGCTCTTCACGTCGAGCACGTCGTACCATACGCCAGTCTTCTTGTCCTGGTACTTCACCACACTCTTCATCGCCTTGTTCAGCAGGTCGATCACCTCCTGGCGGCGTGCGTAGTTCTCGGGCATGGCGTCGAGACACTCGGTCATAGCCATCACATACCATCCCAAGGCTCTTGCCCAGCAGTGCTGGCTCTTGCCGTCTTCCTTGTTCGCCCAGAACTGCTGATGGGTCTCGTCCCATGCGTGCTTCCAGAGCTGCGTCTTCTCATCGTAGGTGCGATAGTCGGTCTTCACCATCTGGTCTACCGCATCGTTGAGATACTTCTCTGCCTTCTTGGGCTTCAGAGTCTGTACGGCATAGTTGCAGTAGAATGGCAGTCCCATGAAGATACCGTCGAGCCATACCTGGTTGGCGTAGATAGCCTTGTGCCAGTAGACTCCCTCCTTGGTGCGAGGCTGGTTCTGCAGCTGCTTGAAGAGCGTCTTCAGTGCTTTCTCTGTTCCCTTGGTAGGGAAGAGGTTGTGCATGCGCAGGATGAACTTGGCAGTACGCACGTTGTCGAGGTTGAAGTCTTCGTATTTGTAGCCAGTGATGTTGCCTTGCTCGTCGATCATCTTGGCAGGATATTCCTTCAGGTAGTCGAGGATGGCATTGTTGCCTTCCTTGTAGTGCTCGTAGGTGTCGAGCATTCCCTCCATCTCGATACCCATCACATAGCTCCACTTGGGCTTGCTGCTGAAGTCGAGCAGGTAAGAGTGAGGCACACGCTTCATCTCGCTGTAGGTGAGCCATTCGCTATAGTTCTTGTAGGGCTGGTCTTCCTTGTTGAGAACGAGGGAGCCGTTGATGACGAGGTTGTCGAACTTCACGTTGCGGGTCTTGCCGGTGATCTTGACAGGCTCTTTCACCACACCGTCGAACTTACAGTTCTTGATATTGATGTCGTAGACATTCTCCAAAGAGTCGCGGCCGATAATCAGCACGCCGTAGTCGCTCTTCTGGCAGGTGACGTTCTCTACATTCACATTGTTCACGATAGGTTCGAAACCACGATAGCATATCTCTTTTCTCTCGTAGTCGAGGTTGATCTTTACCACAGCCTCCTTGCACTGACCCACGACGACGTTGCGCATATTGATGTTCTGCACCTGACCGCCACGGCAGTTATTGGTCTTGATACGCAGGATGCGCTCCAAGTGTGGAGAGTCCATCACGCAGTTTTCGGCATATACGTTCTCGCAGCCACCCGAGATCTCACTTCCTATCACCACACCGCCATGACCGTCTTCCATCTTGCAGTTGCGGATGATGATGTTCTTGGAAGGCTGGTTCCAGAGACGACCGTCGTTGTTGCGACCGCTCTTGATAGCGATGCAGTCGTCACCGGTATGGAACACGCAGTTCTGGATGAGTACGTTTTCGCAAGCCTCAGGGTCGCAACCGTCACCGTTAGGTCCTTCGTTCCATACATACACACCGTCTACCGTGATGTTCTTGGAGAGCAGTGGATGGATGACCCAGAAAGGCGAGTTGATCATCTTGACATCCTTGATAAGGATGCGCTCGCAGTGTACCATGTTGACCAACTGAGGACGCAAGCCATAGCCCATACCGAACTTACGCTCGTCGAAAGGCACACCGTCCTCTGCCATCTTCAGCAGTTTGCTGCGTGAGCCCAACTTCTGGCTCTCTTTGGTCACACCCTCCTTGTAACCGAAACGAGGGCTGCCATTCCACTGCCAGAAGGTGTCGTTGTTGCCACCTCCATCGATGGTTCCCTTACCGGTAATGGCAATGTCGGTAGCCTTGTAGGCATAGATGCAGGGAGAGTAGTTCCAGCAAGCCAGACCTTCCCAAGAGGTACGTACCAGGGGATAGAGCTTAGGCTCGAAGGCAAAGTGAAGGGTGGCGCCTTCCTCAAGAACGAGGTTGACATGGCTCTTCAACTCAATGGCTCCTGTGTTCCAGGTACCCTTAGGGATAATCACCTTTCCGCCTCCCTTCTTGGAGACAAGAGAGATGACTCTGTTGATGGCCTTTTGGTTTTGTGCAGCCGTAGCTGTAGTCTTGGCACCAAAAGATGTGATAAGGAACTGGCGTTCGGCAATTTTTGGCAATTGGATGCTCTGCTCGATACGCTTGTACTCATTGTCGTCCCATCCTGCTGCAAAGGCGCAAGCTGGCAATAGGAGAGCGAGCAATAGTGTCTTTAAGTATCTCATAATTTGCTTTAAAATAGATAATGATTAATACTGTAGTTGTTATTTTCGCCACAAAGATAATGAATTTATTTGGTAATGGTTGCGTACACAATGTTAAAAAACTCATTTTCCGTCAAAAAAGCTTGGAGTTCTCAATAATAAAGTTTATATTTGCAGCATCTTTTATAAGATTTCAATTTTCTTTATTGAAATCATTATCACGAGGTTGGTGCATCCTGCACCAACCTCTTTTTGGTATATATATAATTGAACTTTAGCAAGTTCAGAAGTTATAGAAGTTAAAGAAGTTATCACTTATCTCCTCAGCCACTAATTGTTAAAAAATAGTGTGAAAGATAATAAAAAAGTCTTCTTGTTTGGTGGTTTTTGATAAAAGTACTATCTTTGCAGTGATTTTTAACATTCCTAACACAATAAAAACAAATAGCCTATAGATTAAGATTTCTACTTGAAGAAACTAAAGAGGTTAGAAAAATGAGAAAACTCGAAGAAATGACCGATGAGCAACTCGCCTTGGCTTATGTCGAGGGCGACAATCGGGCATTCGATTTGTTATTGTCTCGCAACGAGGTGAAACTGTTCGGCTACATCATGTTTGTGGTTCACGACCAGGAAAAGGCGAATGATGTCTTTCAGGAGACATTCGTCAAGGTGGTTACCAAACTGCAGCAGCGCCAGTATGTGCCCAATGGCAAGTTCCTGGCATGGTGCATGCGCATAGCCCACAATGTGATGATGGACATGTATCGCGACAACAGATTGCAGAACATCGTGGAGACTCCCGATGACAACGATATGTCGAAGATAAGAGACGAATACGTGGTCTTCGATAATGCGGAGAACACTATCGTGCGGGGACAGGTGATGTCGGATGTTAAGAAGATGGTCAACCTGCTGCCACCTACCCAGAGGGAAGTGGTGTATATGCGTTATTACCAGCAGTTGTCCTTCAAGGAAATCGCCGAACTTACGAATGTAAGCATCAACACCAGTCTTGGCAGAATGCGTTACGCACTCCTTAACCTACGTCGTATGGCTAAGGAGCACGATGTCTTCTCGAATATTACAATGTTTTAAGACCGTGGATGGTGGCAAGAGGGTCTTTGCTCTTGAACACATAACTGCCACTCACTAAGATATCGGCACCAGCCTCTATCAGGCGGGGAGCCGTTTCTGCCTGCACGCCACCATCGATCTCTATCAGTGCTTTCGAGCCGGTTGACTTGATGAGTTGGCGCAGTCGTGCCAGCTTGCCTATGGTGTTCTCAATGAACTGCTGTCCGCCGAAGCCTGGATTCACACTCATCAGCAGCACCATGTCCACATCGCAGATAATGTCTTCGAGCACGCAGACAGGTGTGGATGGGTTCAGCGTTACACCGGCTTTCATTCCAGCGGCATGAATCTGCTGTATGGTACGGTGAAGGTGGGTGCATGCCTCGTAGTGCACATTCATCATCATTGCGCCCGCCTTGGCAGTCTGCTCTATGTACTGCTCTGGGTGGACAATCATGAAATGCACGTCAAGAGGCTTGGTGCATACCTTTGACACCGCCTCAATGACAGGAAATCCAAAAGAGATATTGGGCACGAAAACTCCGTCCATTACGTCGAGATGAAGCCAGTCGGCTTCGCTCTTGTTGATCATCTCTATGTCGCTTCTCAGGTCGATAAAGTTGGCAGACAACAGAGATGGGGATATGATTGGTTTCATTCTTTGTTCTTATTTTAGTTGAGGCAGAACGCCTCATAACGTCCATTCATTTTGATAGCGCGATAAGTGTAGGCTATCTGTTTGATCATGTTGATAGTCTTTCTCGACGGTCTCATTTCATCAGAAGTAGAATATTGCTTCATAGGCGTTTTATTATATGTTAAGTTCTTGCTTTTGTTAATATAACGACGCCTTTGCCACTTTATTATATTTCAGCAGAAGAATATTCTAAAAAAATGCAAGCGGCTTCGATGCCCAACGCAATTGCTTTCGTTGCTCATCGAAGCCGCTTTCATCTGCCATCGAAGCCGCTTGGCTTTTTTGAAAAACTTAGCTCAGCTTTCGCAGTTGCTAAAGCGCAGTTTGTTATTAGCTGCGCACGTTATATTTATTAATCTTCCTTATGGAGAATCAACAGGAGCATAAAAAACATTCACAGACGAGCAAGGATGCTGCGTCTGTGAATGTCGTAGAGGTTGTTGTCCCCATGATAGGGGGGGAAGTCTTGTTTATTTACTTACCTTTTTAGTCTTTCCATCGGCATACTTGACGATGTAGATTTGTCCGCGTTGCATCTCCTTGCTGTTGATGCGACGGCCCAGACAGTCGTAAACTCCCATTACCTGAAGACCTTGTGTAGTAGGAGTAGAGATACCTGTCGATGTAAACTGCAACTCAACACTATTGGATGGACTGCTTTCCCCAAAGCTTCCTGTGGCACTTACTGCATAGGTGTTGGTGCCATCCAATGGAGCAGGGTCAACATAGTCGGTCGTTGTACTGGTGGCAATCTTGATCCCGTTTCTATACACGTTGTATCCAGTGATATTGTTGGTACTGCTGCCCAAGATTTCGAGGTTGTCAATCTGCCAGTAGTAGCTCAACCCCGTGTTGTCGGTATCATAGCAGTGGAATCGGATTTGCATTTCTGCTGACTGATAATCCGAGAGGTCGAGGGTGATCTTGGTATATTTGCCCGCAAACGATGCGTCTTCGTCTGTACAAGCATTGAAAATAGGTGTCCATGACTTTCCGTTGTCCTTGCTTACCTCCACATTATAATACTGTGGGTTTGTGGGTTTCTTTCCTGCAGCCGTTGTACGAGAATAGAAGCTCAGCGTCTTGCCATAAGCGAAGGTCTTAGATGTGAAATATTCATCTTGGTGAATATCCTTCCATGCGGAATAAACCGTAGCAGCATAGCTTCCCTCGTATGGTCGGTAAAAGCCCTTGTTGGGGTCGCCTTTCTCCCATCTCCATCCACGATCGCCCGAAGTGGTGATAACCCAGCCATTGGGATTCTCTGTATTCTCAAAGTCATCGTAGAGGAGCGTCTCACCAGCCGAAGCCGCAGTCCAAGACAAATGGATGCCGTCGTCTTGTACACTTCCTGTCAGTTGCGATGGAGCCGTTACGATGTTTGACAACTGGGTGATGGTCAGTGTTGCCTCCGTGCTGGCAGTCTTCACCATGATGGTAGCCGTTCTGTTTTGTGGTTCATTGTTCTCGCTGTTTGTAGTGAAGGTGACCTCTGCATTTCCTGTACCCTCGGTCTGGCTCAAGGTAATCCATGTAGGAAGGTTCTCTAAAGTCCAAGTCTCGTCAGAGGAGATGGTTACTGTAGCCGAACTCTGTGCGCCTCCAGCCAAGGTAATCTCTTTCTTGTTTAGAGAAAGGTGGTTGGTAGATTCGTGCAGATAGAACGAGATAGTGCTTCCGCAAGTAGAAATGTCGCTGATGGCAAAAGGTGCCTCCTTGCCATTGCTATAGAAGGGCTTGGCTGTAGCCTCGCCACCAAAAGAGGTTCTTCCACTCTCGGCACTGAAGAAAGCCTTTGTGATATCACCGTCCGATGTGATGGTTCCGTTAGGGCGGAAGATGTACTGTTCGTCGAGTCGGGTAGTGCCATTATAGTTGACGTTGCCTCCAGTGTAGGCAGGGTTGATTCTGTAAATAAGCAGACCCGAACCGGGAAGACTCTTGTCGAAACCTTCCTTTTTGCGATATTCCACTACGAAGTATTCATCGCTTCCTACTGGCTTGATCTTGTAGGCAATGTTTTCTTTGCTGCTGCCACCTACGGGGTTCAAGGTGTAGGTACCAGCTTTGGAAATCTCTGGTATCTCGTCAATCCATTTACAGTAGCGATACTTGGTGTAGGCTGTCATGTTTTGAGCTACGAGCTGATTGTCTGACATCAAGTCCCATATTCCTACAGGGTTGAGGCTTCCTGAAGCATGATACAGATCGTAGGTGCCCAATGAGTGAGACATCTCATGGCAAAGAACTCCGGTGTTGAGGGCGATGCCTTCGAAGTTTTCATAACCATTAGCCTCGTCGAAAACCATGATGTAGCCCACCAACTTCTTACCTTTTATATAGATAGCCTTTTCATCAGGCAAAGCCAAGTCCTTGCGTTGTGGCCAGAGGATGCCTCGCTTGTTGCTCAGTTCTGATTGTCCGCTGAAGATGATGCACAGGTTATCTATGTAGCCATCGTCGTTCTTGTCGATGTCGGTAGCGTCAGCCACGTCTTTCTCTATATAGTTGGCTATTTCTCTTACCAATGCCTGCATGCGTGCTTCACCCTCTGTTTCTGAGTTGTAGCCAGAGGGACGCAATGTGGCATCATACTTCTGGTAGTATGCTCTTTCGTAACGTGTCTTGTAAGACACAATTTTGGTGTCAGTAGTAACAGGATAGAAGGAACTCTTCCATTCCAACTGGTTGTAGGAAGCCTGTCGGAAATAGTTGTATACCGAGTTGTCGGTAGCATTGCTGCCGTTGAACAGGTACTGATAGGTGTCTATCGTATGTTCAAAAATACTGGCATCCTCGTCGGCAAAGCGCACAAAGCACACCGTATTGCCAACGGTTCCTGTGTTCTTGTTGAATGCTCCTGCCTGGAAGGCAAAGAGGAGACAAAGAATGGTTAGTGCTAAAGACTTCTTCATAGTCGTACTTGTTGGATTGAAAAAAGTGCCATACCCATGGGACGTTTCGCCCATGCGATGTGGCACTTTATGAAATAAAATTATTAGAGGGCTACCTTGATAGCCTTGCCGTTGATGCTGACGATGTACAGACCCTTTGCAGCCTGAACATGAGCATTGGCAGAGTTGGCGTGGAAGTTAGCTACCACAGCACCACCCAAGTTGGCTACTGTTACAGCGTCGCCCTGTGAAAGTCCAGAGATAGAAATCTCATTACCTGCTGTGCTTACCTTAACTTCCTGAGCTGTTACAGCGTTGATGCCTGTAGAACCTTCTACCTTTGTAACGGTAGTCTTGTAGATGCTTGTGCCAGTAAACTTGCTATATAAAGCAGAACTCATGGTTACATATACAGCTTCCTGTGCCGTAAGGAATGTAATTTTACCGTCAGCAACCGTGTAGTCTGTGCCTTCTGTCAGAGCAGTTTTGTCTGACTTGTAAACAGCAAATTGGGTGTTCAAAGTGGCACTTGTCTGTGATGAGAGGTCGAGTACATCTCCTACCTTGTAAGATTCTGCAATGACATAGTTGTTCTGTGGTGCATAGTTGAATGTCTTGGCAACGGTTGGAGCAGGGAGCGTAGCCAATGTGAAGTTATTCTTAAAGATGTTCAAAATCCTCATCTTGGCACTGGGCAGTGTGATTTCTGTCAACTGGTTGCTTATCAAGAACAGAGTTGCATTACCTGCATCTTTAATACCTGTAGCATCAAAGGAGGTGAGCTTATTCTCGTTAAAGCTGAAGGTTGGTTTAGATGCCGTGTTATTACCTATCTTAACCGAGGTTAATTCATTTGTCTGTGCATATACAGACTTGATGGTTGGATTGGTGGATAAATCCAATTCGCCAGTAAGTTTGTTTTGTCCGATTCTGAGAGTCTGTAATGCCTGATTTTTGGTAATATCTATTGCTGTCAAGAGATTATTGTTAATATCCAAAGTTGTCAATTTGGTACACTTGCTGATATCAATACTTGTCAACTGATTGATGTTGATGTATAGCTTCTCCAACTCAGTGTTCTTGGTCAGGTCAATGGAAGTCAGTTTGTTGGCATTGGCAGTCAAATCTTTCAAGGCTGTAGCCTTGGTTACATCCAAAGACAATACTTGGGCACCATCTACTCTTGATGAACATTCAAAATAAACAATGTTGTCGCCATAGATTTTTACCTTTCCATCACCTGATACGGTACCTGAGACGTCCACTTGATTCCAACCATCGAAAGCAGGAATCACTTCTGATGTGACTTTCTCTCCATTACCCCAGTCTATCTGTACTGTTCCTTCTACCCCCAGTCCGATAGTAAGAGTTCTGGTATTACCATCTACCTCTGCTTGCAATTCAATAGCAGGTTCTGTCTGTGCGAAGGCTGTCATTGTACTGATGACAGCCAACAAAAGTGTAAAGAATTTCTTCATACTTGTTGTGTTTTACGTTGATAAATATAAAAGTTTGCGGTCATTTATTTAATGACCTTCTTGATGCTGTTGCCATGCTTGACAATGTACAAGCCCTGCTTCTGACCCTTCAAGGTATTACCTACTTTGACGCCATCAATAGTATATACCTCCTGTGCAGTTGTACCTTGTGTCTGTATGTTGGCAATGCCTGCAGTTTCCTGCTTGGGAGTGGTCACCTTGATGCCGTGGATGTAAACCTCTTTATTTGTGATGTTGCGGAAGTATGCATATACAGGTTTGTCGGACTTAATTGTAATTTCGTTGTAGCCATTTGTTTGTTTTTCAAGACCTGTAACCGTGGTGTTGCCTGCACCTGCAAACCTATTGAACATACTATATGCCTTGCGCACTTCATAATCACCGAAGATAGTGCCTGCTTTGTCTGTGCTTAAAAGTTGGCAGTAGATGGATCCCGAGCATGAAACATTTATGCTGAATGTAGAGCATGAAGGCAGGCAAAGAACAATTCCACCACCATTTGGTGAATTTGATGCACTTGCTGCAGGTAAGATGATAGCTCCTTTCTTAAATCCATCAGCACCCAACTCGCCGCCTTTTCCGTAGCCAATTGCATCTGGTTCTACTGTAGTTGCGGGATATGTAGGCACTTGGTCTGCATAAACCATCTGGATGATTTTGCCATCGGGGTCTACTTTGTAGTCATTTTCATTGCAGACACCGACATACTGGTCAACGATATTCTGGCTGTTGAACCACAACCAGCCATCTGCGTCAACAACTGAAGCTGGGAAAAGATTATACTCCTGTGCTTGAACTCCGATAGCGCTGAGTAACAGCGCCCATGCTAAGTAAATTTTTCTCATAAAGATGATGTTTTTTGTTAAGGAATGTTCTTTCGTCAGCATCTTGCTGACGAAAGAACTTTTATCCGTTGTTTGTATTGAGTGTTTTGTTGCTACTTCTGAAATTTCGTATGTACGGAAGTTATAGAAGTTAAAGAAGTTATCACTTCCTTCGGTCGTTAGAAGTTATAGCCAACAGCCTTTTTGTTTGAATATCTATCTGTAAAGCATATGGCTTTAACTTCTTTAAATTCTTTAACTTCCCCATTTTCGAAAGTTGAGTTCTTTATTGTTCTGTCCAGTCTGGGTTCTGGGCAATGCCGTGATACTTGATCTCGCTCCAAGGAATAGGCAGATAGTATTGTTTCTTGTCGAAGACTCTTACACGTTTAGGGAAACGGTTTACGTTGCTGATGGTGTACTTGGTGTTTACCACCTCGTTGTTTACCACAGTTACATCGACACGCATACCCTTCAGAGGATTGGTCTCGCCGTTCATCTTCTGCTCTGCCACACCCCATCTGAAGAGATCCCAGTAGGTGGTTTCCTCGAAAGCCATTTCCACACGACGCTCGTTCTTGATGTCGTCGAGTGTTGGATTCTCAATGTCTGGCATGTGAACACGCTGACGGGTCTTGTTGACATACTCCTTTGCCAAGTCTGTGTTTCCTAAGTCGTAGCAAACCTCTGCGTAGTCGAGCAGTGCCTCTGCAAATCGCCAGATGATGTAGTTCTGCTTGCTGGCATAAGTATCGTTGTTGTCGATAGTCTGGCTTGGATCAACAAACTTGCCCATGTAATAACCAGTCAAGGTGACGGCAGCCGACGTAGAAGTACCATAAGGCGTGAGGTCGACACCGGCAGTACGGTTTGTATAATGAATGTCCATCACGTGGTTGCGGTAGGTACATCCATCATACAGGATGTTGGCATAGAAACGATAGTCTCTGTTGTCGTATGGATGCTGTGCATCGTAGGTCTTGCCAGGCTGCATGCCATACTCGTCCACATGGTTCTGGGTAGGAGTGTAGGCTGCTGTCGTACCTGTAAAGAAAGGAGAGGCTGCGTCTCTGTCGAGCTTATGACCAAACTTGTTGGCAAAGTCGCCATCATCAGAATGCTGTACCTCGAAGATAGACTCCTGTGAGTTCTTGGTCAGGAAGATTTTGCGATAGGCATCGCGAATATCGTCCTGTGTGGTGGCAGAGATAGGGATGAGGCTGTACTGGTTCAGAGCGAAGAGGTCTTCGTAAGCCTTCTTGGCCTTCTCCAGCATGACGTGTGACTGGTCGTCGGCAAAACCTAAGTAGGTTAGTTCCTCACCCTTGTTCTGGAATACCTTACTGGCAGCCCAGAGGTAAGTTTTCGCCTTGAGCATGAGGGCGGCACCCTTGGTGGCGCGACCTGTCTCGGTAGTGGCATGAACCTGAGGCAAATATTTGGCAGCCTCGTCGGCTTCAGCCACGATGAAGTCTACCATCTGCTGATAGCTTGCACGTGGGAACTTCTCTTCTTTGATGAGTGGATTGTAGGTGTGGTCGATGAGGGTTACACCGCCAAACATTCTCCACAGCATATAATAGTAATAGCCTCGCATGAAGTGCGCCTCACCGATGATGCGGTTCTTCTGGTCGCCATTGCTGATATTACCTAAATTTTCCAGCAAGGTGTTGATAGACTGAATCTGAGTGAAGTAGTTGCTCCATACATTGGCAGCCCATTTGGTAATCTCCTGGCTGTTGCCTTTCAGTAAGTCTCCATAGCCGGCGTTGTAGTAAGTACTCTTACCTACGCTAATCTGGTCGCCAAACCAAGGCATATAATATCTTGATTTGCTCTTTACCAGCGAAATGCTGGGAACATAAGTGCTGAAGCCATTGCTCATGCATCTGTACCAAGAGTTCTCGTATTCGTCGAGAAGCTGAGGATTACTCCATACCGACTTCTCGGAAATCTTGTCGAGAGGAGCATCCCTGAACAGGCTGTCGCAACTCGTCAGCACACCGGTGGTGGCTGCGAGTGTAATGATGGTTATGATTCTATTGAATTGTATTTTCATACTTTCTGTGTTCTATATATAATATAATGTGGTCTCGTTAGAAACCTAAGTTGAGAGTTACACCGTAAGAACGCTGGATAGGGTAGCCACGGAGTGACTCAGGGTCCATGCTCTTCAGACTGCTGATGGTGAAGAGGTTGCTTGCCTGCAAAGCGATGCTGAGCGAAGAAAGGCTCATCTTCTTGACGATGCTGCCTGGGAAGTTGTAACCGAGGTTCAGCAACTTGAGGCGCACGAAATTACAGTCCTCAATCCAGAATGTAGACTTCTTGCGGTTGTTGTCGTTGGATGTGGCAATCTTCACGCGTGGATATTTGCCAGAAGGATTGCTCTCTGACCAACTGTCGGTAAGGTGATACTTCTGATACTTAGGCAGGGTACCGTTCTCCAATGTATAGTAGTCGGTAATGTTCTGCTTGTATCCAGACTCGCCCTGGAAGATGGCATTGAGGAAGAAACCCTTGTATTGCATTCCGAAACGGAAGCTGAAGTCCATGTCGGGTTGTGAAGAGTTCTTGACGTAAATATAGTCATGAGAGTCGAGAACACCATCCTCGTTCTGGTCGATGTATTTGATGTCACCAGGAGCGATGGTTGCATTACCCTGTCCGTCCTGATCGAGTGGCCAGTTGTCGATTTCTTCCTGACTCTGGAACAGACCTGCTGCCTGATACATCTGCCATACCATGCTGCTGGTTCCCTTACGGCGAAGGTTGGGCAACTGGCTGCTCTCGTCGCCGAAGTCGAGGTATTTGTCGTTGCTCTTTGACAGGTTGATCGACATGTTGTACTTGAACTTGCCGATGGTGTTCTTGTGGCTGATGGTGAAGTCCCAGCCCCATGCCTTCAACTTGCTGAAGTTCTCAGAAGGATAAGCTCCGTCGGTACCTGTCGAAGGAGGGAAGAGATAGTCGGGTGCCGATGTGATCTTGTCGGTCTCGTAACGTACGAAGTAATCGAAAGACACACCGATGCGTCCGTTCCAGAAGCCCATGTCCAAACCGAAGTTATAGTCGTGGGTCTTTCCCCATGACAGATCGGTGTTAGGATAGCTCATGAGGGTGAATCCTGGACGGTAAACGCTTGAGGCAGAACCCTTGCTGCCGAAGCTGTAACCATAGTTGGCAGACTCGGTGTAGTTCTTCAGATATGAGTATGCACCCACCAAACCGTCATTACCCAACCATCCAGTAGAGGCTCTCAGCTTGAGGTTGGAGATAACGCCCTGCTTCCAGGCTTTGAAGAATTCCTCATTAGAGACAACCCATGAACCAGAGAATGATGGGAAGAAACCCCATCGGTTGGAGGGTGAGAAGTTGGTAGAACCGTCGACACGGAAACTGAACTCAGCAAAGTACTTGTTGGCGTAGCTGTAGTTGAGACGGCCGATGGTAGAGGCACGCTCGTTGATCGTCTCATTACCAGAGAGAGTTGAGCTCTTGGCCACACCCATGGTCTCGGGCACAGAAGTCTTGTCGAGGTTCTTGCCTATCATATACTGATTGTTGAGTCGCTGATAGTTCATGACCAGTGTGGCACCTACGGTATGCTTTGCCGCAAAGGTGTTGTTGTAGTTGATACCAGCCTCATAGAGCTGACTCTTATAGAAACGGTCGGTCTGCTCTAAGGTTGTCTTAGCCTTAGGATAAACCGTATTCTGGTCGATGGCAAATTCTTCTGTAGTGGCATCGTAGGTGTAGAGAGTTACTGGAGTGCTGTATCTCTTTTCTATACGATGGTTGTCATCGAAGGTTCCACGTACATAGGCATTCAGACCCTTTACCCAAGGGATGTCCCATCGCAGGTTGACATTCACAGTACCCATTCTTGACAGATCTTTGATGTATCCGCCCAAGCCACGAAGGTTGATGAGTGGGTTGCTACCATCGATACTTGCCAACTCGCCATTGGTAAACTCATATACCTGAAGGGGAGAATAGCTATAGGCTGCATCGAGGGTTGTGTAGCTGCTGTTCTTGGCGTTAGAGTTGGCGCCCGTATAGTCGACAGACAAGACGAGACCCTTGGTGAGGGTGGCATCCAACTTCATGGAGTAGTTGATGCGGTCGCGACCAACACCACTATAGAGACCCTTGGAGTTGGCATAGCCCAAAGAGAGATAGTATTTTACGTAAGAGTTGCCACCACTTGCCGAAACAGCATGAGTGGTAGAGTAGCCCGTCTTGTCGAGATAGTCTAAGAGGTTGCTGTCGCCATAGACGTTGGGGTTGGAGTGAGTGCGGATCTCTTCCAACTGCTCCTCTGTATAAGGAGCCAGGGTGCTGGAAGGTGAATTGGCAATAGCCTGGTTGCGAAGCTTGGCAAACTCGTAGGCATTGAGGAATTCAGGCAGTTTGGTAGCTTCCTGGAGGTTGTACTGGCCACGGTAGTTGATGCGCAACTTCTGGTTGCTCTCAGCACGCTTGGTCTGTACGAGAATTACGCCATTGGCAGCACGCGAACCATAAACTGCAGCAGCTGCAGCGTCTTTCAATACGGTGATACTCTCGATGTCATCGGGGTTGAGGTCGGAAAGACGAGTCTCACCATCAGAAGTGGTAGTACCGAATCTTGGTACACCATCGATAACGAGCAAAGGTGCTGAGTTAATACCACGGATATGAAGGGCAGCTTCCTTGGCAGTACTTGGGTCACCCGTAGAAGCCATGACCTGCAGACCAGCCACCTGTCCGGTAAGCGCATTGTCGAGGTTGGCGGTAGGCATCATGAGCAAGTCGTCAGCCTTGATGGTCTCAATAGAACCTGTGATAGACGATTTCTTCTGAAGACCATAACCTATTACGACAAACTCGTCGAGATGCTGAGCGTCTTCTTCCAGTTTCACTTCTATCTGTTTGCCAGACTGAGCACTTACCTCCTTGGTCTTGTAGCCAAGGAAAGAAATGACCAACTTACCCTGATGGGCAGGGATGGAGAAATTACCATCCACATCGGTGCTGGCACCTATCTTGGTGTCTTTCCACCTTACATAGGCACCAGTGACAGGCTCACCAGCCTGGTCGATCACCTTACCCTTGACGAAGTCCTGGGCGTTTGCAAATTGACATACCCACATGAAAGTAAGCATGAGTGCCCACTTCATGTAGTAGTGCAGTGTTTTGTTCTCTCTCATAAAAATATTTATTTTCAAAAATATAACTTGTTCTGGGGAGAATTCGGGGAGAATTCTTTTTGAGGAATTCGGGGAGTTAAAGGAGTTAAGGAGTTAAGACAACAGCTTTACTGCTGAGTATGCCTCCAAAAAGGCTGTTGGCTTTAACTTCTGAGCGAAGCGGTAACTTCTTTAACTCCTTAACTCATTTAAACTTCTGAACTTGCGAAAGTAGAGTTACTTATTGTTCAGCAACTTCTCCATGAGAAGAATCTGATAAGAGTAGAAGTCGCGGATGCTGCCAGTAGCGGTAGCACGATAAGCACGATACTTGTTGAGTACACGCTGCAGGCTTCCTGTCATCAGGGCACCAGTCTCAGCATCGCTGAGCATGCTGCCACCATAATTGATACGTACGAAGCTGTCGGTCATATCGTTGGCATTGCAAATCTGCTGCGACATCTCGAGGTCGTTCAGCCACAACTGGTCGTCGGTGAGACCCTTGGTCTTCTTGCCTGTCTCGGGCTGCAAGCCAGTGCGCTGCATCATCAGATTGATGGCGTTAGACTGCAGAGCCTGCTCGGCATAAGAAAGCTTTCCGCCTACAGGAGCCTTGAAGATCATGTTGGTCAGGTCGTTCATATAACCTTCGATGGTGTAGTTGGCTTTGGCATTTACCATTCCACCTTCCTTGATGCGATAGAGTGCTGTGGGGTTGAACAGTGAAGAAATGGTGCGCTTGCAGATGTTCTTGTTGACATCCAAACTCAGTTCCATCTTGTTCAGCAGGGCATGAGGTGTGAGCCAACTGTCGAAGCTGCGCATCTGTGCAAGCAGCCATGTGAGGGCTTCCTTCTGACGTGCCTTGTTGATGTAGTTCATGCTCTGAGCCTGACCGTCGCCCTGTCTGATCTCAGTATATTCGATGCCACCGATATAAGATGCCACATGGTTGATGTAGCGGGTGTACTGCTTGGTAACCTCACGATAGAGTTTCTCCAAGTCGTCGTATCTCTCGCCCTTCTCCATGGTCCAGTTCTCGAAGTTCTTCATCAGAATCTTCATGTTGCTGATACCATAGTTGCTGGCTTTGATATGGTCGTTTCCAAGGTCCTCGGTCAGGTCGGTTGGGTCTACAGTACCTAAAACCTGCTGAGCGCCAAACTGGAATTTCTTATCGTTGGCTTTTTCGGCAATCCATTTGTTAAGAGTAGCTACTTCCTCCTCAGGAGTATTGGCGCCCTTGATGATTCTGTAACCCCAGTTGATGGCATACTTGTCGTATACACCGATAACAGGAGGAGTAAGACGCACGCCTTTCTCCAAATCGCCAGGCTGGGCGATGTAGTTGTTGCGGGCATAGTCCATGATACTTGGTGTGGTGCCATACTGCTGTGTGAACTTGGGATCTCTCAGCTGCTCAACATCGAAAGCATAGCTGGCACCCATGTTGTGCATCAGACCCAGGGTATGACCAATCTCGTGGGCTGCTGCATAACGGATCGACTCGCGCATCACATCGTCATCGAAGGTGTTCTTGCGAACTCGCTTGTCTACAGCTGCAGTCTGGATGAATCGCCAGTTGTGCAACAGGGATACGATGTTGTGATACCAGATGACGTCGGCAGTGAGAATCTCGCCGGTACGAGGGTCTTTATGACTTGGACCCATGGCATTGGCGGTAGATGTAACTGCATACTTGAAGCAGTTGTAGCGCATATCGTCTGGATCGAAGTCTGGATCGTTCTTGGGATAGTCTTTAGCAATGATGGCATTCTTGAAACCAGCCTGCTCGAAAGCCTGGTTCCAGTCTTCTATACCCGTCTTGATGGTTGCTCTCCACTTCTCTGGGAAGGCAGAATCGACATAGAACACGATAGGTTTCTGTGGCTCCACCAGTTCGCCGGCAAAGTACTTGTCCATATCTTCGGGCTTGGGTTGCAGGCGCCATCTGTTGATGTAGGTCTTGCTCTCCACCTTGTCCTTGGAAGAACTGTATATGTTCTTGTTGTTATTGAAGAAACCCACTCGGTTGTCCTGGTATCTCATAGGCATAGGATCCTCGGGCAGGACGAAGAGTGAACGGTGAACCTTCACAGAGTAAGGCTTCTTGATCATACCTGTGGTGTTGAACGATAGGGTGCTCTCTATCTCGATGTTCTTAGGGAAAGTCTTCACGAAGTCGATGCTGGAAGCATCGGCAGAAAAAGTACCCTTGATGGCATTGGCATCGCCGAAGAGTTTAGAAAAAACAGAAACCTCTTTCAGTGGAGAGATGTAAGCCTCGTTGGTACCGAAGAAAGAAGTCACGTCAATAACGACATTGCCATTATTGCGTGCAGCAATCTTGAAACCTTTCATACGAGGATTCAAGAAATTCTTGTCGAAAGAAGCTGCGATAGGGTCGTTCTTGTCAACGACATTGTTGCTCTGTATGAGATTGATATATACGTTTCGTTCGTCCTTTGAGAACTGTATGAGCAAAGGAGTGTTGATCATCTGCCCAGCCACAAAATCCTGTGTGTCGCTGGTGGCTGCCATTCTGTTGGCAAGGATATACTGGTGACTGAATGCAGAGTCGGGCAATTCAAAATACAGCTTGCCGCTTTTGCTATTGTAGATGACAGTAAACAAGCCTGTATCTTTCTTTCCGCCCTTGGTGACTTTAGCGTAGTCTGTTTTGGTGGAATCCGACTTAGCAGTCAGCAAGTTAAGGCTCTTTTTCTTGCTCTTGGCTTGGGTGTTCAGTGATGGGGGGGCAAAGCATATACTTACCGCCAATACCAATGTGGATAATCTCATAATAAATGTTTTTTCTTTTCGTTTTATTCTGTACGTTAATGTTTAATGGCGCAAAGTTACGTATAAAAAATGAAAAAACAACCATAATAAATGAAAAAATATCGATTTGTAGCAGAATTAACAAAAAAAGTAATCGAATTGATAGGATTTTTTTGATAAACCTTCTCTTATTGCCCTATTTGCGAAAGTTGAGTATATATAATAAGGTATAGGGACGGATAGAGGGATGGAAAAGAGCAGAAAGTGATAAAAAATAATCGAAATTGCATTTTTTATCGACAAAAAGTTTGTAGATTGAAAGAAAAAGTGTAAATTTGCAATCGAAACAATAACGAAACAATATTATTCATCAATAATAAGCAAATGACAACATTCGTATCTTCAACAGCATGGTGGTGGCGTATCTCAAGATTGAAACAGTCGTGAGTCGATAAGCCGTGTGTGGATATGAAAATCCTAAGAGAGATAGAAAAGGCCTGCCGTAACTTGCGACAGGTCTTTTTTCTTTAAGGTCTGTTACAGGTAGAAGGAGGGTTTGAACGAAGATAACAACAAAAAATATAGGAGACAAAACTTATGGAAATGAAGGACATTTTGAACAGAATGTTGAATCATGAGGAACTTTCCCGAGAGGAAACCAAGAACATCATCGTTGGCATCACAAAGAGTGAGTTCCCCGAAGAACAGATCACAGCCTTGCTTACAGGCTTGCAGATGCGTGGTGTGACCGTGGACGAGTTGTTGGGCTTTCGTGACGGAATCCTGGCGACAGGAGTTCCTGCCATCCTCGACTGCGACAGATATATAGACGTAGTAGGAACGGGAGGCGACCGTAAGAATACATTCAATATTTCTACCACCTCGTGCTTCGTCATAGCAGGAGCCGGATATAGGGTGGCCAAACATGGAAACTATGCTGCCACATCGGTGAGTGGAGCTTCCAATGTGATTCAGAATCATGGAGTACATTTCACTGACGATCTCGACAAACTCAACCGCTCCATCAATGAGGCAGGTATCGTGTACCTTCATGCACAGTTGTTTGCCAAGGCGATGAAGTTTGTTGGTCCTATTCGCAAGGCCTTGCAGTTTCCTACCGTCTTCAATCTCTTAGGTCCTTTGGTCAACCCCAGCCAGCCTTCGTGTCAGTTGCTCGGAGTTGCCAATCTCGACCAGATGCGCCTCTATAACCAGGTATATCAGAAGATTGGCATCGACTATGGCATCGTCAACAGTATAGATGGATATGATGAGATTTCGCTTACCAGTGACTTCAAGGTAACAACCAACGACTATGAGCGTATCTTCAAGCCTCAAGACTTAGGTTTCGAGACAGCCAAACCGGAAGAGGTTAGAGGTGGAGCTACCGAAGAGGAGGCAAAGGACATCTTTGATGCCGTACTTGAAAACCGAGCACTTCCAGCCCAGAAGAATATCGTTTTGGCAAATGCAGCCTTTGGTATCCAGGTGATGGAGAAGGGCAAGAAGAGCATTGAGGAGTGTGTGGAAATAGCACGCGAGAGTATAGACTCGGGCAAGGCACTTGCCACCTTCAAGAAATTTGTGGAACTGAATAGTTAAAGGTAAAAAGGTAAAAAAGTAAAAAGGTAAAAAAAGTAGAACATGGCTGATATATTAGAAGAAATCGTAGCTCATAAGCGAATAGAGATGGAGCAGCGCAAGTGCTTCATATCTCCACGCCAGATGGTAACGCTGACCGACAGGAAGATAAAGGCTGACGAGGGACTTACCCCAGGAGGCAGCATGCGTGACGCCTTGATGTCATCATCCACAGGTATTATTGCCGAGTTCAAGCGCAAGTCGCCCAGCAAGGGATGGATCAAGAAAGAAGGCAAGGCGAGCGTTATTCCTTTGGGCTATCAGCAGAATGGAGCTTCGGCATTGAGTATTCTTACCGATATCGACTATTTCGGAGGCTACGACGAATATATACAGGAGGCCCGCCATGTGGGTGTTACCTTACCTATATTATATAAGAACTTCGTCGTAGAGGAATATCAGCTTTTGCAAGCCCGCTATTGTGGCGCTTCGGCTGTGCTTCTGATTGCTGCCTGTCTGACAAAGCAGGAATGTAAAGATCTTATGAATATGGCGCATCAGTTGGGACTGGAAGTCTTGTTGGAGATGCATAACGCCCAGGACTTCGAATATGCTGAGTTGGCCCCCGATATGTATGGCATCAACAACCGCAACCTCGGAACTTTCGTTACGGATGTGGAGAACAGTTTCCGCCTGGCAGAACAGTTGCCCAAGGATGTATGCAGAGTGAGCGAAAGCGGTATCTCCAATCCGGAAGTTGTCAGAAGACTTCGTGAGGAAGGCGGTTTCAGAGGCTTCCTGATGGGAGAGCAGTTTATGAAACAGGCCGACCCGGGCATAGCCCTGAATGAGTTTATAGCCAATTTGTAATTTTAAAAGTAGAACCGTCTTTAAAGCATCATGATTATAAAGGTATGTGGCATGCGCGATGCCGACAACATTTGCGATATTTCTGCACTGGGAGTCGACATGATAGGACTGATTTTCTATCCTCCGTCACCCCGATATGTGCAGCAGTTCAGCAGTGGGGCTGGTATTATTCCCGACTATGCACCCGACATGGGAAAGACACCACTCAGGGTGGGTGTCTTTGTAGACGATATGCCTCAGAATATAGTGACAAGAGTCTATAATTACAAACTCGACTATATTCAGTTGCACGGCAACGAACCACGCGAGACATTGGAGAACCTGCGTGCCACTATCGACCCCGATATCAAACCTAAAATCAAGATCATCAAGGCCATCAGTGTAAGTTCGGCCGAAGACATTAAAAAATATAAGGAATATGTAGGAGCTGCCGACCTCTTCCTCTTCGACACCAAATGTAAGACTGTGGGTGGAAGTGGTGAGCAGTTTGATTGGCAAGTCCTGCAGGCTTATGATGGCGATGTGCCATTCCTACTGAGTGGTGGCATCGGACCCGATGATGCAGAGCGTATCAAGAACTTTCATCATCCCAAGTGCATAGGCATCGACCTCAACTCGAAGTTCGAGATTGAGCCAGCACTCAAAGATGTAGAGAAACTCAAGCAATTCCTTGTAAAGGTAAAAAGGTAAAAAAGTAAATGAAACAAACAATGAACAAGATAAATCAACTATTTGAAAGTCGTAAAGACCGCAAGCTGCTGAGCTTGTATTTCTGTGCCGGTTGTCCCACTCTCGAAGGCACGGGCGATGTCATCAAGGCCATGGAACGTCATGGCATCGATATGATAGAGGTGGGCATACCTTTCAGTGACCCTTTGGCCGACGGACCAGTCATTCAGAGTGCCGGAACGCGGGCTCTGAAGAACGGTATGACCGTGAAGACTCTCTTCGGACAACTGAAAGCCATCAAGGGCGAAGTAAGCCTTCCTCTTGTGCTGATGGGCTATCTCAACCCAATCATGCACTTTGGCATCGAGGCTTTTTTCAAAGAATGTGTTGAGGCTGGAGTGAGTGGAACCATTATTCCCGACCTGCCTTTCGACGACTATCTCAAGGTGGTGAAACCTATAGCCGACAAGTATGACATTCGTGTCATCATGATGATAACTCCAGAAACCAGCGAGGAGCGAATCCGCTTTATCGACGAGCATACCGACGGTTTTATCTATATGGTCAGTTCGGCAAGTATCACTGGCGCTCAAAGCAGTTTCGGAGATGCCAAGCTCGCTTACTTCAACCATATCAACGGCATGAAACTTCGCAATCCCCGAATGATAGGTTTCGGTATCAGCAACAAGCAGACTCTCACCAGTGCCCAGGACAATGCAGCGGGAGCCATCATTGGAAGCAAGTTTGTTACCTTGCTCAATGAGACACTCGATCCAGACAAGGCACTCGATGAACTCTTTGAGGCACTGAAAAAATAAGTGAAGAGTGAAGAACGAAGGGTGAAGAATTCATCTGTTTCGTTTGTAGCACAAGGGCGAAAGTCTAATTTAATATTTAACATTTAACATTTAACTCACGATGTATCAAGTTGACGATAAAGGATTTTTTGGAAAATTCGGTGGCGCATACGTGCCAGAGATATTATATAAATGTGTGACAGAACTGCAGCAGGCCTACAAGCCTATCATTGAGAGCGAGGAGTTCAAGAAAGAATATCATCAGTTGCTCAAAGACTATGTAGGCCGTCCTTCACCTCTCTATTATGCCAAACGCATGAGCGAGAAATATGGTTGCCAGCTCTATCTGAAGCGTGAGGACCTGAACCATACAGGAGCACACAAGATCAACAATACCATCGGCCAGATTCTGATGGCAAAGAAGATGGGCAAGACCCGTATTATCGCCGAGACAGGAGCCGGTCAGCATGGTGTGGCAACAGCCACCGTCTGTGCCTTGATGGATATGAAGTGCGAAATCTTTATGGGTGCTACAGATGTGGAGCGTCAGCACACCAATGTGGAGCGTATGAAGATGTTGGGTGCCAAGGTGAATCCTGTGCGCACGGGCAACATGACCTTGAGTGATGCCTGTTCGGAGGCTATACGTGACTGGTGCTGTCATCCACAAGATACTTTCTATATCGTAGGTAGCACCATGGGTCCTCATCCTTATCCAGACATTGTGGCAAAGATGCAGAGTGTCATCTCCGAGGAACTGAAATGGCAGTTGCAGGAAAAGGTGGGTCGCGATTATCCCGATTACCTCATCGCCTGTGTGGGCGGAGGCAGCAATGCGGCAGGTACCATTTATCATTATATTGATGATGAGCGCGTTCAGATTTATCTTGCCGAGGCTGCAGGACATGGAATCGATACCAACTATACAGCAGCCACCATGCATTGCGGAACAGAAGGTATTATCCATGGAGCGAGAACACTCGTTATGCAGACCGAGGACGGACAGATAGAGGAAGCTTTTACCATCAGCGCAGGTCTCGACTATCCTGGTATCGGACCCATGCATGCCGACTTGGCAACCCGTGGCCGCAGTCATGTGCTTGCCATTAAGGACGACGAGGCTATCTATGCCGGTTATGAGTTGACGCGTATGGAGGGAATCATCCCAGCCATAGAGAGTGCTCATGCTGTGGCAGCGCTGAAGAAGATGAAGTTCAAGAAAGACGATGTCGTTGTCCTGACAGTGAGCGGTCGAGGTGACAAGGATGTTGAAACTTATTTGTCTCATAAAGAAATGGCAGGAGAATATGGTAACTTTTAATTATACGACCCAAACACGTAAGATTCTTGCTGACCTCTATACACCGGTGGGAGTCTATATGCGATTACGAGATATTTATCCACAGTCGGCGTTGATGGAGAGTTCCGACTATCATGGTACAGAGAACTCGCGTTCCTTCATCGGTGTGCACCCCATAGCAAGCATCGCCGTAGGACATGGAGTGGTGACTGCCACCTATCCCGACGGAAGAGTGGAGGAAAAAGAGTTGCCCGCCTTCGGTGAGGGCAAAGGAGAAAAATGCAAACTCGCCATCTCGAAAGCCTTCAATGACTTTATCCAGGCTTTCCATGTTGAGGGGGAGGGCAGTGAGTGCTGCGGTCTGTATGGTTTCACAACCTTCAATGCCGTGCGCTACTTCGAGAACATTCCTGTGAAGGATACGACGATGGAGAAGAACGATGCACCGGATATATATTATAT
>ERZ1034973.655-NODE-655-length-23106-cov-14.380764_pt1 | contig 23106 bp, 23 predicted proteins | sample MGYA00520686_ERZ1034973 | MGnify/ENA primary metagenome ERZ1034973 (study PRJEB33766, sample SAMN09781775) | gut metagenome | biome: gut microbiome | host: Homo sapiens | place: Madagascar | study: EMG produced TPA metagenomics assembly of the PRJNA485056 data...
AGCTTTGTTATTCTGCTCTGCATCTACTACAGCCTGATGCAACATCTGGTTCAAACCAGCACCATAGAAGATGTTATCTCCCAAAACAAGGCAAGCAGAATCATTACCGATGAACTTCTCACCGATGATGAAGGCCTGTGCCAAGCCATCAGGTGAAGGCTGCTCAGCATACTCAAATTTCACACCCAGTTGACTGCCATCGCCTAAGAGTCGCTTGAAACCAGGCAAGTCGAATGGAGTTGAAATAATCAGAATCTCACGGATACCAGCCAACATCAACACCGAGATAGGATAATATATCATCGGTTTATCAAAGATAGGAATCAGTTGCTTGCTGATACCCTTTGTGATAGGATACAAACGTGTACCGCTACCACCTGCTAATACGATTCCCTTCATTGTTTTAATATTAAATGATTAGTATTTGTTTCCTATTTGTTTAAATCTACATTTAGTATTCAAAAGGACTATCAAAGTCCTTCAATACTTCATGCTTTGTATCCTTCTCTGAAAGATTAGCATGTTCTGTAGGAATGCACCAATCAATTCCGAGAGATTCATCCAGGATAGAGATCCCCCCATCAGCCTCTGGGTGATAGAAGTTATCACACTTATATTGGAATACCGCAGTTTCTGATAACACAGCAAAGCCATGTGCAAAGCCCTTAGGAATAAAGAACTGACGATGATTATCTTCTGTCAGTTCCACCGCCACATGCTTACCATATGTTGGCGACCCCTTGCGGATATCCACGGCAACATCCAGCACTCTACCCCTCACGCATCTCACCAGCTTGCTCTGGGTAAACGGAGGTCTCTGGAAATGCAAGCCACGCATTACGCCATAAGAACTCATACTCTCATTGTCCTGGCAGAACTCCACCTTGTAGCCCACCAATGGCTCAACTTTCTCTTTAAACTCTCGCTCGCTGAAGCTCTCGAAGAAATAGCCACGAGCATCTCTAAACAGACGAGGCTCAATAATGAGCACGCCTTCAATATCAGTCTTTATTACTTCCATAATAGCAATTACAAAATAAAATTCAACTTACAAGCACCTGCAAAATCCGGTATTGAATAGCCATGCTTCTTAAAGAAAGTCCTTAAACTCTTGAAATGCATAAAAGCTTTTTTACCTATTTTTGCACTAGCACGCAGATGATTATGTATCATCTGCGATTGAGGTACATAAACAACAGGTCTATTCATTAGCCAAGACCTTAAACAGAGGTCTTCATCTTCCATATATAGGAAATAGTCTTTATCAAATCCAGCAAGTTTGCTATAAACCTCTCTTGAAATAAAGAGAGCTGCACCGACTGCCCAATTTACAGGTTGAACCTTTTCCACATCAATATTCTTACACAGATATTTCTCTACAGCCTTGTTTGCTGCATCATCCTTACCATGCGACAGTACACGATTCACAAAAATCATTGGAGTAATAAATCCTCTAATCGAAAATTGATGAGTCAAGTCCTTATTAAAAAGGTGAGGAACGGCAATACCTACCTCGGGATTCTTTTCCATAAAATCGTAAAGCGAATCAAGACTTCCCTTACAAAAAGATACATCAGGATTGATGATGGCTAGATATTTACCTGTCGATGCTAATGCACCAATATTATTATTCTCACCAAATCCTTTAGGAGTTGTATTCCTGATAATTTTCACTTGTGGATATTCCTTTTGAAGAAATTCCACACTACCATCTTTAGAGCAATTGTCTACATAAATGGCTTCGAAAGAAACATTTGGTTTTATTTCTCCCGAATAAATAGATTTATAAAGCTCCTTTATATATACTAAATGATTCATACCTACCGTAACGATAGATACCATAGGATTTTCCATAATTATATTATTTAATTAAAGTTTTAACATTTCTAAATCCCCACATAAAAACCAATGGGAATCCTACGCCAAAGAATGCGTACACAAAAAGTAAGAGCATATTACCACCAACACCTGGTGTCAAATCACTAAGACTTGCCCCCTATAACCTATGCCTTGCAAGGCTAAAGTACAAAGTTTAAAGCCAACAAAGTGCAAGGCCATAACATAGAAAGACTCCTTTCCAACGTATGCAATAGCCTTACCTACAACGTTTTTCTCAATATGCTTACCTATATAATATAGCACAGTAGGAGTTGCATCTAACAGTTGGAGAATATCCTTATGTTCATTATTGTTCTAAACTCATTATTAAGTACATAAGTATTTTACCTCGCTCCCAATTTTGGCATTTTCCACTGACATCCTCTTAATAAAAGGAAATAGACAGGAAGGAGCCAAAATAAGTTTGCATTCCCGACTAATTGGAATACAACAAAAAGTATAGTTAGACAAAAATAATATTTGATTCTAAAAACAAAACGAGATTCGTAATTAGCCATAAATATTTTTGTCCACCTTTCTTGTGGTAAAGACTTACCACCTGCACATATTTCAATAAGTTTTAAAACTGGATATACTACCAATACAGCTAATATTATTTCCATTTTTTCAGATTTTGCGATATCGCAAACTAGTATTAACGGCATACAATAACGATATGATGTCAATAAGAAAATGAGATATAGATTTACTCTACCACGTAAATAATTATAAATTGCATAAATTGGCACAATAAGCCAAAATATAAGTATATGACTGAAATTAGAGCCATGGTAAAGAAAAAAAACAGAACCTAATAAGCCCAATAAAAATCGTAATCCATAAATCGAATATTTCCATTTTTCATAAAAGAGCAATTCTTTTGTCGAAACCCTTAGAGTCGGGGTTTGCTCACGCTTAATAGTTTCGCAATCATTCTGAATATAACCAATTTCATATAAATTATACACAGAAAGAATAGATACTATCCAATAATACCACTCTTCAAAATTGTATTTAACTAGCCATAATGCAATAATTGTTGGTAGCAAAAACTCCGTTGCCCATACTATAGCGCCCAACTTACTACGTTTCAAGAAACGAGTTTCTAATGCATATAGTAAAGGAACAAAAAACATTAATATTCTATGAAATCTACATCCCATTTCATTTTCTTTACTATTTTTTTCCATTTCTTATCGGTCTTAGGATAAACAACAATATTCTTTTGTCTAGCTTTTTTAAGTAATGGTATGTCTGTAAAATCATCAGTGTATACAGAGTCAATAGTCTGATTCTGTATCTCTTGCACAAAATCGTCCTTTTTACCCAACAAGTCTTTAGACAACTTACCTTGACATATACTATCTACGTAACATAATTCAGAACTATACCATGTATTAATTTGCATTTTCCTTGCAATTACTTCAGCTACCACATCAATAGTTGCAGAAGCAATTAATACATTGCAAGAAGAATTAACCTGCAACTCTTTTATTTTTCTAACGACGTGGTCATTAAGATGTTTCATAAGATATGATTCGTAAAACATATCAGCACCTTCCAATAATTGCAAACGACTATACCCCTTTAAAAAACGTAATGCGATAATACGAGTTATATCTATATGTAAATAAGTGCGAGTTATCTTATTGATAACTTTCCAAATAAATGTTTTGCGTAGCTTATCGAAAGAACTATAATATTTGCTCCTAGGTGACAACCAAAAAGTCAAAAAATCGAAAGTTGTATTTGATTTAAATATTGTGCCACATATATCAAAAACATACAATGGACTAATCACAATCTACCTCCTCTCCTAATTAACTTATCAAATAGCCACCTAAAAAATCTGTTATAAAGCAATCCACCTACTTTCATTGAAACCGGATTATGATACTTTATGATAAAATCTATATCATAAGACATTCTTGGGGGAACTAATGCCTTTATTGCCATATACCTTTCTTGCATAGATGCACTCAAATTTCCACTAGCTCCAGCATCTTCACAGAAGCAAACCTTCACAGGAATATCTTTATACGAACAATTACCTAAAATCATTGCTTTAAAAAAGAACTCCGTATCACTAACTATCTTATAGTTTTCACTATAATGATAATTTTGCATCACACTTCTCTTTATAAAAGTAGCTTGATGGTTCATACTGTTCTTCAAGAAAAAGGACATAGAAAGAGCCTTAGGTTTGACGGGATCCATCACATATTTATCACTTACTGCTATTCCTGATACAATATCAACTTCTCCATCTAAGAATTTAGCAGATTGTTCCAAAGACTGGTCGTCATAAAAACTATCTCCAGAATTCATAAATATTAAATAGTCACCAATAGCCATATCTGTACCCTTATTCATGGCATTATATATACCTTCATCTTTCTCTGATACAAAACGCATAGAAGTTATCTGCTTTAAATAAGCATTAATAACAGCAATACTATCATCACTGCTTGCCCCATCAATCACCAAAAGCTCATAATCCGTAAAGATTTGACTTTTAATACTTTCCAACGTTCTTTTAAGACCGGACTCATTATTATAGTTAACAGTAATAATACTTACTTTCATTTTTCTAAAATGTTTTTTAATTTACGATATGATTCTTCAATATCAAATTGCCTAATATATGCCAATCCATTTGATGCAATTTGATATCTCAAATTATCATCAGTTATCAATCTAACAATGTTATTTGCCAGAGTTTGAGAATCACCTACAGGAGCAACTAAAGCATTATAGCCATCCTTAGCCATCTCTAGATACCCTTTATTATCGGTACAAACCACAGCTTGCCCACACATCATGGCTTCACCTACAGTCAAGCCCCAGCCTTCCATTATACTACATCCAAGATATATAGCTGCTTGATTATTTATCTCAAGATGTTGCATTTCTGTAGGATTCTGGATATAATGAATCCATTTTGGCAATTCTTTTGGAGCTTTATATACACCGAACATATTAACTTCAAGATCAGGAATCTTTTTCTTAGCTAACTTCAATGCTTCAAAAGCCGTTGGGGTACCTTTAGCAGGCCTTGTATGATAGAGCATCGATACCAAATGTTTACTTTTATTCCGAATAGGTTTAGTTAGATAATATTTATTAAAATTAAACCCATTCACAACAAGTTCACTTGGAGAAGGAGAATACTGATCTACCAAATCTTTTATCCAGCTTGAAATAGCAATTTTTATCAATGGCAATCTATAAGAATTATAAATATATTCCTCTGAATTTGCTATAAAAGTTTCAAAGTCTTGAACAATATAAAGTCTTCTACCAAAGCCAGGTAAAGCATCTGCATATTTAGCAGTAGTTACTGCTGTGGCCAAAATATAATTACCGCTAGGTACATTTTCCTGATTATACTCCCAAACAAACAACTCATTAATATTAGGATGTAGCTTATACCAAGAACATCCCTTAATTTTTCTATAGCCTATTTGGTATATGTATTTCAAGACACTTTTAAACATTCCTTTGAATCCTTTATCGTTATCAGGAAAATACGAAGCGTACACTATTGAAATATTATACCCATCATTTGCAAGTCTGTTGGCATAATCATACACAACCTTCAACCCACCATTCGGCACATTTCTAACTGCAGGATATAAAATCACTAAATGTTTCATTTCAACCGTTTATAAGTTTTAAATTTAAATACATATATCCATATATATGGAAAATAAGTAAAAGCTTCATTACATTGCGACAAGACTAGTGTTAACAACAACAAAAGAGTCGGTATCTCCAAACACATTTGCTTAATTCTTTTAAACATAGAAAAGAAAATAAAAAGCAAATAAGTGCAACCTACTTGTGCACCTGTTAGCAACCATCCGTTTGACGATGTTAAAGAGCCACGCTTAGATAATTGAAATTCAAGATCACGACTTCCAAGGCCACATCCAAAGAATGGATTCTCAGAAACAATTTCATAACAAACAAGATTATCTCTCATTCTAATAGCATAAGATGTATCTTCTGATTTTTCATTTCTCTGATCAAATTTATCTTGTACCACACTGCTATTAAACATTAGAAAAGCAAATACAATAGCCAATATACCAAAAACAGGTCTTAAATATTTTTTCTTCTTGAACGTATTATTAAAAAGAAGTACACATGAGAAATATAACATAAAGACTAAATAACCTGCAGAAGACTGAGTTAGAATTAAAGCCAAAATTAAAATACCATATTTTGACAATATATACTTAAACCTCAACAAATTTTCTTTTATGTCATCAGTAAACAATAACAACACAAACATAATAACGATTTGTGCCTGTCCTGGTTCCCAATAAACAGAGCTAAAACGATGAATACCCAAAGAAGAAACTTGCCCCGCATCCCACTCTGTGTGAAATAAATAGAAAGACAATGTCGTAGGTGTTGCTCCTATTATAATATCTTTAGCCGGAATAATGCCAAAACTATGTCCTAAATGCACTACAATGGAAACAAGAAAGAGAATATTCGCACATTTTAAAAGATTATTCCTAAAATTATCAAATGTTTCTACAGAGCATAAAAAAACTACTCCTATCGCATAAAATATAGGTGCTGTAATAGAAAAATCTGCATTTGGGTCATTAATAACAAATGTAGCTACAAAAATCCAAGAAATAATTAGTGCATACATTTTAATGTTACCACTCAAAATGAACTTATCATTTTTATGATATGAATAATAATATAGAAAACAGCTTAAAGCCCAAATAATCATGCATAACGATGCATGGCCTACAGATGTTACAACACCACCTGAAAAAAGTAAAAATTCAAAACAAAGAAGATATAAAAAATTTGTTTTCATACAATATTCAAAAGTTATTAAAAATCTAACAACATATGTAACATTATGCTACAGAATATCATCTCCAAATGCTAGTCCAAATAGTCTAGCCTTATGGTTATATTGTGTCTTTTAATAATTGCAGGCGAACCTGCAAGCAATGCAAATTCCTCATCATATTTCCTGGTAAGAACTGATGCGGCAGACAAGATACAGCCTTTTGGTAATTTGCAACCTTTAAGGATTACACTACGTGCACATATCCAAGCATTATCACCCACGACAACTGGAGAACTAGAAGGATAGACTTCTTTGGTAACAGGATTTTCTGTTTCATGGAGATCAGTATCCATAACTAGCGTATCCCATGATGATAGTACTCCATCACCAAAAGTGATATGATCACTACAAATGATGGTCATAGATGTAGAATTATTAAATTCACCATTGAATCTCAAAACGCCACCAGGATATACACAGATTCGACTTCCATGACCAAAGCAAACCTTTTTATCAGACAACTCTATTGTTCCTCCTATCTGAAGCATCGTTCTCTCGTATTTCTTGTCGAACACACCCACATTACCAAAACCGACTTTAAACATAGCAAATTTTGCCCCCCCGAATTAGTGATTTTACCTTTTAATCCCAAGAGTACAGTATTGTACCTCACCATTATAGGTAACTTTACTGCATCCTTTAAAGAGAAGTATTTCAAGGATACATAAAAACTCTTTGGAATAGAAAGGATATGTTCTAATATTTTATTCATCTAATATTTTTTATTAACTATTATCTGGCTAAAGGCAGGGAGAATACTTTTCTCCCCCACCACATTTACAAAAACTTGGGATACATCTTGATTATCTCCAAGAAGTCCTTGGCAAACTGCTTGCGATTCTCGGAATAATCGTATGGCTCAGCCGTAGGCTTCACATTCGTCAGTTTCTCCACCAAGTCGTCCTCATTCGTCGCATCAAAGAAACAAGCATTCTTTGGTTTTTGCTCTATATGCACCTCCAAATCTGACAGGAAGATAAACTTGTTCAAAGCCTTAGCGTCCTCTACCACTGTGCTCCAACCCTCAAAGAGCGATGGCTGCACCATGGCATACGAGTGCTGCATCAAGCAGAGTTGCTCCTTGCGATCTATAAAGCCTAAAATCTTGATATCATTCTCCAAGTGATTCTCTATCAAGAAATCCCTGATTGATTGAGTATACTCATCATCAGAATATGACTTCAACAGACCGCTACATACCAACTGATAAGGAAAACCTTGGTCCTTCAATTTCTTATATGCCTTGAATAAGAACAAGTGGTTCTTATGCTTCCAAAATTGATTGGCACAGAAAATATAGTTTTCCTTGATTTGGAACTTCTCCAACAACTGACCGAAATCAACATCTGAGAAATTAGGATGCTTTACCGCAAAATGGAGCACAGCAATATTATGTTTATACTCTGGATAGAACTTCAAACAATCATTTTTGGCGGCATTGCTACTCAACACCATAGGAGTCTTGGTCTCAAAAAAGAGGCGATGTCCCTTATCTCTAAACTTCAACTCCTTTTTGCTAAAATACTGGGGATAATACAGTTCCTGAAAATCTGGTATCCAAGACAAAGTTACATCTTGGCTTGCTGCCTTAAAATCTTGTATAGGAAAGACAAACTTACCTTTTAAGTTTTTCTTATTTACAGCCTTGATATAACTCCCTATCTTAGGAAGAAGCAAATAATGCAAGCGATTAATCACCTTGTCAAATACATTTTTATTCTTTGCTTGTTGGAAGACCAAATAGGGATAGCCAGTGATAGTCTTCAATTCTTCTACATCTTTCTGCCGAAGACTATACACATTTATGATTGGCATATCTTGGTCATCCAATAATGTCATTGCAGAAATCAGATTCTGAACATAGTATACACCACCTATCCAGCCATCAGAATAATCATAGATGATTGCTATTTCGTCTCTTGTACCCATGCTATATACTTTTTAATTCCTTCTTCCAACTCCACAGTCTGTTTATACCCCCAACTTTTCAGCGTCTCGATATCTGCCTCCCAGTTGATAGGGTCGCCCTTGCGTTCCTCGCCATTAAATACCACCTTTTTGTCGGTCTGCAATACAGATACAAAGGCATCGCTCACTTCCTTAATGGTAAGCTGCTTGCCATTTGCCACATTCACCACCTGAGCATCAAAGCTACTGTTCTTAATGGTCAAGTCTATCGCCTGAATGATATCATCGATGAAGATGAAATCACGGCTTTCTCTTCCTGTACCCCACAAGCGAATAACATCCTGCTCCTTAAACTTATGATACATATCCCAGAATAGCTGTTTTCTCAAACCGGGACCAAAAGCAGAGAAGATTCTCAGGCAGCAAGTCTTGATGTTCCAAAACTTGGCGTACTCCTTACATACCATCTCTGCCATCGTCTTATGAAAGCCATATGGTGAAACAGGATTTATCTTGGAGTTCTCATAGATAGGCAAGCTATCTGGATTGCCATAAATGGCAGCACTAGACATGGTGATAAACTTGCACTCTTGATTAAACTGGCGGATTGCCTCCAACAGCTTAAACACATTCAGCGTGTTCAATCGGAAATCATTGAAAGGCTTTTCCAGAGAGAAAGGCACATTAGCTGCACCAGAGCAATTGATACAAACATCAAACTGATGCTGCTGGAAAAGCTCCAAGAAATCACTGTCCACGGCATCGATAGGGAAATAATGTGGATTGTCATATTCCATCACCACATCACATCCCCACACCTCATTCTCCCTGGAGAAATAATCTACGCAATGGCTTCCAATAAAGCCTTTGGAACCTACTACTAATATTTTCATTTTGATAATGTTTTTACAACTTTAGCTGGATTGCCAGCCACAACTGTCCATGCAGGTACATCCTTGGTAACCACACTTCCTGCTCCCACAATGGCACCCTCACCGATAGTTACCCCCTTCAAGATGATGCAGTTCATACCAATCCAGGCATCATCGCAAATCTTGATAGGCTTGCTATTCACTACATCCCAATTCTTATGGGCTATCATGTTTTGCTTACTTCTCAAGTCGGCAAGTTCGTCATCTATGTCCTTCCTGCGCTCCATGTAGTCAAGCGAATGGCTATCATGGTCATAGATGGTACTACCCCAAGCTATCGTCACATTGTTACCCACTGTGATGGAAGAGCGAGAGATGAATGTACTGGAGCCTATGAAGGAATGATTACCTATGGTGATTTTACCTTTGGAGGACTCAAATATGAATTGACCACCAATGATGCAATCCTTGCCAATAACCAATCGCTTTTCATCAGTGGGAACGTCTTGCCGAATCAAGAAGGAATCACTCAAATGACAAGAAGAATCTATCTGAAGGCTAGCTTTGGCTGCCTCCAGCATTTTTCTCTTACGAAAAGCCTTATAAAGCTTTATGATGCTCATCATACCATTAGCCTTTCATTATATCAACAATCTCTTGCTTAAACAAAGCTTTGAACCGGTCTAGATTAAACTTCTTTGTGCAGATAGTCCTAGCCTCATCTGACATTTTCTCAACTTTATCTATTGGCAAAGACAAAGACCAGTCTATGCCTTTAGCCAAAGCTGCAGTTGTCCAATCGTCCATAATGAATCCACAATCTTCCATACCGTCAAAGGCTGCCCATGGAGTAACGATAGGTACCAATCCCATCTTCATACCATTGATTACTGCTCCCGGACATCCTTCTGTTCCTGATGGATAAACCATAAAGTTACATTTAGAAGCAATTTCATACATCTTATCACTCTTCATGTTGACAAAGCCATGCAGGGTGATATTAGGTGTTATCAGCGAGTGCATCGCCTGCTTGAAATCCTCCTCGATAGGACCTACAATATTCAGTTTCAGTTGAGGATGCTTGGAGAAATATTCCAGCAGCAGAGATACACCTTTTAATATGTTACCACCACTACCCATAAAGAAATATTCATTCTCCGAAGCATATTCTTTATTCTCAATGACTCTGCCCTGTGAACTTTGGTCGATAATTATGATTTTATCAGCCAAATGCTCAGGATAAGTAGCCGCTGTATAAGAGCTACCTATCTGCATGATGACATCAGCCTGTTCGCAAGCATCATGATCCTTCGTCATTCGCCTATATGGTATATGCCCACCATACTCTTTGTTGATATAATCGGTCATGGTGACAATCTGCTTATTGGCATGCTTGTAATAAGCTCCCGTAGCAAAGTAGATTTTCTTGGCATGAGGCCATTTACGGCAAGCACGATTGAAATTTGGCTCCAAACCTATCACTATTTCCGGATTGATGTTTGGCAACTTTGCATCTATTGTAAAATCATGCAGATATACGTTATAGCCCAACTCATTGAAAGCATCCACCATCGCCACTGTCTCCTTGCGGTTCTGATGTCCGCACATATACTCCTCATCATCTAGATGATTATATACATAAGGTATATACGAGACATATACCCATGGAGCATTATGAGATACCTTGGAGATGTGCTTGTCAGCATGGCGATAAACCATAGAAAGAAAGTGCAGCTTAGTTTTCAGATATTCTTTAATCATTGTTTATTTCAAACTAAATTTAGATAATCTTAGATGGAGTTTTCTCCACATCCAAACAAAGGGAACTCTCTGGCATTTAAAATTCAACACGGCAGTATTCAAATCCTTATCTTTACCAACTAGGACATCGAGTTGTTTTAGTTTATTCAAGTCTTCCCTAGATATGTTTTTATCCAAAACTAAACCTGAATAATACATCAATTGCAGTATGTTGAGGATAAAGACAAACAATGTTTCTTTTCTCTTAGCTGTAAGTGAAGGAAGCTTCAGGTAGTTTTTAACCATTCTATCCCCTATCAAATAGAAATGTCTAAAGTTCTTCTTAAGTTGCTCTTTAGAAATGGTTTGCCCATCACGACTTACATTGTATTGATAAATATTGTTGTCTAAAAATACAAAATCCTTAGCATGAACCAAAGGATAATAACAGAATTCATTGTCTGTATAACTGATTCCTTTTTGAAGTTCCAATTTTATGGTTCTCAATAAAGAAAGCTTAAAGCACAATGAGTGCATACAGAATATTTCTTGATTTCCAGACGCCTTAAAGCTAAAAGTATTAAAGCTGTAGGCAACTCCAAAATCTACATTTTTAGAGGAATATACTTTTTGGTTGCCAGCAGACACAATTGTGAAATTAGTAAACACCGCATCTGCATCTATATCTTTCAACTTATCTAAAAATTGAGATAATTGCTCTGTGTTATACCAATCATCAGAATCAAGTATCTTAAAATATTTACCTGTAGCTTCTTTTACACCTACATTTATGCAAGAACCATAATTGCCATTCTCTTTATCTATCACTCTAAATACTGTAGGATATTTAGTTTGATACTCATGGGCAATATTAGAAGAATTGTCTTTACTTCCATCATTTATCACTAAAACCTCTAATTTTTCAATTTGGTCTGTGGATAACAACAAGCTGTCAAGACAACGTCTTAAATAGTCTTGCATATTATATGTAGGAACTACTATTGTTAACAGTTTTCCCATAAATACCTTATTTTACGATTCCTTTTTCAAGATACTCCTCCAAGTTGCAGCGAACACGCTCGCTTGCATCTTCGGCAGCTACCTTCGCCATGTCGTTATCTACCATAATCTTGACCAGTTCCTCAAAAGTAGTGGTAAGAGGATTCCAGCCAAGCTTAGCCTTAGCCTTGGTTGGGTCACCCCAGAGGTTAACCACGTCAGTTGGGCGATAGAAGTCAGGAGATACCTCAACGAGAGTCTTGCCTATGAGACCCTCAGGACCCTCTACGCAGATACCCTTCTCGTTCTCTTCCTTGCCTTCCCACTTCAGTTCGATGCCTAAATGGTGGAATGCCAACTGGGCAAACTCACGTACACTGTGCTGAACACCTGTGGCGATTACGAAGTCTTCTGGCTTCTCTGCCTGAAGGATGAGCCACATACACTCTACATAGTCCTTGGCATAACCCCAGTCGCGGAGAGAATCCAAGTTACCGAGGTAGAGCTTATCCTGCTTGCCCTGCTTGATGCGAGCGGCAGCGAGGGTAATCTTACGAGTAACGAATGTCTCGCCACGGCGCTCACTCTCATGATTGAAGAGGATACCAGAGCAGCAGAACATGTTGTAAGCCTCACGATACTCCTTCACAATCCAAAAGCCATACTGCTTGGCTACAGCGTAAGGACTGTATGGGTGGAATGGAGTGTTCTCGTTCTGAGGAACCTCTTCTACCTTGCCATAAAGCTCAGAGGTAGAAGCCTGATACATACGGCAGGTCTTCTCCAAGCCACACTGGCGGATTGCCTCCAAGATACGAAGCACACCTGTGGCATCTACGTCGGCTGTAAACTCAGGAGAGTCGAAACTTACCTGCACGTGGCTCTGTGCTGCGAGGTTATACACCTCAGTTGGTTTCACCTTGTTCATGACCTGAATGATGCTCATAGAGTCACCGAGGTCAGCATAATGAAGGTGGAAGTTTGGTTTACCTTCCAGATGAGCAATGCGCTCACGATAGTCGGTAGATGAACGACGGATGGTACCGTGAACATCATAACCTTTCTCCAACAACAACTCAGCCAAGTAAGAACCATCTTGGCCTGTAATACCTGTAATTAAAGCTACTTTTCTATCCATATAAAATTTATATTTTTTATTCTATCACGTATATTAATCTAGTTTAAATTCATTTCAATATTTTCTGATAAGGAATCAATCCTACCACTTTTCTCAACAGAATAGCCATCAATAAAGAACCTACCAAACACAAAACTATGTATAGCCCAAAATTGGAAATGAAAGGAATCAATCCTATCAGCAACATAAAATGTATGATATAGAACTCATAAGAAATTCTACCCATATAAACCAAAGGCTTGCTTGACAAGATAGGCAGTTCTTTACATTTCAGAATTACACTCAACAAGAGTAGCATTCCAAAAGCTTCCAACATTTCCATGCAGCATGCTTCCCTCACATTTTCATAGTTTGGTCTATATACCAATGCATCAACCTCCCATAATACAAATCCAAGAATGGCTACTAAAGGAACTAGAAATTTGTATTTATCATAAAGGGCGAACACAGTATTTTGATATTTATGAAGTAAAGTACCCATTAGGAATATTCCTAAGAACCAAGACTTAGCAAATACCACCATTGCAATAATTATCACTGGGGCAAACATCCACTTAGACTTGTTCAAAAGCAGTATAACCAATGGAATTACCAACATTGCCTTAAAATCCGAAGTCAAATACCATGACGGAGGATTAATAAAGGTGGAAGATGCGCCACGACGCATCACTATAGAAGCATCAGCAAGAAACTTATTAAGCGTAACTGGCTCTTGCCAGAAATCCCTCATCCATTCACTAGCGTAACCGCCAGCACTTATTCCTTCTGCAAAGAAATAGTTACACAGAATAGCTCCGATGACAATCGACAGCCAATAGGGGGGGGTAAGATGCAACACTCTCTTTACTAACAACTTTGCATACTTCTTTAGACTAATGCACTGATTCGTATAATAGAAATATCCAGATAGCATAAAGAAGAATATCACTGCCGCATGCCCATCTAAAAAGGCTCGTAGTGGATTATATTGCGAATACAACCAAGGATTATCGAATGCAGCAGTAACATGGCCTCCAAAGACCATCAATGCGCACACTCCTCTCAAGCCCTGGATATTAAGATTAAGTTTTTTCATCAATTCTATTATTTATCTGTCTCCAAGCAACTTATAAAATTTACTTGGTAATATTTTAAGAATTAAGCGATGTACCAATATACATATCAGTACACAACAAAATGGCATCAAAACATCTTTAGCCAATACGATTAGACTATTTTGCCCCCCCCACAAGTTAAAGACACGCTGTACATAAGAGAGTATAAACCAATGAAATGCATAAATGAAAAAGGCATCATGACCATACTTTACACAAAAGGAATTTACATTTTTACATCTTAAAACGTATGCTCCACCTATAAAAAATAATGCTGCAGCAAAAGTACCAGACATATTAGACACCCATATATAGGCTGATTCTAAATTGTTAACTTTTAGAATTGTAGTAACAACCAAGAGTAATATTCCTGTTGTAACCAAGAAAGCTTTATACTTATAGCAAAATAGAACCACATCACGCTTTTTTATAGCGAAATATCCTCCTAAGCTAAAGAAAAGTAATGAAGTAACATATGTGTGACTAATTCCAGGAATCCAAACTCTTGTCAGATACAGCATTCCTATTACTAGCAAAAGAGGCAGACCTGCCTTCTTTAGTAATTGGAAAAGCACAGGAATCATTATCGTCAAAACTATTAAGTCACGTATATACCAGAAAGGAGCTAATAAAGGAAAACTGCTAACGACATCATTTTCCAAGAGATCTGGCACAGACGATGGTGTCCAAAAGCAATTCCAAAAGATATTTAATCCCTGTTCTTGCAACACACTCCAATTATTTTTTAACAAAAACAAAATGTTCCAAACCAAATAAGGCAATGCCAAACTCAACCATCGTTTCTTTAATATCAAGAAATAGTTTTCTTTATTCATCACCTCTATCTTTCTCAACATCAAGAAGCCAGACATAATGAAGAAGACCTTAACAACTCCGTCAGATAAGCACCAAAACAAGAATGTTCTTATATACGAATATATTATTATTCCCCAAGATGACATACCAACATCTTGAGTTGGAAACAAATGAAATATCACGATAAAAACACTCAAGGGAAACCTTAACACTGAAAATACTTCAGAAAACGTAACTTTATTCATTTTTACAATACATCATTTCTTATAATTAGAATTTCTCCATTACTTTTTCAATAATAGGAGCCATGTCGTAGTACTTATATTCAGCTAAGCGACCACCGAAGATGACATTCTCTTCCTTGTCTGCCAGTCTTTTATACTTGGCATATAGCTCAGAGTTCTGCTTGTCATTCACAGGATAGTATGGTTCCATGCCATCCTTCCACTCTGTGGAATACTCTTTCGAAATGACGGTCTTTGGACATTCATACACATCCTGACCAAACATTTCAAAGTGCTTGTGCTCAATAACACGAGTGTAAGGAACTTCACGCTCTGTATAGTTCACAACTGCATTGCCCTGATAATTTGGTTTATCAATAATCTCTGTCTCAAAGCGTACTGTACGATAGTTTAGCTTGCCAAACTGATAATTATAGAATTCATCTATCTTACCTGTGAACACTATCTTGTCAGCGATACCCTCCCAATAAGAACGGTTTTCAAAGAAATTTACATTCGTTTTCGTCTCTACTCCTTCAAGCAAGCCATCAATGAGTTTGTTATAACCACCAACTGGTATTCCTTGGTACTTATCATTGAAGTAGTTATTATCAAAGATAAGACGGACTGGTAGGCGCTTGATAATGAAAGCAGGAAGATCTGTACACTTTCTACCCCACTGCTTCTCAGTATAACCCTTGATAAGTTTTTCGTAAATGTCTTTTCCTATCAATACCTGAGCCTGCTCCTCCAGGTTACGAGGCTCTGTTACGCCATCAGCTTTCATGCGAGCAACAGCTTCCGCTTTCTGCTCATCAATCTTAGCCTGTGCTTCCTCTGGCGTGGTTACGCCCCACATCTGATAGAAGGTATTCATATTGAAAGGCAGGTTGTAGAGCTTGCCCTTGTAGTTAGCAACAGGTGAATTGGTATAGCGGTTAAACTCAACAATAGAATTCACGAAGTCCCACACCTTTTTGTTGGAGGTATGGAAGATATGTGCGCCATATTTATGCACATTGATACCTTCGATATTCTCACAATAGATGTTACCACCCAAGTGAGAACGCTTATCTATCACCAAGCACTTCTTGCCCTGCTTGTGGGCAAGATGGGCGAATGTGGCTCCGTAGAGGCCGGAGCCTACTATTAAGTAATCGTATTTATTAACCATTTTCTAATCTTTATAATTCTAGATAAGTTGCATGTATGCCAAAATTTGACAACTGCAAAGAGAAATTATTTAATTCTTGCTGTGCAGGAGTGCCAAACTTATGGAATGACTTTCCTAATTGTTTATATTTGTTCTCTGCCAAAGAATGACAAGGGAGTAGTTCTATCTTCCGTATGTTATGAGAAAGAAGACGATGAGCAATATCATCCGCTTTATCTAACACCTCACTCATCAGAACCATCCTATAAGTGATATTTGCCTTACCAACTCTGCCTTGTAGATTTTGTAAGTTCTTCTCAAAACATCCCTCTTCCAACTCGTAATCACGATTAGGAATCAAACCATATTGGAACTTCACATCCACTAGCCAATAATCCACATCATTTACTACAGCATCAAAGTGATTAGTTGGTGCATACAATGTCGTCTCAAAAGCGATGTTGACACCTTTATCTTTCAATGTTGTCAACAAAGGTTTCAGAGGCAACGCATGAAGTAATGGCTCTCCACCAGAAAAGGTTATCCCATCATTCTCTAACATATGGCTATCCTTCATTAGCAACTCAAGTAATTCACCACAACCATAATCATTGCTTACTTCCTCATATACATGATAGGGGCATTTTGTTAAAGGGGCATTACCTTTATGTAAAACACATGAAGAACAAAGTAATGGAGAATCCACACACTCACCTCTCTTGAAACTAGCATCTTCTTCATAATGAATAGCCTCTGGGTTACAACACCAAGGACAATGCAAGTAACACCCTTTCAAGAAAACAACAGTTCTTACCCCAGGTCCATCACTGACACAGAGTCTTTGGATTCTTGTAACACGTAATTTATTGGGCTGCATATTCCTCGGCTCGTTTAATCAAATTATTCTTGTACTCTTCTGGGAGATCATTAAAATAAGCACTGAATCCCCATACCCTAACTACCAAATGAGGATATTTCTCAGGATGATCCTTAGCATCTCGAAGAGTCTTTGCATCCAATACATTCAGTTGCAGCTCATATACTCCACTAGTCATTGCTGATTTCAATATCGTAACCAGCTTATCTTGTTGCTTGACATAAGCCGTAGGAAGAATAAAATCTACCACATTACCATTCAAGCGGTTTCCTGAGTAATGAAGAGAACCAGCAAAGTCGATGACTTCTTGGATGTCAATCTTACTAGACATTGGCGAGATATGAACAGCAAAAGGATCATAGTCATAACGACCATCCAAGGATGCCTTTGTCATTTTACCTGCTACAATATATTGAGGAGAACTAAAACCTACCTTTACTCTCCCACCATTTATGGTATAATTTCCAACTTCCTTGCCGATGTAATCCATCAAGCCATTAGTCAGCTCAACAACTTGCGCGTCTGCACTTCCAAATTTCAATGGATTTGCTAACACCAACTTTCTGATATCATCATGCCCCACGAAATTGCTAGCAAGAGCATCACGGCATTGTTCCAACGTAAGCAACTTTTGCTCAAACACATAAGACTTCACATTAAGCAATGAATTTACCAAGTTAGGCAAACTGCAAACCTGCACACCATGATAGGCATACTTGCCTCCACCCTCTGCATAATCTTTTCCTCGTTTGATACAATCATCGAAGAATAGAGAGTATAAAGGAGATGGACAAAAATCAAGATCACATACCGTGTCTTTGATTTGCTGCGAGATTACCTTCTTAGTTGCTTCCAATAAAGAGTCAAAATCTAAGGCATCTTTGCAGGAATTAATAACCTCAGTCAAAGCATTAACTACAATAATGCTTGGCAATGGGTTATTTTGATCAAATGACTTTCCGATGATAAGAGGTTCCCAACATGCACTAGTACCCACATTCCAGACATCTTCCTTGTCGTAACCAAACTCAATCATACCATCCATAATGAGTTTTTCATTCATCAACAAAGGTGAGCCACAACCAGTAACAATACAATCAACCGCCTTAGCCCAAACAGTATTATTGGTGTCCTTGTTAACACGAAGTATCAACTTAGGGTCTGGCACTTTCATCTCGGTAAAAATCTCTAAGAAGATTTCCGTCAATTCATTTTGAATAGTATTACCTTCCTTATCAATGCCTCCAAGTAAGATGTATTGTCCTGTATCACCAATTAATGAGAGACTTTTAGCATGAATATCCTTACCGAGGATTTCGACAAAAGTCTTCAACTTTTCTTTAATGCTCTGGCGTGTTTCCTTTCCGTTAGCTAAATCTTGCTGATAATAAGAATCTAGAATCATATCTAAACGCCCCAAGCCATTGTGATAATGTCTTGCCTGCCAGAACAAGCCATTATAAAACAGGATTTTTTCCAAAGCTTCGTCAAAAGAGCGAGGCTTAGAATCAAGCATCTCTCTGTGATAAGAAGCCAGGACTGTTCCTCTTTCATCTTTTCTATCAGCTAACTGATCAAGGATTCTGGCATTTAAAGCTCTCAGAGCTTTTATCATGAGTAATTCATCACTTTTAAAAGATGGATTAGAGCATGCATCTATCTCTGCCTCAACAGCTTTTAAGGATGAATCCAAAACGACTTGATAATCTACTGTAATTGAAGTAATCCATGACTTTCCCTTTGGAGTTGAAATTTGCGTCCAGCAATCATAGGGATAGACGTAATCACCAGCTATGTCCAATCTCAACTTTTTATAGCACTTTGCCTGTGCATCTACCATTTGCGCTACTGGGGGCAAGTGGTGATTGCCTCGCACAAGCTGATAACGTCGAAGAGAGTCCAGTAAACTAACATCATATCTCTTTGCACACTCCCTCACCCCTCGGGAATACAATATGGCATCCTGAGGAACTACCAACTTTAATGATTTCTTTATTACTTTTTTTAATGTTCTCTTCATAATTCTTCCTTTCTTAACGATTTATTTTCTTTTTAATAGCTTCAACAAACAACATAACAGCTGGATTTTTCAGCATAAATGTTGCAAGGATATAGAATGATGTTCCTAAGACAAAGAATAAGATTACTTCGCCCCAACCTGAAACAATATGTCCAGTCAACATTTCTATTGGTATAAAGAATAGTGACACAATAAGACACATCAAGATGTTTCTATAGCCAGAGAATCTTATCTGCGTATGTTTTCTTACCAAGTATACCTCGTAAAACAATATCAATGTTTCTGCCGTTACCGATGCTATGGCAGCTCCGACAGCACCAATATATGGAATCAACAAAAGATTTAAAAAGAAATTAGAAAATGTACCTACCAAAACAGCATTAAGGAACAGCTTATCCTTACCCAAGCCTATCAAGACCTGAATACCCAGAAGATTATTAAATCCTATGGCGGTAACTACACCTATGACTACCTGTAGTGGCAAGATGGCATTCACGAACTTATCGCCAAAGAATAATGGAACAAACGTTGGTGCAATGACTATCACACCCATCATCAATGGAAAACACAAGAACGATACAACGTCCAGTGATTTCTTAAGCAGACGATTAATCTCTTCCCAATTTTCTGTCTTAGTATAGTAAGACATTCTTGGCATAACGACAGCGGCAAGGCTGGTTGCTATTGGCAGTATCGATTTTGAGATATTGGTAGCACTATTGTAATAACCAACTTGATTATAGTCTGTCATAAATCCTAGCATTAACGTATCCAAAATAGTATAGATGGATATTGCTACAGAAGAGGAGAACAAAACAAGCAACGGTTTTAAATGCTTCTTGAAGTCCAGGGTCAAGTATGGATGAACACCAGTTTTATACAACTTGATATAATTCCACAATTCATTAATCGTAGTACTTGCCGCATTGATGATTACATAATTTATCAAATCAGATTTTTCATGTACAAAAATGAACAAGCAAGCTATACTCACCACCTTAATGACCAAGGAGCGCATTGTGATATAGCCAAACTCCTCTTTACCTTGAAAATACCAATCTATTCTAAATGGTGTAACATAGAGGCAAAGGGCTGATAATATAAATATCAGAAAGTTCTCATTCAGCTGAGGTATCAATAATAATGTTCCTAAATATATAGCGACACATAATATTGTAGTAACCAACAACAAGGAGATGATTTCAGACACGAATTTTGTCTGGGATTCAATATCATCTCTTACCTTTGCTATCTCACGAATGCCATAAAAAGGTACTCCCAATGCTGCAAATAAAGCGAAGTAATTGGCATAAGTATTAGCAAAATTAAACAAGCCAACGCCCTCTGGTTCTAGAACACGAGCGACATAAGGGGCAGTTATCAAAGGGAATATCACCTTTGAAACCTGCAACAAAATATTATATAAGAAATTAAATTTTATTGATTTTTGTGACATACACAACAATTTTTATACAAAATTAATCTTTTCTGATTGTTTGAATCTTATTCTTTATCCAAATCACAAACATCGCCAAGATGATTGAATGGGCTGCTATTAGTTACTATCTTGTACCTATGTAATTTTATTTACTATGCTTAGAATTGCTCACAAACATTTTCTTAGAAAATATACCTTCGAAAATATCTTCATTCAAAAAAGAGAAAATTGTTTTGCATTGTTTTCTATCTTTTGGAAGGATAATATGTCCTGAAGAATATATATCCTTATTTATGTCAGCTTTCTTCGCCCAAGACTTAAAGTCTCTTGACTTTACATTTATCGTATCTAATATTCCTGATCGTTTTAATATTGTTATCTGTTTACGCATAACTGAATCAGAATTTTGCTTAAGCCATTCTAAATCAGAACCCAAAAACAAATCTTGCTCAATGACATCTTGAATATCCGTATCTGTAGCATCTTGGTAAAAAGAAGACAAATCAAAAATTTGTTTCGCTTGGCTATAAGAATGAAAATAGAATCTACCATCATAATAAACTCCATGAACTTTGTCCTCAACATAAAATGCTGACTCATCTAAAAATTGACGATAATTATCATCTGTCATAAGTTGTAGCACGATATTACGTTGTTTTACTACAAAGTGTTTAGAAAAACACTGAAAATAATAATAACCATTATGATACAATCCCAATATTTTTGGCTTGTCATCTGGCAAAGAGACAACATCATACTCCATCGTATTATTAGGAATTTTCGAAAAAGACTCAGACAAATCCATATCAACATATAAGACAGCATCCTCATCGGGTTTAAACTGTCCATCAAACAATACTTGAGTTACATCTTCACTAACAAATTTAGAAAGATGAGACTCAAATAATGCAACAATAGAAGCCAATGTTTCTGGTGTAATATTTATACGTTTAATAGTCCCATCATCAAATATGAAAAACAAAAAATCATTCATAATCGTAATAATACTTTATCTGAAATTTCAACGACATTAAAACCTTGAGAGAAATTATTAATTTTTCGCTTACTGATAAGCCAATAATCTACATGCTCTGTAGCTACACGATACTGCTTATACCCTAATAGTAATAGAGCTACATTATAAGTTCCTCCCATAGCAAGTAGCAATATTGCTAATAACAAAATAGAAGCAAGAGATATAAATAGTACTAAAGATGGCGATATTTCACCAATGATCTTCCCTACAAATGTAAGCAAAGGAATGAGTTGACTTATAAACAAACAAGAACTTATTCCTATAGAATTAGACTTTTTCACAAAAATTGTTGTTTGACTCAAAACTTTACTTGCATGTTTTATTAATAAGTTCGCAAGGAACAGTAACAATAAAAATACGATAATTGGATAATGTATTGAGACTATATCACCTATAGTGTTCACTACATTAGCATTCCAACTAATCGTTAGATTATCCCAATTTGCTGCAACATTGATTATTTCTAACAAAATTGGCAGCAATGAGAAATATGTAAGTGAATAAATAAAGCGTATGAGGTAAGAATACATGATATTTTTGTTATTTATATAAATCTACATTAATATCGAATGGACTATCGAAGTCCTCCAACAAGTCATGCTTAGTATCTTTCTCTGAGAGGATGGCATGGTCAGTTGGTATCTTCCAATCTATGCCGAGACTATCATCCAAGATGGAGATGCCGCCATCTGCCTCTGGGTGATAGAAGTTATCGCACTTGTATTGGAAGACTGCGGTCTCGCTGAGGACAGCAAAGCCATGGGCAAAGCCTCTTGGGATGAAGAACTGGACATGATTGTCTTCTGTCAGTTCCACAGCCACATGTTTGCCGTAGGTTGGTGAACCTTTGCGAATATCCACTGCTACATCAAGTACTCTACCTTTTACGCAGCGTACCAACTTGCTCTGGGTATAAGGTGGGCGCTGGAAGTGCAGGCCTCGCATTACGCCATAGCTGCTCATAGACTCATTGTCCTGGCAGAAGTGAACACTGTGTCCCAGGATTGGGGCAACCTTCTCTTCAAACTCTC
>ERZ1034973.657-NODE-657-length-23043-cov-27.905472_pt1 | contig 23043 bp, 14 predicted proteins | sample MGYA00520686_ERZ1034973 | MGnify/ENA primary metagenome ERZ1034973 (study PRJEB33766, sample SAMN09781775) | gut metagenome | biome: gut microbiome | host: Homo sapiens | place: Madagascar | study: EMG produced TPA metagenomics assembly of the PRJNA485056 data...
GCGCAGAACCATCGTGCATCACCTCATATTCTTATCTTAGCATACAATTATTGTTATGTAAACAGTATTGTACTTTTCTATTAAACAAAAATATCTGAAACGCGAATTTTGTGTGTCTATAGGCGTACAAAAATTATACTGCATGGATAATGGTAAACCTGCGGCTGCTTACATTTTTGCTGTACCGATTGAAAATATCGGGCTGTTCTTTCTTCAAACGCTGGGAGTCTACCCGTTTACTTTCGGAGGATACCCACGATACCTTATAACCCGGTGCTGTGCCATAGGCAGCATCCTGCATTTGCAGCTTGACCTGTTGCTCGATGGCCGTTTTCTCCTGTTCCATCTGCTCGATTTGGGTGGAAAGCTCCTGTCGCTTGTCCAACAGATTACGGATGGGATTCAGATCGGCAGTTTTGTTTCGATCATCTGCAGAGTACAGCTGATTGATCTGCTGTGTATCCCCCTCGCTTCCGGTAGGTACAGGCGGAATTTCGGGCATTACGTTGTATTTCCAGAAGTGCTCTTCCTTGGCAATGAGGTTGTTCAGAACTTCTTTGTCGGTTGTGATCTTGTGAATCACCAGTTCCTTCCCGAAAATCAGAGCAGCAATGTACCAGCAGTCAAAACCGCTGACAGCCAGATAGTGATTGACCTGAGCCATGTAATGTGCAGGGATTTTGCCATCCGCCCACTTGTCCGCAGAGAAAGGCGAGACCGTCTTGCACTCCAGTCCGGCCTTCTGCCCAACGATCAGGCGGTCAAAGTCTGCCAGAAGCAGCGGATGTTCCTCGCTCTGGTAGATGGCATTTGCCCGGCGTACTTTCAGACTGGTGGCCTCGGTGAAGCGCTGCGCTACATAATCCTCCAAGTCACGGCCTTGCCGCATGGCCTCGTTGTCGATATTTTCAATGGTATCGCTGATTTTATCGTGGTACACCTGAAATGCGGAGCGATAGGGATTCAGGCCAAGGATAGCCCCGGCATCCGTGCCGGTAATGCCGCATTTGCGATAACGGAGCCAATCCTCTTTGGACAGGTTCAAAGTTGAAATCAATCTTTTCATGCGCTTTGCATCCTTTCTTTCATAATAGATTCGGCAAGAATGAAGTCATATTCCACCAAGTCTTTCATGATGGTGGAAAAGTCGGCAGCTAACGAATGGCAAGAGCCAACCCACAGGTCATAAAGAAAATCCAGAATATTATTTTGCACCCTGAGATGGTTCCAATAGCGCTCCTCCAGTCTGCCCTCGGATTCCAAAACAATAATGGCGGTGCTGATGGTACTTTTCATCGTGATCTCATAAGCCATGGTAACGCTGATTTCAGAAGCACTCTTCTCAACGTTGTCAAAAAATTCCGTGAATTCCCTGAAAATGCGGTTATTTACATCATTCATGGCTTGCTCCTTTATGCTGCTGCCAGCACCATCTTGTAAGCCTTGTCGATCATGGGGTTGCCCTCTGCGGTGCGCAGGAACAGGTTTTCGTTGTAGTTTTTGGTCTTGCGGAGAGGGTCTGCGTGGGTAGCAAAATCAGAGACTGCGTTGATAAAGCGCCAACCGTTCTTGCCGACCCACTCCAGATCGGGTGCATTATAGTAGCGTGCTTTCAAATCTTCCTGCAAGCGCAGGTTGTTCTTCCGCTGGCCATCGGTCAGATCTTCGGTGACAGGGAAGAACTCGTTGATGAACTCCTGTACCTTGCGGTCAGACAGCTTGATGGTGGTCAGCTCATGGATACCTTTGCCCAGCTCCCCCATGTAGCTGTTGGCAAGCTGCAAGGTTTCACGCGCGTCCTGCACCCGGAGCAGAACATTTTCGGTGTGGCGAGCAGTCCAGATACGCTTTGCCGTGCCCAGAGCCAGATTCAGGGTGTTCTGGCAGACCACACGAACCGGGGTCATAGCTACTTTCACACCAGAACTGCCATCGTGACTGTTGAAGAACACAAGATAGGGGGTCACTTCGTCTCCGGCGATAATGTACTTCTCCGGCAGCTTTGCCAGCATCCAGACCTTCTTGCCGCCCTGCAAAGAACCGGCAGTTTCGTAAGTGACACCCTCACCCAGCAAGTCATCGGTGAACTGAAATGCTTCTTCGTTCTGCACAATGCGGTAGCGGTCAGATACCACGCCCAGAACAGCATCATCGGTGCTGCGGACGTTAGCCCGATAGCCGGGGATCATAGCACCCGTGCCGGAATAGATATTGCGGCTCTCCACCTGCCAATCCAGACCAGCCAGCTCCAAGGCTTCACGGCTTGCAGGGGCATCCATGATGATACGGCCAAGGCCGTGCCAAGGGGTCTCACGGACAGAGAACATCGTTTCAACATTTGCGGGCATAGTAAAATCTCCTTTTCAGTGTACTGTGATCAATCGTTGTTTTCCATTTCTTCAGCGATGCGGACGAGGACTTCCACCAGGACGGTGCCAACTTCTTTGACGATTTCGGACCAAAAGTTCATAAGGCTTTCTCCTTTCTGCGCAGCTGCGCTTTAAAATACGATGGTAATAATGATAGTGATGGTGCGGAATAACAAAATGCTCACCTCCAGACATAAAAAAGCCCCTGAGTCTTTCGACTCAGAGGCTTTGAATCATGATTATTATATCTGGGTGAAAAATGGAAATTTGAGAAAGCTAGATATAAAAATGCCAGACCGGCATGAAGGTAGCTAAAAGAGATTTGGAAAAGTGGCATAATCGCTGAAAAATTCATCAATCACTTGTGTAAAGTGTGATTGATGAATGAGCGATGAAATGATATAATTAATTAGAATGGAGGGGAGGAAAAACAGATGCAGAATAAAAAACCGCCATTTACAATTACAGAAAAAATTCTCACAGATGTAATGGAGATTTGTGAACTTGTTGGAAAAGTGAGCTCAACACAACATCTTTCATCTGACCCTGTTCTGCGTAGGCAGAATCGGATTAAAACAATTTATTCCTCTCTTGCAATTGAACAAAATACACTATCCTTAGAGCAGGTAACGGCTGTACTATCAGGAAAACGTGTCCTTGCACCGCCAAAAGACATTGCGGAGGTGAAGAATGCGTATGAAATTTACGACCATTTGAATGAATTGAATCCATACTCAGTGGAAGACTTACTGTTGGCTCATCATGTGATGATGCGAGGGCTGGTTCAAGAAGATGGTGTGTTTCGCTCAAAGCCAGTAGGTGTGGTTGACAGTCATGGAAATGTACTTCATTTTGGAACACTACCGCAGTATGTGCCTCCTCTGGTGGAAGAACTGCTCAAATGGACAGAGGACAGCCCGCTTCCGATGCTGATCAAAAGTTGCGTGTTTCACTATGAATTTGAAGTAATCCATCCGTTTGCAGATGGAAATGGAAGAATCGGAAGGCTTTGGCATACGCTACTGCTCTCCAGATGGAATCCGCTGTTTGCATGGCTTCCGGTGGAGTCTATTGTTCATGATCATCAGCAGGAGTATTATGAGGCTATCAATACATCCAATGCCCAAGGTGAAGGAACTGCATTTATTGAATTTATGCTAAGTGTGATTGAAGAAGCACTTTTGAGTGTAATCCCAGAAAACTTCGAAAAGAGCATGATGCCTACAAGTGGAAAAGAAAATCGATGGAATATTCTTGAAAAATACTTGAAAAAAGAGAAGATTATTCATAACAGTGATGTGCAACAGTTGCTGGAAGTCTCTTCAGCAACGGCAAATCGAATTCTAGTTTCTTTTGTAAAAGAAGGTAAACTAGAGAGAGTGAGAGATGGTCGCTATTGGGCGTATCAAAAGTTATAAATGGGAGTTGCATAAGCAATGCAGAATACAAACAGAGCACAAGAAAGTGGATATAAAGCTTCTCTGACAAGAGAACAGTTTTTATTCCACGAAATGCGAATTGTAGCGAAGCAAATGGTGCAAGGAGAGGATCTTGCATCAATGATACAAATAATTGCCGCCAATAATCTCTTCCAGTATCCAACTGAACGCATGACAGCTGGTATGGTTCGGGCGTGTTATCGGCGGCTAAATCTTTTGAATAGTGAACAACTGCTTCGGAATATTGCAGAGCATTCCGTGGAAGAGGCAAAACAAATTTGTCTTTACGCGATTATGAAGGATAATAGACTTGTCTGGGATTTTATGGTAACAGTTATTGGAGAAAAATATCGAAACCAGGATTTCAGCTATGGAAAACTTGATTTGACAAGCTTTTTCACAAGACTACAGGAACAGAATGAAGCCATCGCGGGTTGGAGTGAATCTACAGTTAAAAAGTTAAAATCGGTTCTGAACCGAATTTTAAGAGAAAATGATTATCTGGATAGTATAAAAGCAGGCCATTTGAACCCGGTTTGGCTTTATCCGGAATTGGAAAATGTGATTCGTACAAATGGGGATCAGGCGGTATTGCCCGCATTTAACCGTTTTGAGTGAGGAAAATTTAATGGGTGACATACAAAAACGCCTTGATAACGTTCGGCAGATGATTCAGAGTCAAGATTTCCTAGAAGGAAAAGGTCTTAGCAATGAAGTGAATATTCGTATCTTCTGCTATGAACCGAGAGATGAAATGGCGGTTCGACATTTCATTGAACAGCTATCTACAGATATGACACTGGGCTGTCAGTTGCGGATCTGTAATTTATATCAAATCTTCCTAGGGATTTGTGAAGGCATGGATATTTTAGATGCAATCCCCGATATGGAAGAAGAGGACGGCTATGATTATCTGTTGGAACAGCTTCAATCGACAATTGGAGTCGATGAAATTGTACAGAAAATTCAGAGCGAGCCGTTCCAGCCGGGAGAAGTACTGGTTTTGACTGGCGTTGGAGAAGCGTTTCCATTTATGCGAATTCATACGTTACTGGAGGCATCATTGTTTGCAGAGAGGCCGGTGCTTGTGTTTTACCCGGGAACATTTAACGACCAGCAGCTGCGGCTGTTCAACTGTCTGAAGCCGAACAATTACTATCGTGCATTTAACGTTGTGTGAAGGGGGAAATAGAGCTTTGGTTATACAGAATATGTTTGTAGAAGACATCAACCGTAAAATTAACGGTGTTGTCAAGGTTGACGAGGACGAGAACAAGGTCCTGGAACAGGAACTGAACGAGTACGTTATTACACGAGAGCTGAAGCGGCATTTTGCAGACTTTTTCAATACCTATGCAGAAGCATTTGACGAACCAACGGCAGATACAGGAGTCTGGATCTCCGGTTTTTTTGGCAGCGGTAAATCTCACTTCTTGAAAATGTTGTCATACTTGTTGGAAAACAAAGAGGTTAATGGCATTCGTACGGTGGAGCGCTTCCGCAAGAAATTTGAGGATGACCCTGGTACCTTTATGCAGGTGGATCGTGCAACCAAAGGTGAAACCGAGACGATTCTGTTTAATATCGATTATGAAGGCTCTATCAATAAGGACAAAACAGCCGTTTTACGTGTTTTTGCTAAGGTGTTCTATAATCATCTGGGATTCTTTGGCAGCAATCTTAAAGTTGCTATGCTGGAGCAGTACATTACGCAGCAGGGCAAGATGGATGAATTTTGCCGTCTGGTTGAAGAAAAGAAGGGCAAGCCCTGGGCAGAAGTACGCAAGGCGTTTGCATTCAATGGAAAGGTCATTAAACCTGCATTGGCGGAAGCATTGGACATCAGTGAAGAAGATGCAAATAACTGGTTTAACGATAAGAGCGCAACGGAACTCTCTGTTTCACAGCTTGTAGAAGACATCAATGCATACGTCAGCACAAAACCTGCAAACTTCCGCCTTCTGTTCATGGTGGACGAGGCGGGGCAGTATGTTGGCACGGACACGGATATGCTGCTGAATCTGCAGTCTTTGGTGGAAAAAATCGGCAGCGAATGCAGAGGAAAAGTCTGGGTGGTCTGCACCGGACAGGAAGCTATTGATGAGATTATCAAAGTACGAGCAGATGAATTTTCTCGAATTCAGGCCCGTTTCAAAACTCGTCTGAGCCTTTCTTCTTCTTCCGTAGACGAAGTAATTCAGAAGCGTATTCTGAAAAAGACTCCGGAAGCAGAAAGAACGCTGGATGCGGTCTATGAGAAAGAAAGCTCCGGGATGCGCAACTTGTTCAGCTTTACAAATGCAATGCCGGACATCAAAGGATTCTCTGGCCCTGCACAATTTGCAGAGGATTTTCCGTTTGTTCCGTACCAGTTCCTTATCATGCAGAAAATTTTTGTGGAGATCCGCAAACACGGCAATGCGGGTAAGCACTTCTCTGGCGGCGAGCGTTCCATGCTGAGCGGTTTCCAGGAAGCAGCCCAGAAAGTGGAAAAACAGAACGAGTTTGCATTGGTGCCACTGTTCCGCTTCTATGATACTGTACATTCTTTTCTGGATAGCTCTATTCGCAACGTGATTGACCGCTGCAGCAAAGCTGTAGAAAATCACGATGGTCTGGAGCCAATGGACGTGGATGTTCTGAAACTTCTCTATCTGATCCGGTATGTCAATGAGGATATTCCGGCCAACTTGGACAACCTTGTGATCTTGATGGCGGACGACATTCGTCTGGAAAAGGTTGCTATGCGCGAAAAGCTGCGCGGCAGCTTGGATCGGTTGATGGGACAGAACTACATCGGCCGTACTGGTGACACCTACAACTTCCTGACGGATGAAGAACAGGACATCCAAAAAGAAATCAACCTTACACAGGTGGATACGGGCGCTATTGTTGGGGACATTGCAAAGATTATTTTTGGTATGATCTATGATGCAAAAAAGTTCCGCTATGGCAAGTGCGACTTCCCGTTTGACCAAATGGTGGATAACACTATGTACGGCATCGCCACAGGCGGCATGCGCCTGCGCTTTTTGACGGCAGCTTCTGATGCAACGGAAAAAACGGAATTTCGCCTGATGAACAGCTCCAAAGGCAGCGAGGCGATTGTAGTTTTGGGCGATACGCCGTATTATGAATCACTGGAAGCATCCATGAAGATCCGCAAATATGTCAAACAGCGGAATGTCAGCCAGATGCCCAAGAGTGCTCAGGATATTATCCGCGGCCAACAGGAAGAAGCAACCAAGTATGAAGCTGAAGCCAGCAAAGCTCTGGTAGAGGCTATTGAAAACGCAAAATTTTACGCCGATGGTGAACATCTGGACATTAAGAGCGGCAATGCTAAGGCCAAAATTGACCAGACGATGGAATATCTGGTCTCGCATGTTTACAGCAAGTTGGACCTGATTGGGAAAAACGCAGATACCGATGCCGAAATTATGGCGGTGCTTTCTGGTGCAGATGTCGTTTTTGCAGAAGCTGACCCCAACCGAGATGCGGAAGCAGCTGTGGAAGAATATCTTGAGATGCAGGCAATGCATCACCTGCCGACCTCCATGGCGGATGTGCAGAGCAAGTTCAGCAGTATACCCTATGGCTGGAAGGAAATCGACATTGCTTATGTGGTGGCGCGTTTGATCGTGAATCAGAAGGTAACCATCAAATATGCAGGCACTACCATCCAGCCGGACAACGCCAAATTACCTGACATGCTCCGTAAAAAGAGTGAGGTGGGTAAAACATCCATTAGCAAGCGCGTGGTGGTATCGGCAACCAAAATGAAGGCTGTGCGGGACCTTCTGCGGGATTACTTCGATGTCATGGATGTTCCTGCGGACGAAGACGGGTTGGTTAAATTTATTGCCGATGAGTTCGGAAATCAGCTGCAGCATTATAACAAACTGAACGAGAAGTACGATGATACCCACAAGTACCCGGATCAGACAATAGTGCACAACGCTATTACTGCAACGCAGGAAGTGTTGAACCAGAAGAAGGACAACATCGCGCTGATCGACTATCTGCTCAAGAAAGAGGACGACCTCTTTGATCAGAAGGATGCCATGGGCAATGTAGAGACCTTCTTCAAGAGTCAGGTCGGCACCTTTGATGATGCTGCACGGCTGGAACACGAGATGCAGGCGGATCTGGACCGCATTGCGCAGGATGCGGCGGCATACGAGGCCCTGAACAAGATTCGGCTTATCATCACAGTGCCATCTTTTGGGCAGAAGTTCAACTATAAGCGCATTCCGGAGCTGAATGGGTTGATGCAAACGGTGCGTACAGCCCATGACCAGATGCTGGATAAAAAACGCTCTGAGATCCTAGAAACTGTACGTCAGTGTATGGAAGCTACCCACACCGCCGCCGACGGCGATCCCAAGGCGATGGACATTATCCGCAAATCTGACACCTACTTTGACGGGTACAAGACGAAGATCAACGAATGTAAGAGCATTGCACTGCTGGACGGTATGATTATCCCGCTGAGCAAGTACAAGGATGATGCTGTTAGCAACATTGAGATTGCACTGATGCCACCAGCACCAAAGCCGGCCGCAGAAAAGAAGGATGTTGTTACTCCGGCACCAAGGCAGAAAAAGGTGAAATCTTACAGCCGCCAGATTCTTTTCCCTGCCAAGACCCTGCGGGATGATGCGGATATCGATGCTTATGTGGAGAAGATTCGCTGCCAGCTTCAGAATCTACTGGACGGCTGCGACGAGATCAAGTTGAACTAAATGGGGATTTGACAAATGGCTTTTATTGCAATGCTGGCCCTTCAAGTTGCAGGAGCATTGGTTTTACTCTTGAATAATATTAACGGAAGTCGAGAAGCTGTTATACGTAGTTGCTTTCCTGGATCCAATATAGTTAAACGGGATAATGATAACAACTGTGTTCTCCCCTGTGAAAAACTGCAAAGAAGTGCACACGCAATCTATCTGAATATTGTTGCTTTTTTCGATCTTGTGATTGGATATGGAATCGCAGCGTTCAGCCCGGAGTGTAAGTATCCACAATTTATGAATGTTGCTTTGGTGATTGTGTCATCTGTTTTATTGACTATTGCTGAATTTTATCTTTGTAAGGTGGCGGCAAAGTTTGTTTATTCAAAAGATAGAACAGTTTCTTATGATGAGTTAGAAAAGTTTGATGTGGAAACATTTGCCACAGACAGGGAGTTTGACGAAATGTTAGATGGTGTATTTGGAGCGCAGGATGATGATAGGTAAGAACAGAGGATTGCTATATGGATGAAATCGAGAAAAATAATTTTAGCTCTATAAAAAAGGCTCTCGAACAAATTCAGATGTTAGGGCTCTCCGAGAGGATGAATCCATACCACGATCTTATACAGAGCATTGGAATTGCTACGACAAATTACAAAGAAGTCTTTGAACTGGCCAAAACAATCGGTAACGTTGCTGGAACTTCCAATTTCTTGAGGTTAGTTCAGCCGATAGTCAATTCGGAATCATTATCTATAAGCAAATCTGTTGCCTCAATAGCCGCAACCATAATGGGGGAATCTCCTACATTCATACGGAATCTGAAGGAAATTCAGGCCAATTTAGGGCAAATCATAAACACCAAAATTGACTGGAATGTCATCGCTATTCCGGGTCTTTCTGAAGAAGCGAAGAAGAAACGGATTGAGGCATACCGCCAGTGGGGTGCTTATGGATGGACGGTTATTCCGCATGCTAATTTCAAATATTTCAACACTGCACCAACTTCAAGCAAGGAAGCAAACGAAAAGGCCCTAAGTTGCTTCAGAACAAAAAAGCAAATGGAAGAATTCTGGAAAGCGTTTGATTCCGTTGAAAAGATCAAAAGAAGCGATTTTGAGGAGGCGATTAAGGACTTCGATAATCGTTGCTACAAGTCATGTGCGATGATGTTGTATTCCCTAATCGATGGAAGACTTATTCGGTTGCAGGGCGGTCCCAAAACCGAAAAAGAGAATCTGGAATCAGCGAAAAAGACTAAAAGAAAGCTTGCTCGATATAGTGGGGCTGCTGCTGTCAATAGAATCAATAACAAGTATAATGAAGTTCATGAAGATGATATTAAAGTTTGGTTTTTCAGCAATTTGACGAGAGAAAATCTTTTTTGTGCATTGGCAGTGCTTTATGCTAACGGAAATGATTTCAAGGAGCAGCCTGCCGTTATGAATCGAAACTTTGTTGACCATGGAATGCTTCACCGAAAAGTTCGCAGAATGGACTGTATTCAGCTTTTTTTAGCGTATTATAATTTCCTCACATTTGAAAATCGACTAACCGCAGAAGACAGAAAAGAACTGAAAGGGATTGTGTGAGTATGGATAAAAACGCCATCAAGAAATATGCGGTCTGGGCGCGGAAAGAACTGATCTCCCGCGTGGCGCAGAAAGCCCAGCAGTACGGCATTACGGAAACGGAAATGGTGGACGCCGGTGCTGATAGCGTCAACGGCAAAGTGTTGTCTGCAGAAGAGATGCAGCAGCGCAGGGCACTGATCGCACAGATCAATGAAAAGGGCTACCAGCAGGTTATGGAAGAGGTGGCGTATACATGGTTCAACCGCTTCTCGGCACTGCGGTTCATGGAGGTCAACGGCTATTTGCCCAGCCATGTGCGCGTGTTTACGGATGAAAACAATGCGTTCAAGCCCCAGATTCTGGCCGAAGCCCTGCATCTGGAATTGGATAAGCTGGATAAGGACAAGGTCTACGCCCTGAAAGAGACCGAGCGGACCGAAGAACTGTACAAATACCTGCTCATCGTGCAATGCAACGCGCTGAACAGCATTCTGCCCGGAATGTTCCAGACCATTGCGGACTACACGGAACTGCTTCTGCCGGACAACCTGCTCCGGGAGGGCAGCGTCATTGAGCAGATGATCTCCCAGATCCCGGAGGACAACTGGCAGGATGCCGTCCAGATCATTGGCTGGCTATATCAGTACTACAACAGCGAGAAAAAGGACGATGTGTTTGCCGCCCTCAAGAAAAATGTCAAGATCACCAAGGAGAATATCCCGGCGGCGACCCAGCTGTTTACCCCAGACTGGATCGTGCGGTACATGGTGGAGAACAGCCTTGGACGCCTGTGGGTGGAGGGTCACCCGGACGCCAAAACACAGCTGCTGCCCACGCCGGAGGAACAGGCCGCCTATATCGCCGGGAGCCGTGACCCAGAGGACACCAAGTGGCACTATTATCTGAAAGAAGCCCAGCAGGAGCCGCAGGTACAGGCCCAACTGTCCGAGATCAGCAAACAGTATGCCGACCTGACCCCGGAACAGATCAAGGTCATCGACCCTTGCTGCGGCAGCGGCCATATTCTGGCGTATCTGTTCGATGTGCTGATGCAGATCTACGAGAACTACGGCTACACGCCCCGCGATGCCGTGACCAGCATTTTGCAGAACAACCTCTATGGTCTGGACATTGACGACCGCGCCGCCCAGCTGGCCTATTTTGCGGTGATGATGAAGGCCCGCCGGTACGACCGCCGCTTTTTCAGCCACACCACCCAGCCTCATGTGTATGCCATTGAGGAAAGCAACCGCATCGAAAAGCCGGATGTAGAGTGTTTCTGCAACGGCAAGCTGGAATTGAAAGATGCTATGCAAACTATCCTCACCCAGCTGTATGATGCCAAGGAGTATGGCTCCATTCTCACCATCACCCCGCAGGACTGGGATGCCCTCTATGCCCGGTTTGACGAGGTGGCAGACGAGTTCTCGTTCCATCGAGAGAGTATTCGCAAAAAATTACTCCCATTGGTGCGGGCGGCACAGACGTTGGCGCAGAAATACGATGTGGTCGTCACCAATCCGCCGTATATGGGTGCGTCTAATATGAACTCGGATTTATCTGAGTATGTGAAAAAATACTACTCGGACAGCAAGAGCGATCTGTTTGCCGTTTTTATTGAAGTATGCTCCCGTATGGCAAAACAGAATGGCTATCAGGCAATGATCACCCAGCACGCATGGATGTTCCTGTCCAGCTTTGAAAAACTGCGGGAGAAGATGATGCTGACTGAGACCGTCAGCATGGTACATCTTGGCGCACGAGCATTTGAAGAAATCGGCGGCGAAGTGGTGCAGACGACCTCGTTTGTGCGTGTGCGGACGCATATTGATAATTATAAAGGTGTGTATTGCCGCCTGATTGAGCCTACCACCCAGCAGGGCAAAGAGGATATGTTCCTTGCCTGTGAAAATCGTTATATTGCAAATCAAGATAACTTTGCAAAAATTCCGGGAAGTCCGGTGGCATATTGGGTAAGCGAAAATGCGTTACAGGCATTTGACAATAACACGTGTCTGGGCGAAATAAGCAAACCTAAAACCGGAATGCGCACAGGTGATAATGAGCGATTCTTACGTCTTTGGTTTGAAGTATCAGCTATCAAACTTGGACTTTATATGAGAGATTCATCTGAAGCGCAAAAAACGGGAAAGAAATGGTTCCCGTATAACAAAGGTGGTGAAGGGCGGCTATGGTATGGAAACAATGATTTAGTGGTAAACTGGGAAAACGATGGCAAGGAAATTAAAGAAAACACTCGTCGGGTGTATCCGCAATTAGGTGACAATCTTGGGTGGAAAATAACGAATGAGCAAGACTATTTCAAAGAAGGTATCACATGGACTGCCTTGACTAGTAGCCGCAATACATTCCGACTTAGCAAGAAGGGCTTTATTTTCGATTCAAATAAGGGCCCGATGCTGTTTGGTTCAAAAGATTTGCTCTTATATTTACTTGGACTTTTGAACTCTAATGTTGCAGTATATTATTTAAAAGCACTCAATCCTACATTGTCCCTGCAAAATAGCGATCTTGGAAATATTCCTGTAGTTTTAGTCGATAACAAGCAAGGCATAGAAAGCCTTGTAGAAAACAATATTATGCTTTCTGAGCAGGACTGGGACTCCTTTGAAACATCTTGGGACTTTACCCGCCACCCCTTTATCAAGGCCATTACCCAATACCCCAACATGATGGATATTGGCAACATTTACCTTGCTGAGTGCTATGACATCTGGGCTGGCGAATGTGAAGAACGCTTTAAGAAGCTGAAAGCCAACGAAGAAGAGCTGAACCGCATTTTTATTGATATTTACGGCTTGCAGGATGAACTGACCCCGGAAGTAGAAGATAAGGATGTGACCGTGCGCAAAGCGGACCTTGGCCGGGATGTGCGCTCCTTTATCTCCTACGCTGTGGGCTGTATGTTTGGCCGCTACTCTCCCACCTATGATGGCCTTGCCTACGCAGGCGGTACATGGGATGATGGCAAATACAATATCTACAAGCCGGACGCAGACGGTATTATTCCCATCTGTGACGACGAATACTTTGAAGATGACATGGTGGGCCGTTTTGTGGAGTTTGTGCGGGTGGTATACGGTGATAGCTCGCTGGAGGATAATCTGCGCTTTATTGCAAACGCACTGGGTGGCAAGGGGCGGCCGAAAGAGGTCATCCGCAACTACTTCCTGAACGATTTCTATACCGACCACTGCAAGATTTACCAGAAGCGCCCCATCTACTGGCTGTTTGACAGCGGCAAGAAGAACGGCTTTAAGTGCCTGATCTATATGCACCGTTATCAGCCGGACACCATTGCCCGCATCCGCACCGATTATGTCCACGAGCAGCAGGCGCGCTACCGTACTGCCATCGAAGATTTGGAAAAACAGGTGGCCGCTGCCACCAGCACCAGCGAGCGTGTCAAGCTGACAAAACAGTTGAACAAGGTACAGGCGCAGGATAATGAGTTGCACCAGTATGAGGAAAAAGTTCACGCGCTGGCCGATCAGATGATTAAGATTGATCTGGACGATGGTGTGAAGCATAACTATGAGATCTTTAAGGATGTGCTGGCGAAAATAAAATGAGAAAAACAGAAGAAATAAGCCTTTCCCTACATACCAAACATGTTACAAAAACCGTTTTGTCAAATAGAATTTCTTATAAGCGTGCTTTTATTGGCGATACATGTGCTGCGTATCATTACACTTCACCAGAAGGGCTTATGGGAATCCTGAAAAATCGTGAAATCTTTTTTACGGATGCTGAGTTTCTAAATGACGCAAGTGAACGGAAAAATATAAACGAAGACTTGAATCGTTTCTGGGCACGATGCAAAAAAGATTACGAAGAAAGATTCATTAAAGTCCTTTCTGATATTCGAGTGAATGCATATGAGGACTACCGATTTGGCACAATTGACAAAGCCTATAAAGGAAAGGCCTGTCGGTATTTTGTCTTGTCGGCATCGAAAGATTCTGATAGTCTCAGTATGTGGAAATACTATGCTAAAAACGGAAGCTATAATGGCTATAATATTGGACTTGATACTCTGGCGCTTCAAGACACTTGGATAAATAGAGAACAGGGAATTGCGATAGAGTATGGCTCTGTGATTTACGAAGATGATGAAAAATATTATCAAATTAAAGAAGCCGTTAATCACATTTATGAGTCGTGGATACAATACGAATATTCTGACAAGTTGGATGAAAAGATTCGAGGCGAATTTGAAACATGGGTTTCGTTAAATTCACTGTTCTTTAAACACGAAAGTTTTTCAACCGAAGAAGAATATCGATATGTCGCAGTTGTCCCTACAGAAAATATAAAGATTCTTTCCTATACAACGGAAAATGGATCAAATGTGCAAATGTATAATTTTCGGGCAGTAGATGGCGTATTGACACCATATATAAAAGTTCCAATTTGGGGAACTGACGACTTAGACTTGAAAGCAACTTTTTGGAATGTAGCATCCATTGGAATTGCCCCATGTTTAAACTTTGAACTAAAGAAAAACGGCGTTATACAATTTGTGAAATCTCTTCCATATCGAGTTGAAAACTTTCAAATTAACAAGTCGAAAATCCCAGTTCGCTATTAACAAATTACAGGATTATAACAATGGAAACAGATAAAATCGTACTAGACCTCAACCGCCGGTTTGCGGTACCGCTGCCGGAATTTTATGAGCGCCGGATCATCTTCTGGCACGATGAAGAAAAGGAGTATGCGGACAAGCTGGATGAGATCCGGCTTGAAAATGCTAAGCTAGTTGCACTGACCGGCAGCAATACCTTTGCGGTCAAAAAAATGCTGTCGGTGGATGACCTGACGAGCAACTATGTTGTCTACTGCCCCATTTCCTACGAGCGGCAGGAGGATGACTGGCTGTTGGATATTGAACTATACAGCGAAAGCTACCGGACAGATGCTGTTTCCAACTGGATGCAGGAACTGGATATCTTGGACAATCCCTCTATGCGCAAGCTGGTGAAGCACTACCGGAAGTTTTTTGGTGCACAGGCTCGTCGTGCCAAAATCATGGCACAGGATAAGATACCTGCCACTCCGGCACAGCTGCACATGGCCGTGATGGCGGCGCTCTGCGGTATGAAAAAAGCACAGCCCAATGAAATCTTGCTGAACGTGCTTCGTGGTGGGTTGGATAAAACGCAGAATCCAATCTATCAGAGTTTTGTGGATTATAGTGCAGAAGAAGCTTTCTGGGCAATGGTTCGGCAGGGCTGTGGCTATGCAGAGGAAGAGCCGGATCTTGGGCAGCTGGCAATTCATCTTCTGTTGACAGCTTCTACGCGCACACTGCGCCCGGAATTTCTGGCAGGGTTGGAAAAGTTCCTTTCCATTCCGCATCAGGCGTACTGCTACGAGCTGGTGTCGGAGTGGCTGCACAGTGATGATCTGCAGCAGCTTTATGATGTGGCACGCTATGTGGAAGATGAAGCACATCTGCCGCAGAGGCTGGAAAAACTGACGGTTGATGATCTGGCGACAACAGAGTGTTTCCCGTGCATCAACGAGATCATCCTGAGCAAGCTGATGACGGAGATCAGTGACCATATTATTGATGTGGATGTGATCACAAAGACGGTGGAAAAACGTCGCACCTGTGTCTGGTACGAGTACTTCCGCAATTTCTACGAGGGTCTGTTGCAAGTGGCCAACATGCAGGAGTTCTTCAAAGAGCACTCCGCAGGGTTCCATACCCCGGACGCAAAGCAGGTCTGGAAAGAATATGCGGAGGACTATTACAGGATGGACACCTATTATCGACTGTTCCATCTGAGCTTCCAGAGAAGTCTGGAAACCTCCAATATCAAACTGGACGACCTGTTCAAGCATGTTGTAGATAAGGTAGAGGGGCTGTACTCCTACTGGTTTCTGGGAGGCCTCGGCAAAAACTGGTCGGATGTATGTGCTGATGAGATGGCAGAGCATGGCCGCGTATTGGAAATTCCGCAGCAGTCGGATTTCTACAATGAGCACATCCGTCCGGCAGACAGCCGCGTGTTCGTGATCATCTCGGATGCTATGCGCTACGAGGTGGCGGCATCACTGGCAGATGAACTACGCAGAGAAACGCAGAGCAATGTGAAACTCGGCAGTATGCAGAGCATCTTCCCGTCTATCACGAAATTTGGCATGGCAGCACTGCTCCCACATAAGGCGTTGACGGCTGAACTGAAAAATGAGGTACTGAATGTTCTGGCCGATGGGCAGTCTACCGCAAGCACGAACCGGGATAAGGTCCTGAAAGGTGTAAATCCGGCCAGCGTGGCGTTGCAGTATAAGAACATCATCGGGATGAAACGTGCAGAGCGTGCGGCACTGGTCAAGGGGATGGATGTAGTCTATATCTACCATGATACCATTGACGAAGCAAGCCATACATCGGATACCTCTGTGTTCCCGGCATGCGATAGGGCTATCAGTGAACTGAAGAATATGGTGCGCATTATCGTCAATGACTTCGGCGGGGCGAACATTCTGATTACGGCAGATCATGGCTTCCTGTACACTTACAGTCCGCTGACCGAGGATGACAAAGTGGATAAAACCAGCTTCCATGATATGGAAGTGGAATATGGCAGACGCTATGCAATCATGCAGAAGGAGGCGGATCCGCAGTATTTGCTTCCTGTAAAATTCCTGGACGGAAAAACGGAATACACTGGATTTGCTCCACGGGAAGGTATTCGCATCAAGATGAATGGTGGCGGGCTGAATTTTGTGCATGGCGGTATCAGCCTGCAGGAAATGACGGTTCCGGTGATCGAATATCATTATCTGCGCAACGGCTCTATGGAATATCGGCGCAATAAGCAGAAGTATGATACGCTCCCCGTAACAGTGAGTTTGCTTTCTTCCAGTCGGAAGATCAGCAATATGATCTTTTCACTGGATTTCTACCAGAAAGATGCGGTAAGTGCAAACCGTGAGGCTGCTACTTATCTGGTGTGGTTTACGGATGAATACGGAAAGCCTATCAGCGATACCCAGAAGATCATTGCGGACAAAACCAGTGAGAACGGCGCAGATCGTACGTTCCATTGCAACTTCAACCTCAAATCGATGAAGTTCAGCAATACAGCAACCTATTATCTGGTGATTGCGGATGAGCAGGGTCAGCAGATGCAGCAGCGGGAACAGTTCCAGATCGATATTGCATTTGCGATTGATGAATTCGATTTTTTTAACTGATGGGAGCAGGAGGACTATAAATGGAGCCGAATGCGGAAAATAGCTGCCGTCGAGACGCAATCAAGGAAAAATTACGGCAGAATTTTGATGGAAAGATCGTTCGCAAGGATCTGACTAAAAAGATCAAGGAAGGTGCGAATGTCCCGGTTTATGTGCTGGAGTTTTTATTAGGCCAGTACTGTAGTTCGGATGACGAAGCTATTATTGAAAAAGGCGTGCAGAATGTAAAGCACATTCTGGCGGACAACTTTGTCCGACCGGATGAAGCACAAAAGATTCTTTCGCAGCTGCGAAAAAAGGGAAGCCATACCGTTATTGATATGATCACGGTCAATCTCGATATTAAGAAGAACTGCTTTTTCGCTAGCTTTTCTAATTTGGGATTGGATAAGGTGCCAATTGCGGATGAGTATCCGGAGAAATATGATCGGCTGCTCTGCGGAGGCATCTGGTGTATTGTACAGCTGGATTATGAAGTAGAGGGTGATAATAATTTTGGCCTTGTTGATCTGGGCGGTGAACCGTTGCAGTCCAGCCAGAAAAAGCAGAAAGACCTTACTCCAATCAGCATCCGAAAACTAACGCCAATTCAGATGCCGCATATCGATATTGACGAACTAAAGCGTGGCCGTAAAGCTTTTACAAAGGATGAGTGGCTGGATATCCTTCTGCGTTCTATCGGCATGGAACCGGACGAATTTACGGAAAGAGAAAAATGGCTCCTGCTCACACGAATGATTCCACTGGTGGAGAACAATTTCAACCTCTGTGAACTTGGTCCCCGCAGTACGGGAAAATCGCATCTTTATAAAGAAATCTCGCCCAACAGCATTTTGATTTCTGGTGGACAAACGACTGTGGCAAACCTGTTCTACAACATGGGACGAAAGACCGTTGGTCTGGTGGGTCTGTGGGACTGTGTGGCTTTTGATGAGGTTGCTGGTATCAAGTTCAAGGACAAAGACGGCATCCAGATCATGAAGGACTATATGGCATCCGGTTCTTTTGCCCGTGGCAAAGAGGAAAAGGCAGCCTCGGCCTCGATGGTCTTTGTGGGAAATATTAACCAGAGTGTGGATGTGTTGCTGAAAACCTCCAGCCTGTTTGACCCATTCCCGCCTGAAATGGGAACAGACACTGCATTTTTGGATCGCCTGCATTGTTACATTCCCGGCTGGGAAATCCCTAAATTCCGCCCGGAGCATTTCACCAACGACTACGGTTTCATCACGGATTATCTTGCTGAATTTATCCGGGAACTGCGTAAGGAGCAGTACGGCGATGCACTAGATAAGTATTTCCGCCTTGGTAAAAATCTGAACCAGCGCGATACGATTGCAGTGCGTAAGATTGTAGGCGGCTATGTAAAGCTGCTGTACCCGGATGGTGAGTTTACCAAAGAGCAACTGGAGGAAATCCTTGTCTTTGCGCTGGAAATGCGCCGTCGAGTGAAAGAGCAACTGAAAAAGCTGGGTGGTATGGAATTCTATGATGTGAATTTCAGCTACATTGATCTGGATACCTTTGAAGAAAAGTTTGTGTCGGTTCCCGAACAGGGTGGCGGTAAGCTGATCCCGGATGGAATGTGCAATCCGGGACAGATCTACACTGTTTCGCGTGGAAAAAGCGGCATGATCGGTGTGTTCCGGTTGGAAAGCCAGATGTTGCCGGGCAGCGGAAAGTTTGAGCGCACCGGTCTTGGCAGTGACCGTGACTGCAGAGAATCCACCAACACAGCCTTCAACTTCCTAAAAGCAAATGGAAAACGCATCAGCGGAGGCATCAGCACTGCATCTAAAGACTACATCATCAATTATCAGGATCTGCAAGGTATTGGCATGACAGGAAAATTAGCATTGCCTACGCTGATTGCGCTGTGCAGTATTGCGCTTGGACGGCCAACAGTCAGTACCCTTGCTGTTCTGGGTGAAATTAGTATCAGTGGTACAATTCTAAAGGTAGACGAGCTTGCAAACAGCTTGCAGGTATGTCTTGACAGCGGAGCAAAGAAAGTCCTGCTGCCGATTACAAGCGCCGCTGATCTTGGAACGGTGCCACCCGAATTGGTAGGAAGTTTTAATTTGATCTTCTATAGTAGCGCAGAGGATGCGGTGTTCAAAGCATTGGGTGTTGAATAAAGGGGAAAGTTTATATGGCACAATTTGGTGCTTATGGGATACTCGTCTAAAAGATTATACTGTAATATTTTTAAGCTGGATTCCTTGCTAACATGGTCGACATGAAATACAAATTAATGTTTTGATGTAAAAATGAGGAGGTATCTATGGAAGATAGCGTTCCAAAGTATGATTTGTTTCAAAAAGCATATAAAAAATTGAAATCAACTGCGTATTATGACAAGACAAACCTCCATTTGAGAGATCGGATTGCGGAAGCGGAAAACACTCTCAATATAACGATAGAGGAACGCTTGAAGGATTTGCACCAAGCGTTTGTAGCGTCAGATAGCACGAAGTGGGAAGGGAAAAAAGAAGATATTTTGAAAAGCATTTCCTGTCGTCTGCTTCCGAAAAAGATTAAGGATACAAAGGAAGAAAAGAATTGTTCGGACGGAACAAAAGGCGTTTTGATTAGTGGAGTGCCAGCAAAACAAGTCAAAGTTGATGAGATACAATATTTCATTGACATGAAGATTGAGGGAATGATTCTTGGCGTTCTATGGATTATGATGATAGGATGGCAGTTAGATAAATCCTATACCAATTGCTATGGAAATCGTATACGAAAGACGCTATATAATGAATTTTCTAAAGAACCGACCTTTTCCCCAGCGCTGTTTGAACCGTATTTTCAGAATTATGAGAGTTGGCGAGATCAGGCATTAACTTTGGCACAGAAGTGTATGCAACAAGATGATGTCCTGATTTTTACGCTAGACTTTAAGCGCTACTACTACTCCGTGGATGTATCAGAGGAATTCATGAAGGAGATTCTTACTAGGGTAAAAGGAAAATCTGACTACAATGAAGAATATCTGAGCAGGATAAATGACTTTGTGTACTGTGTGATCAAAAGATATTCACAAATCTACAGAGAGCATAGCAGAGAGCATAGCGGAGAAGAGCGGATTCGCCGTATATTACCAATTGGGTTTCTGCCATCGGGGGTTTTAGCAAACGAGTGTCTGAAAAAATTTGATACAGCAATTTTGGACGGATGGAATCCACTTTACTATGGACGGTATGTAGATGATATATTGCTTGTGGAAAAGGTGGAAAAGGGAAGCCGAATCGCTCAAAAAGCGCAGGATGGTAAACTGGAATTCTATGAGGCCTTTGAATATTATACGGTAAATAATTCACGCTGGACGGGTAAAGAAAACCGGAATGCGAGGGCTGTTTTCAAAAAAGAAGAAGACGAATGTGGAACTTACTGTATTTTGCCAGAGTTTACAAAACCATTGGGAAGCGCCACGAAAATCCAATTACAGGCAAGCAAAATTAAGTTGTTCTACTTTCAGCGTGGACAATCGGATGCATTGATCACTTGTTTTAAGAATAGCATTGAAAAAAACAAATCGGAATTTCGCTGGATGCCGGAAGATGACGCTGTGTTTCAGGAGGACGATTATTCGGAGGTTTTTGAACTAAGCCACCATGGAGTGAATAAACTTCGTGAAGTGGACGATATAGCTGTTGATAAATACGCACTTTCGAAATATCTGGGGAAGTTACAAAGGATAAATGGACTGATTTCGGAGAAGACGAAAGGAGAAGAGTATAATTTTGTCCGTGACATCCATAAAATATTTACGCCTAAAACAATAATTGAAAATTATACACTCTGGGAACGAGTAATTGCGATCTTATTTGTAAAAAAATCCTATAAGGCACTACTTAGGTTTATTGCCCTTGTCATAGACACGCTTGATAAAACAAGTTATGCCATAAAAGGAGTGGATGATGATACCGGATTTGTAACAAATGCATTGCGAGAGGCACTGCAAGAACATCTCATTTCCAGCATAGCTCGTCCGATGGCACTTCATGATGGGGAGACTTTTGAGGAATGGAAGTTAGAAGATGCGCAGAGCCTGCTCAGCGAACAGATGAAAGAACTTTTGACAAAGGCACAGAATCGTTCGAAAGGTTATTTTAAAGCTAAAATGCTGGATAAAAATCTGTGTGTTATCTGGCCAGAACTAGTGAGTTGTGGTGGTGAGAATCCGCAGAAAAAGGATCTGACCAATGAAGATAATGTAGTGGAGCTTCTGAAAAAAGAAACCTGCACAGAAACTTTTCAAGAAAAAATAAACAAGATTATAAATCAGAGATACATCTATTACCCCTACCTTATCAAACCGGCAGATCTGATGCTCGCAAGATTGATGTATGATCTTGTTCGTAAAAAAGATCTAGAAGATTTGAATAAAATCGAGGAAATTTTCAAACAATGCTGGCAGTTGAACTATAGCCCACTTCCATTTGAAGGTCGGACAAATAATAGATTTATAGAAGAAAATATAAAAACTGGTGAACTCAATAAGCAGCCCGTTTTTCAAATCGGAAAGCCGAGCTTTTCAAAGATTAGGGTAGCCGTTGCCAATATCCAAATGGACATTTCAAACTTTGACCAGGCTGTTATGCGTAAACCGAACAGAAGCTACCGAAGATATCAGCAGATAGCAGAACTGGTGAATACTGCTGTTCGGGAAAAAGCAGATATGTTGGTAATGCCGGAAGCGTGTACTCCAAAAGAATGGCTGCCAACGCTGGCTAGAACTTGCGAAAAAAATCATTTGGCAGTTGTAACAGGGGTAGAGCATATTATTGAGGATAACTGTGTTTATAATCTGACAGCAGTGATTCTTCCGTATGAAGAAAAGTGGACAGGTCAGTGGCACTCTGTGATTCTGTACCACTCAAAGAATCATTTTGCACCTGAAGAAAAAAGGATGATTGAAAGCTTACATCTAAGAGCTATGGAAGGAATAGAAAGTTCTGAAGCTGAATGTGATGCAAAGTATGAGTTGTATAGCTGGAACGGATTTTGGTTTACAGTGTACTGCTGCTTTGAGCTTACATCCATTCGAGATCGTTCGATTTTTCAATCCTATATTGATGCGTTGATCGCAGTCGAGTGGAATCAGGATGTGAACTATTATAGCAATATAATTGAATCACTAAGTAGAGATATTCACTGCTACTGCATCCAGACGAATACCTCCAAGTATGGAGACAGCCGAATCACAAAACCGTCTAAAACCGAAAATAAGGACATCCTGAGAATAAAAGGAGGAAGTAATGCAACAGCACATGTTGGAACTATTGATTTGGAACAGCTTCGGGAATTCCAAATGAAAGCATATAGTGGTCAAAAAGAAGATAAAACTTTCAAACCGACTCCGCCAGACTTTGACTATAAAGGAGCATATGAGCGTCGGAAAGGAACGATGTTTGAATGCTTTTGTGCGAAGAAAAAAGCAGATTAAATTTGCTGTTTGTAGCAGATCTGTAGCAAATCGAGTCTATTTAACGAATCATCGTCCTAAAAAACGAAAAGTCATCATGCATCACACGCAGGGGGTCTGGGGTTCGAGTCCCTAATTCTCCACCATACAGTTCGTACTCGAACCCGATTCTCTATGAGAAAGGGTTCGGGTACGTTTTTTGTTTATCGGAGGTTCTGCGGCGAGAGTACGCAGAGCGGTAAACGAACAAAGGCAGGGTATCAC
>ERZ1034973.660-NODE-660-length-23006-cov-10.852948_pt1 | contig 23006 bp, 34 predicted proteins | sample MGYA00520686_ERZ1034973 | MGnify/ENA primary metagenome ERZ1034973 (study PRJEB33766, sample SAMN09781775) | gut metagenome | biome: gut microbiome | host: Homo sapiens | place: Madagascar | study: EMG produced TPA metagenomics assembly of the PRJNA485056 data...
TTTTTTCGCTTGTCATTTTTCCCGTTCCTGTTATAATAATTATAGGTTTTGGGGGGTGCCAGTGGCAAGCCTGACACCCTTGTGGATTTAGAAGTTCAGCTTTTCAAGCTGGGCTTCTTTTTTTATTCGCCTTTTTTCGCCATGCTTCGAACTTCTGCAATGGCTTTCTTTACTTCTTCCATATCCTTGCAAGACTCGAACTTGTCTGCTACAAGGTTTAGGATTACGTCCATCTGCTTGTCTGTCATCGGTTCGTTCATGCTGTCTCCTTTCTATGCTTGCCCATTACTCGTTGATTTGTTTCCTTACCAACTGTCTATATTATATACCATATTAAGTAATATATCAAGTATATTCCAAAGACTTCTAGGCTTTTGTTTACGGTTACAGCATTGTACCGTCGGTAATGTAAGTGAAGCCACCAATGCAATTGTTGCCCTTTGCCAGCGCATCCGCCCCGGCGTTACGAGCGTAAAATGTACCGTCTGAACCCATATAGGATATATTGGCATTGTTACCGTAATACGATACGGCTCGAACACCCGATTCTGTAATTGGCTTTGGAACTCTCGTAATCTTTCCTGCGGCAATATTGGCGCCGCTTGCTACTTTTCCAGTGCACTTTGTCCCAACCTCCATCTGCACGATGTTTCCGCATCGCCACCAACGTGGCTGATATTCTACTGCACCGGTTGTTAGGGTTATTTTTCCGGTTCCGGATACCGTTGTTGTGAATGATACTTCTTCCCCTTCCGTTCCTGCCGCTATCAACTCTTTGCAATTGATTGTTCTGAGGCACGAAATCATTCCGGCATATAGAACTTGCGTTTCCGTGTCTCCATTGACATTCAGGGAACCGCCTATATAGGCATTGCCGTTAAAATCAACATCAAATGCGTTGTCATTTTGCCAGTTGCCCTCTCGGTCTTTCCCTTTTCCGACTTTCAACGCTTTAAAGCTGTTTACGGATGTTCCATCATTTATAAATGTGTCCTCAGTGGCACCGTCTCCGATTCGAACGGTTGTCGGGGTAAAAAATATGGAATACTCCACTTTAATAGCACTCAAATTCATCCAATTGAATATATATATCCCCGAAGGATTATCTCTGTAATCAATAACAAGTTTGAGTGCTTCGCCTTCAATGTCCTGGTCTGCGGCTGTAAAGTATATGCCAGATGATGGATCGGTAGGAACGTTATGTTCGCTGTTTCCCCCATCGAATATAAGCGTAACCTTTGGAACTCCCTGCTTCGGGAATGTAAGGTTCAGTATTTCCTCATCATAGTAAGTTGAATCCAATATACTATCGATCTCGGCAGCAGAAAAAACTTTGCTTGTGTCCGGCCCCGTCACCGGATCTATTGTGTCTGCATTTAACCATACATCGGTAAATGTCTTATTTTTTGTAAGTGTCCTTACTTCAAACTGTTTTTTGTCCCGGTCCTGGATTGCCAACCCGGCATTATCCACTGAAATATGCTGGCTGGCAGCTTCTCCCAGCCGGATTGAATCCCCGTAGGATGCAACCACTTTCTTTCCGTTCCGAATCTGCACATCCTTCTCTGTAATCAGCACGTGGTTCTTGGTAGCTTCTCCAATTCTTGCCATATTTGTCTGCAGGTTTTCCATATTAATCTGCGATGCTGTGATTGTGTTTGCGGCAATTTCCGCAGCAGTGATGCTTCCGGCCAGAATGGACTCGGAATCAAATGGTTTGTTCACCCATTCTATCCCGTCATAGACAAATATCACACCGGCACGGTCTCCGCTGGCCTTGGTCAGTGTCTTGTACCAGATATCTCCTTCTTTCAGTTCTGTTCCTTCCGGTGCCTCTGCCTGATAATAGACATTGCTATTGTTGAAGTTCTTAATCACTTCTTTGCTCAGTGCCGCTGCCACGATGGAGCCATCCTCAATCTTATTTCCGTTGATGGATTCCAGTTGTGCATCTTTGATGGTGGCTTTCCCGATTTCCGCTTTGGCAATGGTCGCCGTCTTGACATCGAATTCGGAGGCCTTTACGTAGTCTGCTTTTACAGACTCAATATTTGCTTCCGCCGCCGTGACTTTCCCAGTGATGGTGGCATTCTCTGCCTGAAGATTCTTGATAAGCGCATTGGTCGCTTTCAGGTCTTCGATTTCCGCTTTCTGGGCAATTAGTTCCTTCGTACGGATCAGGTCGGCAGTAATGACTCTGAATTTGGCATCACTGGGAGACAGTGGCGCATTTGCCTTCTCTGTTTCCGTCATTAGATGAGACCGAATTTCCACCGTCGTTTCCCCGCCGAAGGTAATCTTCTGCGTGGATACCAGCAGGGATTTCCCCACCGCATTGATTTCTTTTTTCAGGTTCAGGATTTCCGCTGCTGTCTTTCCGGCTGAATTTGCCATAGCGTTATTCATGGCCACATAGTTCATATATTCGCTGTCGGTCATGATTCGGACGAACTCGCCCGGCACCAGCGACGGGTCCCACCGTGCCTGCACCACTGCCCCTGTATAGCGAATCCCGCGATACTGACTGAATATGTTATCCAGCAATTCCTGCGTCATAAAAGGATTATACATATACAGCGATTGGCCGCCTTCTCCGGCTTCGATGGTGTCTTGTTTCAAATTCACGGTACACACTATGCCGTCCACCATGGTTTCCCCGGCGGAGGTCGTTGTTCGGGACAGCAATTCCGATGTTAAAAGCACTTCATCGTTGTACCCGAAGTAACTGATTCCAAGAGTGTTGTCGTCGCCGAAGGTGGCGAACCCGCCTTGCAGTCCGGCCAAGTATCCGATGGCTTCCCGGAGCGTGCAGTCCTGATTCCATTCCAGCACCGGATTCAGTTCGGCTTCAAACGTTTCTTCGTCCACGATGATTCCCTTCGCCTGACACTGGGCCCGGATATCGTCATAGAACTGCTGGAAGGTTCCATTTTTCTGAGCAGGGATATACGGATCGTTCATCAGCTGAAATCCGTCGAAGCACTGCAGCGTTACCGTGCCGTCGTTGTTGTTCTGCTGTTTGAATACATAAAAAGTACCGAGTATATCCCAGCCGTCTCCTTCCGGAACCGCCTCTTCTTCGGTACCTTCCCCCTCATCTGCAGCTTCCCCGTTCATCACGTCGTACAGGTCCAGTTCCAGAGCGTCAATTTCCGCTTCGGATTCCGCTTCCTCTGCTTCGGTTACGTCCTCTGCCTCTTCGTCCGTGTCTTCGGTCTCTTCGGTTTCCACGTCGTTTTCTCCGTCCGTGTCTTCGATGTGCTCGGTTTCTTCCCGGTCTCCGACTTCTGCTTCCAGTGTATCCGTCCGAGACTCTTCTTCCTCGCTCTCCATCGGCAGAGCATAGAAATCTACCTTGTCACCGTCGAAACTCTCCTTGTACGGTTTAATGACCGTGAATTCCAGCATACTGGATGCGGTGCTTCCAATCTGGAAGCCGTTGCCACAGGAACCGGTTACACTGACACCTGTAATTGATGATGCATTATCTTTCTGCTCATCCGGGAGCTCTGCTCCGTTTATAATTACTTTCGTTCTGTATTTCATTCTGTCCCTTTCCCATTGTTGTCTACACTTCCGTTAACGTCACCGATACGCTTTTGTACATTCCGTTCGGGTACTTCTCCACTTTACGGTCGGACGGAAAGAACGTTCCGTTCTTCGCCTTCCCGGTCTGCGGATCCAGATACTGCGCAATAATGTAATTGTTTTTCAGCGTGGTTTCGTTGACTCCGGTGTACGTGTTCGTCGCATTCAGCACGTTCAGCAGCTCCTGTCCTTCTTCCGGATTGAGCCCCGTCCATTCCAGTTCCAGCGTGACGATGTTGGAACGCACGTTGGTATACACGTACGTGCCGGAATTGTCTCTGGATTCGTTGTTGTTCGCCGTTGAGTTCAGATTCTTCCGCACCTCTCCATAGGTCACATTGAACGAAGTCGGATGCTTCATTCGGCTCGGGCTGTTTACCTGCGTGTCTCCGTCGTAGTATACCGGGGAGAAATACGCATAATACTTTCCGTCCGTATCTTTGAACGTGGAGTACGTGGTTTTAACGGTCGGCTTGTCCCTGTACTGAATTTTGTAGAAGTACGGCTTCGTGGTGTTGTTATAGATGTACTTATACATCTTTTTCTTTTTGCCCTTCCGGAGGCTCTTCGGCTTGCTGTATGTGACAGTTCCGGCAAGGCAGTACCTCACCTCGACCGTCCGTTCTACGCCGTCAATCTGCCGGACGGCAGTCGCCGGGATGGTGGTGCCGGCAATCTCCACGTTTGTCTTGCTCTGCTTCCACTTCCCGGCGGTTCCACGTTTGCCGCCCTTTGCGCTCTTACTGTACTTCACTTTTTTCGCTGATGCTCTCACCGGCGCTTTCAATTTAGTCCAGCTTCCGGTGGAACCCCAGCCCCAGCTCGTCACGGTTCCACCCTTTCGGATTTCTTTGACGCCGGACCCGGCTAAGAAAAACAATTGTGTTTCTGTCATGTGTTCCTCCTTACACGTTCAGCGGACTGGTTCCGAACATGAGCGTCTGGTTGTTGATATAGCGGACAGTGCTCTGGGCGATTGTCTGGCCGTCCAGGTTGATTACCAGTGTCACATTCCCGCCGCTGCTTCCCTTCATGTTCTGCATTGCTGCCAGTGTGCTGTCCATTCTGTCCCAGAACGGCGTCAGCGGAACGATACCTTCCGGTCCCGCTTCCCCGGCGCCAATCAGTGTAGCGCCGTCCACGATACCGCCTTTCGCATACCAGTTCACGCCGAAGGACGGCAGAGACCCTTTCCCGCCGATTCCATACGGCGCTTTCCCGCCGCTCACGGAAATGTGAGGAAGCTTCAGGTTCAGGATTCGCCCCAGATGGAACGGGAACATTCCTTTGATTTTCCCGATGATTCCCTTGAGCGTTCCGGCTGCTGCCTTTATCGGAGACAGCAGCGCCGTCTTCACTCTGCCGAATGTCGCTTTCACGGATCCGACCAAGCTGTTGAAGTTCACGGAACTTCTGATTCTTGCCACGATGGACTTCACACTCGAAGCGGCCGACTTGAACGGTGATGTGATGAACTTTCCCACCTTCGAGAATGCGCCCTTCACGATGCCCGCTTTCATTGCGTCCATGGCATACATTCCTTCCAGTCTCAGTGTCTGGCCGAAGGATTTCAGTCCGGATCCGATTTTCGTGATTGCAGCCTTTCCCAGGTTTGCCCAGCCGAATGCACTCCACACGTCCCATATTGCGCTCAGAATCGACGGAATATTGGCAATCAATGTTGGAATTGCCTGCACCAGTCCTTTGGCCAGTGTCCAGATGATTTTGGCAGCTGTTGCCAGCACCATCGGCACGTTGTCGTTGATCACGTTGGCAATATTGCTGATAATCTTCGGGGCGGTGGCAATAATCGTTGGCATTGCCTGAGCAATCCCTTTGGCCAGATTCACCAGCATTTGCATTCCGGAATGAATCAGCTTCGGTGCACTGGCCCGAATTGTGCCGGACAGGTTCAGCATTCCCTTAAATGCGTTCTCGATGATTCCGCCGCTTCCTTTCATGGAATTCGCCATGGAACTCAGCAGACCCTGCATGCTGCTGATCAGCAGCGGGACACCCTGACTGATGAATGTACCTATCGCACTGGGCAGTGCTTTGAACACGTTCCCGACTGCCGGAATTAAGTTCCCGAACAGCCAGGTTGTTGTGGTCGTTACCAGTCCTTTCATGGATGCGCCCACATTCTGCCCGAGTGCTATGTTGCCCATGAAATTGCTTGCGGCTGCCTTCATGGCATTAAAGGACCCGGACAGTGTCGTCTTTGCTTCCTCTGCCGATGTTCCGGTGAGTTTCATTTCCTTCTGGATTACATGGATTGCGCTGTACACATCAGACAGGTTGCTGATGTCGTACTTCTGCCCGGAGAGCTTGCTTGCGTCCGAAAGCAGCCTCTCCATTTCGGACTTTGTACCGCCGTAGCCCAGCTTGAGATTGTCCAGCATCGTGTAGTTCTGCTTTGCGAAGCCCTGGTAGGCATTCTGGATATCTATGATGCTGGTGCCCATCTTGTTGGCATTGTCGGACATGTCCGTGATTGCCACATCCGCTGCAGCTGCTGCCTTCTTCGTATCGCCGTTCAGTGACTGAAGCAGTGCTGCGGAAAAGGACGTTGCCTGTTCCATGTAGTCGTTCGCAGATATCTGCAGGGTCTTATACGCGTTTTGAGCGTTCCGCTTCACGGTCTCGGCATCCTTCTTCCCGAACAGCGTCTCCACGCCGCCAATGGACTGTTCCAGCTTCGCCCCCTCGCTGATGGACTTTGCCAGAGCGGTTCCGATGCCGGCCGCCGCAATTGCCTTCTTGAAAGCGCCGGTGAATTTCATTCCGGTTGTTTTTCCTCCGGAGTCACCTTCGTTCCCCAGCTCTTTCCCAAGCATACCTTTAATTCCTTTGGTGGTCGGAATTACCTGCACATAAGCCTGTGCCAGAGTGGTGCCCATTAGTCCTCACCTCCGTATCGTGCCTTCATAAAATCTTCTTTGCTCTCATACACTGCGGTATTACCGTGTCCCTCTGCCTGATTGTTCGTGTTATTCTCAAACAATTCCGCAGTGATTGACTGCGGGTAATCCGCTCCGATGAGGGCCGCATGAATCGCCCGGGTTTCGTCGGCGATTACTGCCAGCAGTAAATCCTTCCGGTCCCCTCGGACACCATGCATTTTCTGTCCTAATCTTGATTCTTCCCTCAATCCAGAGAATAAGGCAGCCACCACCCGAAGGGGCAACTGCCTGTAATCAAAGATTCCATATGTTTCTGCCAAGTCGCAGATCAGAAGTCTTTCATCGTCCCGGATTACTCTGGTGAGGGTTATCAGTTTTTTAATTCGCCGTCCTGAAGCTCGAAGATTTCCTGCAGCGTTTCCAGCATTGCGGTGGCGGATACACGGCCCGCCTCACTCCGAATATGCTCTTTCAGCGCTTTGTACTGTTCCCCGCCCAGCAATCTCTTGTAGGCGCTCACAATCTTTCCGGTGTTCTCTTCCCCTTCATCCAATGCGGCCAAATCTTCCAGTAACTCGTAGTCGTCCAGATTCTCGTCCGGGATTTCCACTTCAAATCCGTTTTTCAGTGTCTCTTTGATCATGCTCTTGCTTCTCCTTATTCATAGTACATGTAGAACGGTCTGCCCTCGGCATCCGGAAGTGCGGTCACCGTCACTCCGTAACCCATGGCTTCGTCTCTTTTGTACTCAATGTCCCCGGTATCCGAGATTTTTCCACACGGAATAACTTCACGGCACTTTCTGCCATCGTTCAGTACGGTATCGATTACCCACGGTCTCTGCGGAAGTTCCGCAGAGCTTCCCTTGATGGTAATTTTATTCCCGGTTACGGTTACGTTTTCTTCTCCGTAGTACGTTTTCAGCACGTTCTCATTCAGAATCTCAATCATCGTGAATTCATAAGTCGCTTCATAGTCCTTCTGAATTGTGGCCACGGTGTTTCCTCCCCAGTCCTTGACGGATTCGGAGTCTCTTGAGATTTTCTTTTTCACGCCGTCTTCCGATACGGTGCCCAGACACTCGAAGCCGGTCAGCTCTCCGGTTGCGGTTGTGGGCACTGCTGCCTCTGCCCCGCCAATCCAGATGGCGCCCTGCACGCTCGGTTTAACGGTAGAAATGTTCTTCACATTGTTCGCCATATTGTCTCTCCTTCCTATTCGCAATACGTAATGTTATAAATCGCCTGGTAACGATACTGCTTCGTGGTGGTGTCGGTAAAATTATAATCGCTGTTCAGGCTTACGGCTCCGATTCCCCGGAGTTCGGCCAATTCGTCCATGGCCGCTTTCACTGTCTCGTTCAGTTCCGCTGCCTTCTGCAGGGATTCATCCACCGACTGCAAAGCGATGGTGGCCGACTTGATGCAGTTGTACTCTCCGGATCCGGTCTTTTCCATCACCACGTATGGAGTGCTGTCCATCTCCTCCGGATATTCCATCAGAACCGGCACCGGCTTCAGTTTCTCGCTCAGGTATTTAATCACTGTTTTTTCAATCATTATTTTCCTTTCGCGGCGCCCATTGCCTTCACCAGTGTGTTGTTCTTCATGTTGTCGTAATAACCTTCATCGTCTGCCGGGTATACTGCAGCGCCTCGTCTTTCCGGATAGTTCCGGTTCTCCACTGCAAAGTGTTCTCCGGCGGCCGCCTGAATCTGCTGTGCATACGATACGCATTCTTCCTGCAGTTCGCTGCTTCTCAGCAGCTCCCGTACCCCGGAGGAATTCAGCTTAATCTTCACGCTACTCATACCGTTCCACCTGTACTTTCTTGTTCCATCTCAGCGGCATCATATCCTCAATTCCTTCAATCGGTTCCCCGAATGTCCGGAATTTCTTTCCGAAGAATTCCACCTTGCGGTCCTTCCAGTCGTGGGTATCCCCTTTCGGTATGGCCAGCGTGTACACCAGCTTCTTCCCGGTGATGTTCAGCGTGTCCAGAACTTCCGTGGATGTCGGTTCTCCCACCAGCACATCCGGAACAACCTCCGGCAGATCTTCGTAGATTGGACGGTTGAATTCGTCCGTGCCGATTCTGTTTTTTTCGTACAGAATCACATCTATTCCATGGAGTCCTCTGCCCATAACGATATTCCTTTCATCTGCTGACGCCGAAGTCCCAATCTGGCCAATTCGCTCTTCTTAATGAAAAGTCCACCCCCGGGCACTAAATACGTGCCGGAGATGGAATATCCCATAGCTGATTCTGCAAACTGAGACACCGGCTCCTGATTGGTGGATGTCATGAGCGTTCTGGCCACCACATCCACGGTCACCGACTTCGCCACATCCGCAAGATACGGTTTTCTCCGAATCATCTCGTCCAGGTCTTTTCCCACCTTATCCGCTTCCATCCGCAGGGAAGAAGCGATCACCGGAAGCAGTGCCTCTGCTCTCGCCTCCTCCTCGGTGCTTAGATTTCTCCACAGGGCTTTGATGTCCTCAACCTCTGCAAAATTATTCATCGGTCTTCACGTCCTTTTCCGCTGCGTTTGTGCAGCGTTTTTCGTTCTTCTGCTGCTTTTTCGCAGCGGTTTTCTTCTGCGGTTTGCTCTCTTTCTGTTCTTCCCAGTCCTCTCCGGAGCACACCGAAGCGGTCTCCACGACCGCCCCGGTTCTGGTATTTACGTACTTAGGCATTGTTCTTAACCCGTGCGAAGGACTTCTCGTCCAGGATTCCCCAGCCGAGATATACCTCTGCTCTCAGATAAACCTGGTTGGAGCCCTTCAGGTCCGCACCGGTATTATCCGGATCGCCGTATGGAATTACCTCCAGCGGAATCTCCTTCGCATAGCCCCACTTGAACATGTTGGCAAAATCGCCCACGATTATCTGGTCCGTATCTCCCACTGCAACGGTTCTGTTAAAGTCTACCGGCAGACCGTTCACGGTTCCCGGGTTTCCGCCCCAAGCCAGATCCGGATACAGTCTCTCTCCGGCGGTAGTCTTCAGTGCAGCCAGTGCCTGACGAACGGCCGGAGTTGCAGCCATTCCGGAGATGTCTCCGTCGGAGCCCTCTACCAGGGCAATAGCTGCCTCAATATTGTCGTCCACCTTTGCGGCTACATAATCCACGGTCTGGGTAACTGCCTTGTCGAAGCAGTTGTTACCAACCACATCGGAAGCGGTGCCGGTTCTCGGGTTGAATCCGTGGAAAGCGGCGATGTCGAGACCGCGCGCCACCTTCTTGGCGAATCCGTCGTTGAATGCCTGCAAGATGTTCAGCTGTGCTTCCTCCGTTGCAGTCATAAACTCATCGGACACACGTGCGCCATACTCGAACTTAATCGGTGCGATTACCACCGGTGTGATCGTCAATCCACCGTGTGACTTCTTCGCGTTCTCTGCCACGATATCCACGTCCGCATCCAGAGAGAAGGTGAACTCCTTATTACCGTTGAAGGATACCGGGGTCTGCCCGGACAGCATTGCCAGGGAAGAGTGTCCTTTTACCTTCGTTGCCAGATCTGCTACCAGTTTCGGGTCAAACAGTGTTCCTTTAGTTCCAATTGCCATATCTTATTCTCCTTTCATTGCCTGCAGCATATTTTTCAGTGCTGCATTTTCTTCATCTTTCGCCGTCGATTCCGGATTGTAGTTGATGCGCTGCACCGAAGTGCTGCCGACAATTCCCTTCAGCGCCTCTGCATCCTTTCGAATGTCCTCTTCCGTCTCTCCGGTCAATCTATTTGCAAGGCCGGCATCCAGGCCAAGTTCTTGTGCAATTCTCGTTTTTACCGAGTCGGACTCGTATTTCTGCACTTTCGCCTGAAGCTCCTTGATTGTCTGGTCGTTGGTGCTTCCGGTACTCTTTGCCTTTTCCAGCTCTTTGCCTAATTCAGTGATCCGATTCTCTTTCTCTGTCAAAGTGGTCTTGATGGAATCGTAATCTGCGTACTTCTGAGTGAACTCTTCCTCTACGGTTTTTCGCTCACTGGCTCTCGCCTTCGTGACGCGGTCGCCGATGACTGCGTTCAGCTCTTCCTGTGTTGTGATTGGTTTAAATGCTTCCATGTGATAATTTCCTTTCTCCACTTAACCCGGTGGGACGGTAAAATATGTATTATAAAAGACAGCCTATTGCAGCTGCCCTGTATAACCTGATTAATATGTTACTTTCTGTTTTCTTCTCGTCTTGTCCTCATGGCAAACCCAGAATGCCAGTGCCACACTCTCGGTCAGCGTAACATCCACTCTGTCCTTGATGGAGCGATAGCCGAAGCCTCCGGAAGAACCGATTGCCCGGTGTTCGCAGTTGGACACGGACTGTTTCAAGCTCTCCTGGTTGCAATGGCAGATGCTGCCTTCGAACAAACACTGCTCAAACAGGGAGTTGGCCAAAATGACCTCCCGCACAGTCGGCAGAATCACGCCTTTTACGCGGTTCTCTTTCAGCTCTTTTTCCAGAATCTGCTGTGCGCCGTTGGCGCCGTCCACGATAATCTTCCGCGGCTTCATGTCCCGAAGGTAATTAATCAGCCAGCCGTTCCCCTCCCGGGTTGTCCGGCAGTCCACGGCCTCCACGAACACTTTTCTACCGGCTGTTTTTACAGCAACAGACAGTGTTACGGTGGTGCTGTCGTGGCTGAACTTCACCGCGGCATAGATATCACCCACCAGCTTCGGCAGCCTCTGCACGGCCAGTTCCGTCCATTCCTTTTCGGTAATGGCCGACTTCTGGTTGTACCGAAGCCACAAGCCTAATCTCTGAATGTTGAAATCCGTCTCGTCCGGGCCAATCTCGTCCGCAACGGATCGTTCGGTAAAAACAGTTCCCAGTGACGGGTTCGTCTCGTACCACAGTTCCCGGTCGGTGGGCTCTGACATTTCCGGAACGGACCATTCCGCCCAGCCGGTATTCTGCGCCCGGCCGCTGATGGCCGATTCTCGCATTTTCTGAAAAACGATTCCGGAAGAAACCGGTGTGGGTGGTGTTCCGCAGAAAACGGTTTGCGGATTCTTTGAAGATGTAACGATGTATTTCAGCGCGGATTCCTGGTCATCTGTATATTCCTGTGCCTCATCCACCACCAGCAAGTCATATCCTTCGCCCAGTCCGCCTTTGCTGGATCTGGTTCGGAAGTTCACTCTTCCGTCCTGCTTCAGCATGGTGATCTGTTCCAGTCCGAACTGTTTCAGTGTCTTGTAATCTTCTCCCTCTTTCAGTCCGGTCTTTGCCATCAGCATGCAGAGCCGTTCCCATGCGGAATGAGATGTTGGTGTTCTGTGCGCCGTGTGGAGAATGCTCTCTCCGTTCATGATTCCGTAAAGCTCCCGCATTGCCACAACTTCGTTCTTTCCGTTACGGCGGGGGACGGAATACCCGTATTTGGTATGTGTCCATAATCCCTCTTCATTGTATGCCATCATGTCGCACAGAAGCAGCTCCTGCCATTCCTGTGCGGTCTTTCCGGTACTGTTATATATTCTGACGGCTTCCGTTCCGTGGGTTTCTCGGTATGGAAGCACCAACGACTGAGTGGGAGTCTGACGGCCTTTTCTTTCTGTCATGTTTTCCCCTCTGCAGTAAATTTTTCTACGAAAAAACCGCCCGAAGGCGGTCTCTTAATGTCTGTCTATATAATCTCTTACTTTGACCATGTACTTGTTATCTGCGATATACTCAATCCCTTTCGGAGTAATCATCGTTTCGGACGTTAACTGAGGCTTTTCTTTCCCTCGCATCGTCTCCGAATATGATCCTGTTACATATCCTTCTTCGTGCAGTGCTCTGATAATATATTCTGCATACCGCTCCGGAAGGTCTCCGATGATTTCCATCAGCTTGTCACTATCCACATCTTTGCCGGTTTTCAGGCATGCATACAAGTACTTTAAAATTTTACATACGATTACATGATAATCATCTTTTGCCATTTTAATTCTCCTTTTTGCCGCTATCCAGCGCCTCCAGTACATGATTCACGAACTCATCATTGAGCCTCATATCATATTTCTCAAAATGGTATGTGTCTTCGTCCGTCCAAAAATATACCCCATCAAAATATGCATATGTCGGCAGATGTGTATTTTCTTTTTTTACTAAGTCTTTCAATGTTGAGCAACGGACCCCATCATAGAATTCTTTTTTATTTTTTAAATATTCTATGATTTCATCCTTTCGGCTTGTTTTGTAATTTAAGTTGTCCAATAGCGACAGTTGCTTGTCCCCATGCAATTCCTTATAGTCACAAATATTTTTCATCATTTTTCCTTTGGTTCGAATGGTTTAAAGCCGATGGGGAAACCTTCTTCATGATTCCCTACTGTAACTTTGTTAGGTTTAATGTATGCGGTATCCTCCGGTGCATACACAGTCACCCGTAGTTTGTTTGCTAGTTGCTGAGCGAAGCAATTGCCATCTGCTCCAGGTTTGCCGGTGCTACAAGATATCAATCTAATATTCTCACCTTTATAATCGCGCCTGCCACTTATAATCCACGCCAATGTTTCCACGTCAAGATTATATTTATGTTCATATTCTACGTAATAGCTTGCCCCATGTATTGCGACATCATATAATTCTCCATATTTTTTAATGTGGCAACTCTTATATGCATTTCTCAAATCCTCTGCGTAAATTGGTGTTTCTGCATTAATTGCTTCTCTTATCACACGGCCTCTGAGAATCTTGTTGTTTTTTATCCCAACCCCAGCAGCGGTTTTCGAACCTTTACCTCCTTTAATGATTATATCATCTTCGCTTAATTGATTTAACATTTTCTTTCGAGCTTTAACAGTTGTTTTTTGTTCATTCAGAATTTCACTTTCTCTTTCAATCCGTGCTTTCTTTTTGTCACGGAAATGATTCTTCGACCACACATCTGTGTATCCTTTGTCGGTTTTCGCAATCACCAAGCACGTACAATTGTCATGTTTCTGATAGATTTCCTTCGGCTCTTCTCCGTACTGATATGTTCCGACTAACTTTGAGCACCATTCACAACATCCACCAATGGCTTCCCTTGTGATGCTTTCCGTGTAACCTGCCTTTGCTCGAACTTCTACATTTTCTTTTACGAAGGCATCATATGCTCCTATTAGAATATTTTCTAATGCTCCGGATTCAAGGAATTTATTATCATCACTCATTATTTCCCTCCGAATCTAAGCTGTTTCTCACTATCATGTTCAGATAACTTCGAATCTGTCCATCTGGGTAACGAAGCTTTTGAATCTTGATATTAATATTTTGCTTCTTGTCAGAGTCCTTCATCGTGCTGACCGCAATATTGTTCATCTGAACGATTACGCCTTTCAGAAATGGCACTATCACCGCCTCTGCAATATTCCAATACAGCTTCCCATCCGGAAGATTCTTTGGCTTCATAACGTCTGTAACCGATGCACTCGCAATAGATACCACCTTTCGGATGTACAATGCACAATCTCGCTCGGTTAATTTTCCCGCTTCCAGTTTTTTCTTGTATGACCGAATTTGCGGATCTATTGCAACCTTCTGGCCAAAAGTCTTATTCAATTTCTCCAGCAGTTCCGGTGCCACATCTTTCATTCCTAATCTTCCTCAGCCTTTCGAATTCCAGTGAGATCTCCCATCATTTCTTCATCCACATAACCGTCAACTGCCTGATTCAGCTTCAGTACTCCGTCACCGATGGAGCTGAGCATGGATGCATCCGGCTCGAAGATTGGCTCCCATGTGGCAATCGCTTTGCACGCAATATTCCGGGTATACATATGTTCGTCTCTCAGACATGCAGCCAAATATCCCGCATTCCGGAACCCCGAACCAAAGGAACGCTGTGCTGCTCTTGCGGTCAATCTCAAAGAATCATGCGCCGCCTTGATGGCATCGGCACTGGATGGGTTCGCCGTTGGGAACCCCAGATCGTCCAACGTCAATCCGGTTTCCCCGGCAAACATGGAGGCGAACATTTTCAGATGGTCCGTGTGCGGCGTCATGGACTGCTGCATGAACTGGCCAAAGGTTGGCTTGTCTCCGTCCTCGTCCTTTGTGATTGCAATCAGCGTGGCCATGGTGGCTCTCCACTTATCCGTAATCTCGTTATCCTCTGACAGCCCGGTCACCCATTTCTGCGGATATGAAAAGAACTCGGCAGAAATCTCCGAGCGCTTCATCGTACGTATTGCAGAGCTCATCAGTGACATGCACGCCCTGCTGATTCTGGAATGGCCAAAAGGTCTTTTGGCTCCCGGTCTATAGATCACCGGCACCAGCAACGGATAATTTACCACGTGCTGGATTCGCATTGCTCCTGCCTCACCTTTGTGGTACACCAGCGTTTCGTTCGGCAGAAAGTACGCCTCAGTCAGCACTGCTCCATACTCGTCTCTTTCCATGACGGCATATCCTTCTTTGAGGAGCCCGGTGACCGTGTCGATGATTCCGGTGGCATTCGCCCCATCTATCACCTGCATCAACGGCGCTTCATTTTTCTTTTCCGCCGGCTGAATGTAGATGAACGCACATCCGGCAATCATTGCCGACAGCTCTGCGGACCGAAACAGGATATCCGGATTGTTCATCTGGTAGATTTCATTCATTGCCAGAATATCGTTTCGGAATTCGTTAAATACCACCCGATCTGCCAGGGAATCCACCGCCTTGGCACACCACCCCAGACTGGAATTGAACGCCCGCAGTTCCGGTGGCGTACTGATGCCGAAGTCTCTGGTATAGTTCTTCATGTCGTAGTATTTGTACCGGAGATTCACCCGCTGCCTTTTCTGGTTCAATTTTCTCCGAAGGTATTCCATACCCATGTAGTCGCTCATTCTTTTCCTCCAAAAAATTTTTTCTGTTCTCGCGCCGATCCGATTCAGCGAGAAATATTCGTAGTGACGGCGTGAAGTTCCGGCCGGGGGGCCCCGGGGTTACCCACCCCCCGGTATAAAATTATTTTTCTTTAAAGCATAACTCTCTGTTTTAGTTTTGCTTTTTCTTTGTTTTCGCTTTGCTTTGGATCTGATATAGCTTTACTTTCGTTCCGCTCTGCCTCTGCCTGAATCTTTCGGAAGTTCCTCCAGTCCATTGACTGTGGAAGAACTCTGTTGCTGATTACTTCCTGCACCTTCACATCGCTTCTTGCCACCAGCTTATCCGACTTCTGCCGGTTGCATGTCCAGTGTGCCAGCTGCAGGTTATCCAGGTCGGACGGATGGCCACCCTTGGCTATGGGGATGATATGGTCAATGCAGGGGCTTAAAGGATGGGGGTACTTTAAACTAAAGTCCACCGGCTTTCCGCAGATACCGCATACTGTTTGCGTGGCGTAGATTTTCTTTTTATTTCGCTCGAACGCTCCCCGATGCACACCGTTCTGGTCGGGACGGTTACGGTTCCTCTTGCCTGCCATTACTCTGTCCTTGTCTTACTCCAGTCTCTGCCATACTCATCAACAATGCAGCGGAAGTCTGTCAGGTCATGGTCCCGAACAAATGTCTTCAACGAATCGTCTTCTCTCACACCGATGTGAAGCAGCTCATGCATGAGCAGAATTCTTAGCTGGTCTATGTCCATTCCCGCGCAGTTCGGTTCGTAGATTGTAATCAGGAAATCATAGGGAACAAATGTTCGCCAGTATGTCGGAACCTTCCGGCAGTCCGCGTTCACCTTGAATGTTCCTCCGGATTTCTTCTTTGCCACCTCGCTGGCCACAATGCCGACTGCGATTCCGTTCTCGCTGATGTAAGATAATCTTTCTTCCACCTTCAACAGCTCATCCAGCAAGCTGTCATAATCATGTGTGATGTGATACTTTCCCATGTCTTCCCCTCTGCATTCTGAAATTCGTGTATGAAAAAGCGCCACCTTTCGGTGACGCTAAGTTTTCCCATTGGGAAAGGCGCTCCCAGATGTTAAGTCCGGGATGCGCCCTCTCTAATATTCCACGCTATCATTATATTCACACCCCATAGGACATTCTAGGACATTGTAGGACAGATTTCATAATTCTCCATGATTTTCCCCACTGACAGCAATGCGGAGCCATGAATCCTTGTTGCCTGCCTGTAGCTTACATGCAGGTCCTCTGCGATTGTTTCAAAATCCTTGCCCAGTACATAGCGGTCATACAGCAGTCTGCTCTCGTCGTAATCTCTCACCTTATCAATTACATTTTCGATTTCCACGCAAAGAATCTGGGCGGCTTGCTTTGTAACCTCCCTCTGCAACTTAATGTCACACATCTTGCTCACCAGTTCCGCCGTTCGGTCAGCTCCTGTTCCTCCTCCCGGCATTCCATCGTAGCTCATGCCTTTCACGTCCAGCTGGTCCTCAATCCGCTGAATGGATAAATTCATTTCCCGGATGCGTTCTTGCATTCTCCGGAACTGATTCAGATATTCTTTTGCCGTCATTGATTCTCCTTGTTCTTCCTGCTGCATTATCTTCCGGTCTATCTTTTTGTCTACCTCAAAGTTGCACATCATTACAATGTGCCCCATGATTCGTAATCACTCATTTCCATCTGCTTCAGTTCCTCTGCTCTCATGTAGGTCTCCTGCTTCTTCACTGCAGTTCCGTTCCGCCACTTCTTCAATCTCGGTACCGGATCAGTGGAAACCATCATGTATTCTAAGTGCGGAATGTGAGTGCACGGATTCTCGAATCTTCGAATCGAATCTTCATCGATGGCATAGCCCTTGAAGGCTTTCGGCTCTTCCCACAGCACTTTTGATAACTTCACTTCCTGTGTTACCACAATCGGATGCACCAGGTTCCGGCTTGCCCGATACCGTCTCTTTGTCATGTTATCCGCTTTGCGGAATGTCTTCTGGGTTTCCTTGATGAGATAGCTTGCCAACTTCTGGTAATTCCGGCTATCGTCCAATGCAGTGCAGCGGACTCTTCCCTTCTCCCACTGCTTCGTGATGATTTGGATATCGATATAATTCATTACCACGTGATGATGAATTCTGTGATTCTCGTATTCCGTCACCACGACATACTTCATTTCCTTTCCCAGCTTCCGGAATTCTCTTTTCATTCTCCGGAGAAAATTATTCAGGTCCTTCTTTGCCTCTGCCTGTGTCGGGATCTCCCCGCTATACGTCAACGTGATATGCCAGTCTCCCGGATAGAAATTTGCGTTCAGAGTCCGGGCCAATCTCTTGTATGCAATTCTGTCATTGTTCTTGATCACTGCCTCTCGAGAAGGCTTCGTCTTCGGTGCTCTCACACTGAGTTGTTTTTGTGTGGATTTCAGTGATACGTCTACCACCGCTCCGGCCACACATACTTCCCTAATGAATTTCATCCGGTCCTTCCTTCTCTCCAGTACTTTCTATCTTAATGGTTCTATTGTTAATACTCTTATCAAGGTTTAATGCGGCGCTTCGGCCGCAATCATTTCCCCTTCTCGGGGCATGTTATTCTGGCTTATTATTTTTCTCGAGACATCCTTCTGGGAAGAAAGTCCTAGAAATATCGATCTTCGGAATATCGCCCGGATTAATCTCTGCCCGAATGCAAATGCTGCACAAATACTTTTCCGTACCTACGATGCTCTCAGCATTCAGAATCAAACTCTCCCCTATCTCTTTAATCTGACGAATACCCTCTTCCCGTGGGTCCTCTTTGGTCCTCATCAGAAATTCACCTTCTGCAGGATTGCCTCTGCAGCCTCCAGTGCTTCTGTTGTGCTAAGGGCAATTCCCTTTTTCGGGTTGCCCTGCGGGTCCCATCTTCTGATATCCACCTTGGCTTCTTTATCGTTCCAAGATACCAAATTGACTTCCAGAGTGTAGCCTCCGGAAGTCTCTGCCAGTGTTGCGATATGCTCCAGCTTTTCGAATTTGATTTCTGACATTTTGTTTTTCTCCTTTTCTTATCTTGAATATCGTTCAAACCGCTCCCAAAACATCATCATTGTTGGGGTTCTCCATTTTTCCATTACCTGGCCGGTCATCGAATCCGCCCATTCAATCTCTGCAGGAATTCCTGCAAGTCCAAGCTGCAGGTAGCTCATGTGCACACATCGCTTATCTAGGTCTGAGCACTTCACGAACATATTCCATGAGAAATTGAAGTCGTATTTGTTATAAAGTACATCTGCTGTTGCTAATACCAGCCCTCCGCTGCCACAAGATGGTTCCATCATCACCATTACATCATCATCCTGTTTATGCTTTTGGATTCTATCTTCATCTATTCCGGCAGCAGCTACGAGTTTTGAAACATGATACGGTGTAAAAAACTGCCCTGCTCTGTTGTTGCTCGTTCCCGATTTCATGTACAGTTTTCCAAGGTAATCATCAAACCCGACATAACTATTAATTTGGCGCTCCAGCAAGAAGCTAAGATCTGTAAAGATATCCATCATCAGCACCCTTGTGTCTTTATCATGACTTTTCATGATGCTTAGGTATCGTTCTTCTCGTTCCTCTGCCTGACTGAAATCAAATCTGTTTGATATTGCGATTGCCCCGCATTCGAACAGATCGGATAGGAAGTCGTGAGGATTAATCTTATGCAGCTTCCGCTCTATCTTTTCTGCGATTTTGTCTATCGTTGGCCAATCTTCCATTATGCCCTCCTACATCACATATTTCTTATGTTGATAATCCATTTCTTCCTCATTCAGTTCCAGGTAGATCTGTGTGGTTGTTATGTTTTCGTGTCCCAGCATTTTTCCCACATAAATTATGTCCATGCCTCTTCTCAGTGCAAACGTTGCACATGTTCTTCTGAATTTGTGTGGGTGTGCTTGTACACCTACCTTTTTCCCTATTCTCCTTATTGCTTCTTCAATTGCGCTTGTACTCGTGTGCTCTTCCGGATATTTGCATACATATTTGTGTTCTTCTTTCGGGAACAGCCATGGGCTCATTTTTGATTCTTCACACTTACTTGCCATGTAGTCTTCAAGTGCAATCTTTGCCCTGGTATTCATTATTACATTCCGGTCTTTCTGGCCTTTACCGTGCACCAGAATTTTATCCCCTCTAATTTCATCTTTACGGATTCCAGCCAACTCACTTACTCTGCATCCTGTTGATAATAGTATTTCGAAAAATGCGGCTTCTTTCTTGGTTTCGATTACGCCTCGCATCTTCTCAATTTCGTATTCCGTGAACGCTTTTTTCATCTTTTTCGGTATTTTGTATTCCCCGAATTTTTTCACCGGATTGCCTTGTATGTACCCATCGGCAGATAGAAACTCCATAAGTGAACTCATTGCGTGTAGTTCATTTTGGATTGTCACTCTAGCCACTTTATCTTGAAATTCTCTTATGGATGAGTACCATCGTATGTCATCCACAGTTATTTCCTTTAGCGGTTTTTGGATTCGTCTTCTCGTTCTTCTAATACTATCGATGTAAAACTTTATTGTTCTGTCTGTACAGCCTTTCACCTTCCGGCTCATTAAAAACTTTTGAACCATCACGTTGTCTTTGTCCAGATCACTAACGACCAAATCTGTCGTCTGCTCCTGCAGCACTATGTCATAATCTTTCATCATTAATGCGATACATGCCACCAGTTCTCGGGCTTTGCACTCTTCCATCCCCAGGTTTTCGGCAGTTATCTGAATTTCATCAAACAATTCTTCCTTCTTCATCATCTGTCGTCCTGACTTTCTCATATATATAAAGGCGGGCAATGAATTATTTGCGGTTGTGAAAACAATTTATGAAATTACTGAGGTATACTATTCCTTATTACTTGCACTCTGGCAACCATACCATTCAGTTTGTTGTGGTTCGTGATACATATATATCTGCCTTAAATATTAGTAATAGCTTGTGCCCGCCTTTATAGCATTGTTAATTGTGCCTAATTGCACTCGGTTAATTTCTTCTAATAGTTCAGTGTGGCGATTTGAACATTGCTTCTGTATTTCTCGCCGTATACCTTCCGGCAGGTGACGGCCACAATCTGGCTGTCGTCGTTGTAGGCGATTCCGTTCAGTGCATCTGCCACCGCCTTCCAGAGATTATCCAAGTCCGGCCTTGCGGTCGGGTACTTCTTTCGCTGGATTGCTTTTTCTCTCTTCTGCTTTGGCCAGCTCTTCGGCGGTTCGAAGCAGAACTCAATGTTCATCAGTAAAGGTGCGCCCTTCGGGAATTCGAAGTTTCCACACTGGTTTTTGTATGCAATCCGAACCAGTTGTTCGAACTGCTGCGTTGTTCTCGGTGTGTATGCATACCCGGCCCGCGTTACTCTCGGTCTCGCTTTCGGGATTGCTCTCCCAGGAATTGTAAACTTTGCTTCCATTCCTATTCCTTTCTCCATCCATGGAATCGTTCCATGTCTTCCAGAATGTTATGCAGCTCTTCTGCAATTGCGGATACATCTTCCACCCGGATCCGGACATTCCCGTTCCTTTTGGTAATCATCAGAACTTCGGCTTTTTCCGTATCTACGATATACCCTGTTCCCGGTGCTTCGGATGAGTATGTAATCAATTTATTGCGCGTCGCTCTTTCAACGTTTCCCAGCATTTCTTCCACCGGGATGTTCTCCGGCTTTTTCAGTTTGTACATTTTGGTTTCTCCTGTGTGCTATAATATGTCTCATCTTATTTATGAAAGGAGGTTATCGCTATGAAGCATTGGACTTATGCCCTTACTGACCATGATGTTGAAGTAATCAGCTGTGCCATTACGGCTCTCCCTTTACTCGGTCTTGAAGATTCCTGCCCAGATTTATATCAGCGCTGCGTTTCCACTGGTTCTAAACTCATCACACATCAGCCATTGGATCCGCAGGACTATGGTATTATCCACACCGCTTTATCCGCGGTTAGAGAAATCTGCCAAGGTCAATTCTCATACGTTGATCCGGATATAAAGGAACGTTGTAATGAGATTTTCTTTGATGCAGGTAGACTTTTATCAATTCTTGGTACTCCGCAGTAGTTAGAGCCTTCGGGTTAACACTATTCCCTGTATTAATCTTATTTAGGAGCCATGTGATCTCTTCCATGGCTCCTTTTCCTTTAGTTGCAGCTTTCATTTCCCGGAACAAAGCTGCTGTTATTCCTGTGTCAATTACAGTTGCTGACATTTTGGTTTCCTCCGATGCAGGGCATGGCAGTGATGCCGACGCATGAATATTGTGATTTCAAACGTAGGTTATGGCTTTGGGTGTGTACAATTACATCGTTGAAGGTTTTTTAAAGGTTATCGTTGTCGGCACCACTGCCATACCCTGCTGATTATTATCGTTGTCTTTTTTTCTTGCACGCTTCGCACCACTTCGTGCCCGGTGCGTAGCTCTGGAAGAACGCGCCGCAATCCTTGCAGAAATGAGTGAATACTCTTCTCGTGTGGAACTGCTTGTTCTTCTTCCGCTTCAGTGCCAGCTGTTCCTCTTTCGTCAGCTCCCAGCCCGGTCCGCCGGCGTTCGCCTTCTTCTTTTTCTTCTTTTCAATCTTCTTCGTGCAGCCGTTCACGTCGCACCCTCTGGGTTTATCTTCCATCTTTAGATAATTGCAGTACCACCGGAACATGCTGCCTTTATCCCGGTAGATACAGTTTCTGCAGTTCGGGTTTTCCGCCACAAGGTTCAGATTCGGTGTTCTTTTCATTTTCGCTCCTTTGATTCCACCAGCTCAATGCCGTAGTTCTGTATAATCCCTCTGCGGCGAAGGTCGGCATATGTTTCCCGGAATATCTCTACCCACTGCAGACCCTGCTGTATGTCGTCGAATTCTGTCTCATGGCGGTCCGTCTTTCCGTTTCGCAGTATGCACCACTTCTTCAGGATGTACTTCTTCGTTCCCTTTGCCATTTCATATTCCTTGTTCGTTGTGTTATAATAATCTTGGTTTTAATCTTTTCGTTTGAGGGGCATTCCGGTTCGTCCGGGTGCCCCTCTTTTACCATTTTGCCAGAATCGGCAAAATGGTTTTCATTGTTGCATCATTTTGCCGATTCTGGCAAAATGATATCGATACGTTTCCACTTATACCTGTAAAAGGAGATACACTCATGATTCTGTATCCAAATGACCGAAAGTTACTTCGTTTCCTTAGAGATAAACAATCGAATGAGCGTTCATTCTTTTTCATTTCTAATGATTACACTTTTTGCATTCCTATTGATAAACTAAAAGATTCAACACTTTCTCAGGAAGCGATAAGCGAACTTCGTCATTATAATTTTCCGCTCGAACCTCCAGAGGTTGAAGGTTCCCTCATTGCGCTTGAATCCAATGGTTGTCTCTATCATCCCGGAGGCCAATATGTTCGAATAACGTCATATGGTTGGCGCTGTGCATATCTTTCGAGAGTTACAATTGTTGATTATTTCATTAGGGGCATTGTGTGCCCTATTCTTGTATCCTCAATAACAACGGTTATCACTTATTTCATCCTCGCATTTTTAGGATGAGAATTGTTACGGCAATGGCCGTAACAATTGATGATAGTACCGGCAGAACGAAGTCGAAGAATCCTTCAAACAGAACTTCTTTGAGTAGCAATTTCGTATTCACCCATGAATTTCGCCATTTTCTTTTTTTGTTTT
>ERZ1034973.662-NODE-662-length-22971-cov-70.069646_pt1 | contig 22971 bp, 17 predicted proteins | sample MGYA00520686_ERZ1034973 | MGnify/ENA primary metagenome ERZ1034973 (study PRJEB33766, sample SAMN09781775) | gut metagenome | biome: gut microbiome | host: Homo sapiens | place: Madagascar | study: EMG produced TPA metagenomics assembly of the PRJNA485056 data...
AGCCGCCTTCTTTTATCAAGAGCCTCAGATTTCGAAAGATTTCTGAGGCTTTTTTGTTTTCACGCGGATTGTTTTTTTGTCACGCAGATTTCGCAGATGACGCCGATTCTTTTCTGATGCTTTTTCTTTTTCCCACAGATTTCACAGATGACACAGATTTTAGACCTGTTCGGTCTTGGATTTCGCAGATTTTTTGTATCTTTGCATTCGCAAAAATAAAAATTAATTATGAATCAATTTACAAAGATTATTGCAGCACAACTCAAATTACGTGAGCAGGCTGTCGAGAATACATTGGAGCTTCTTGAAGAAGGATGCACCATTCCTTTTATTTCCCGTTATCGTAAGGAGAAAACGGGAAATATGGATGAGGTGAACATTGAGGGTATAGCTCAGGCAAACGAAAAGTTGAAGGAAATGGCGAAACGAAAAGAAACCATCCTGAAGACTATTGATGAGCAAGGTAAACTGACAGATGCTCTTAAAGAGCGCATCGAAAACTGTTGGGATGCCACAGAATTGGAGGATATCTATCTTCCTTTCAAGCCTAAGCGCAGAACCCGTGCACAGATTGCACGTGAGTCTGGTTTGGAACCTTTAGCGCAAGTTCTGCTTTTTCAGCGTGAACGCAACCCGCTGCAGGCTGCTAAGAAGTTTGTAGGCGACAAGGTGAAGGATGCTGATGCTGCCCTGCAGGGTGCTAAGGATATCATTGCCGAAATGGTGAGCGAGAGCGAGGAGAGTAGAAATCAGATTCGTGGCGAATTCCGTCGTGGTGCTATCATCACCTCTAAGGTGGTGGCTAAGAAAAAGGATGAGGAGGAAGCTCAGCGCTTTTCTGATTACTTCGATTTCTCTGAGCCTTTGAAGAAATGTTTTTCCCATCGCCTCTTGGCGATGCGCCGTGGTGAGGCTGCCGGATTCCTCCGTATCAGTATCTCTGCCGATGACGAGCAGTGCCAGGATAAGCTGAAACGCCACTATGTACATGGATATGGTGAGTGCCAGACATTGGTAGGCGAGGCGGTGGATGATGCCTTTAAGCGTCTTTTGAAACCTAGTATTGAAACTGAATTTGCGGCTCTCAGTAAACAGAAGGCGGATGAAGAGGCTATTGTTGTTTTTGCAGAGAACCTGCGCCAGCTCTTGCTCGCTGCTCCTTTAGGTCAGAAGCGTGTGATGGCGGTGGATCCTGGTTTTGCCAACGGTTGCAAGACTTGTTGCCTGGATGCACAAGGTAATCTGATTCATCATGAAATCGTTTATCCTCATCCTCCTCGTAATAAGAAAAATGAGGCTACTTCAGCTATCCTGCGCATGGTGAAGATGTATCAGGTAGAGGCGATGGCTGTGGGTAATGGTACGGCAAGTCGCGAGACGAGTGACTGGTTGCACGAAATAAGTTATCCACACCCTGTGGATATCTATGTTGTAAGTGAGGATGGTGCTTCTATCTATTCTGCTTCCAAGATTGCCAGAGATGAATTCCCGGATGAGGATGTAACCGTGCGTGGTGCTGTAAGTATTGGTCGCCGACTGATGGATCCGCTTGCCGAACTGGTAAAGATTGATCCAAAGAGCATCGGTGTAGGACAGTATCAGCATGATGTGGATCAAACACAGCTTAAGAAGAGCTTGGATACCGTGGTGATGAGTTGTGTAAACTCGGTGGGTGTTAACCTAAATACTGCATCCCAGCATCTCCTGACCTACGTGAGTGGTCTCGGTCCTACTCTTGCCAAGAATATTGTGGAATACCGTAAGGAGAATGGAGCCTTCGCTTCGCGTGCCCAGTTGAAGAAAGTGCCACGTCTGGGGCCTTCTGCTTTCGAGCAGTGTGTCGGCTTCCTCCGTATTCCTGGAGCTAGAAATCCTTTGGATAACAGTGCCGTGCATCCAGAGCGTTATGCCTTGGTTGAGCAGATGGCGAAAGATCAGGGAGTCACCGTGAAGCAGCTGGTGGAAGATAAGGATTTGCAGAAGAAAATAGATATTAAGAAATATGTCACTGCTGAGGTGGGTATGCCTACCTTGATGGATATTATGGCTGAGCTTGACAAACCTGGTTTGGATCCTCGTGGAGAGGTTGAAAAATTTGAGTTTGATGCGAGCATCAAGACCATTGAGGATCTGCAGGAGGGCATGGTAGTGCCTGGCATCGTAACTAATATCACCAAATTTGGTGCCTTTGTAGATATCGGTGTTCACAATGATGGATTGGTTCACGTTTCACAGATGTCAAACCGCTACATCAGTGACCCTAGTGAAGTGGTGAAGCTCCATGAGCATGTGATGGTGAGAGTGACAGAAGTGGATTTGAAGCGCAAGCGCATTGCCTTGTCAATGAAGGGAGTGAAATAATGGATATGAATCAATATATAAACAAAGGTGAAACCCTCGGTAAAGAGGGCTTCACCCATTTTGGAGACAGTACTCATCAAGACAGTTGCTCTCTATCCAGTATCTCTCAAGACTGTATAGAGTCGGCTTATTGCTTTATTCATCAGAAACTTCGTGTCTATGAGTTTTCTACCAATCCCACGCAGCGTGATGATATCGAATATGCTATCAGTCAGTATGTGGATGGCATGAATCCGCAGCTTTATCAGAAACTTGCTGATGGAAGAGATGGTTTCCTTCTCGACCATGTAAGTTTTGAGCAGGATATGAGAAAGGCACAGGAGCAACTGGAAAAAATGATGGTGTAACCTATTTATTTCAAATTACAGTCGGGAAGAACTGCCATGCATCTTCTTCCTTCTACGGTTTTCAGGATGCATCCGATGGTCTTTCTACCGATGTTTCTATTGACAGGGACTTGATTCTGCGCAATTATTTCTACATAATGAACGCCGGCATTCGGTACATCCATAGGAAGGGTACCTTCTGCCTGCATCTTGCCGTGTTCGAATCTGTCAACATCATCAAATCTGACGTAATGGTTGGTCTTGCCGTCAATGAATCCCACACATACAGAGTCCTTGTCTGAGGCAACGGACGCAAAGATGAGTTTTTCGCCAGCGTAACGCTTGAATGCTCTGCCTCGTTCTCTCTGCAAGAGCTCTGCCATCGAAACCTTGCATACCTTTCCGCTTTCATAGACAAGAATGAGCCATCCTTCTTCTTCGTCTTCATGAACAGCCAGTTTCAGGCGATAATCCTGCCAGTCGTCTTCATCCAGTATCTTGTATTCGTCCGTGTCCATCAGACAGATGACTGCCGTGATAGGGCGGTAGCCTTCCTCGTAATCGTGCAATGCATTGTTGCGCAGACGGGAGGTTTGGATGTGGTCGGTGATAGGAGCAGATTCTACATGTTTAGTGGAGTTTTTTGGCTCCTTAATGGCTAGAGTGTTTTCTAACGCAGTCGGCATTTCTTCCTGCGTAACCACTGCATGCGGAATGTGCTCTTCTGCCCATTGTTTTCTGATGGCAAGGAACTTGTCCTTATAGGTTTCGTTTACCTTGCGCGCAGATGTACCCATGCGTTCATAATATACATTGCCTACGGCTTTAGGTGTAGGGCATGGCTCGATGTCGATGATGAGTACCGCATTGCTGATATCCGTATCGAAGTGAGTATGTATATAATGTGCTCCTTCCTGACCGAGATAATAGATAATCTGATTGTTGACATATACCTCATACTTATCTCTGGAGCCTTTGAAGAGCGGGTTCTTCAAGTCCTCTTCCAATCCCATTTCATAGCCAATATCCGATACGCCCAGATAGAGATGGCCGCCCTCGGCATTGAGGAAGGCACATATTTCCTGCATAATCTTGACGGTTTGAGCCTGCACATCCACTCGCATAGAGTTTTCTGGATAGATGATGGATGTCTTGAACTCGGTATGGAAATCTTCCTTGCCATAGTTCTTCTTGTTGGAAGATGACTTGTGGAGTTTCAGAAGAGCGCGAATCTTGTCGAGGATATCACCGGCTTGGGTGAGAAGTCCCGATTTCTTCACGAAGTTATGAGAGAGCACGAGCGATGCCAGTTGCTGCAGGTGAGGATCTTCTGTAAGACAGCTCCAACGATACAGGTCTTCGTAGTGTTCCTCGCTATCTAGACAACCGATGATACGCAATTGCATAAAGTCGTGGCGAAGGATGGCATTGCGTTCAAACAATTCCGGTTCCTTTTCGGCGATATGCTCAATCTTGTTGATATCTACCTTATCTAATGTAGCAAAGTCGTTGAGCACCTCCAGGAGCGTAAGTCGACTATCGTAATAACTGGTTCTCTCCTTGCTGTCGAGCATGATGGCAAGAAGTCGGCAGAAATTGAGATAGTTGTATGCCTTGATCTTGTCTTCTTCTAGGGTGGCTTTTGCATCTATGATGCTCATCATTTCCGATACATATACTTTCTCTATAGGCATCGCATTAGCCAATTCATCCTTTTCTTTCTTTGGATTGTAAACCTCATGTGCTGCATACCCCAGCATCAGCTGATGGAAAGCATCGGCAAGACTGAATCGGCTTTCCGGTGATTCCCGCAGGAAGGTGCCGTTGAGATAACCATTGGTTCCTTCCGTGATGTTATCAACTTCTATCACCATACCTTTTTTCAAATCATCGAGAGTCATGCCAGGGGCAGGACATACGGAAACAGAAAAGCCTTCGCTGCTTACGGCAGGAACACGAGGTACGTCGGATACCTGATTGAAGAGCAGACAGGTGAGGCGAGAGTTATAAAACAGATCGTTTACTCGTACGTCGTCTGCGTATTCGCTGATCATATCACGCATGGCAAAGACATAACTTCCATCATTATTGACTTCTTTTACGTAGGCATGCAACAAGAGGGGCATCCCTTGATATTCAAACGACTGGGTGTTGATGTCGCCTGGGAAGAAAGGTACAACATCGTTTAAAACATCTAACGTTCCCACTCCCTCACAACCTTCTTCTACTACTTTGCATTCAAATAAGAGCTGTCCTGCCAGTTGTTTGGTTACGATGATGGTCGTTTCATCATCTATATAGAGTTTTCTGTTTTGCTTTTTTGAGGACTTGCGTTTTTGGGAGAATAGAGAATGGTTGATGTATTCCCACAGTTCCTTATAGTGCTCGATGGTAGTACCTACTTTTCCACGCAGTTTTACCGGTGGTTTTTCGTCCAGGCGGATGGAAAGTCCATGCCATAATCCCATACGTGAAGAGAGAGGCATATATACATTCTCTTTATCCAAATCCTTTGGCTGTATGGTGATAGCTTGCTCGTTGACGGTGAGAAGAGTTGTTTCATTCTCATATTTGGCAGGTTCAAAACTCTCCACGGTTTCATTGTCCTGTTGTGAGCAGAGCATATTGGCGAGGACGAATGCGTCATCGCTGTTGAAAGGAAGGGCAGCATTGAATTCTGTCGGGGTGAAGAGAGAAAGGAATGCTTTCTGGAGAGTCTTGTTTGGGTCGCTTACATTCATCAGCGAAACCAAGCGATAGAGCAATGCCTGATTCAATGAGTTATCGTAAATCTTATGCGATGCATGACGTCCCAGTATCAGCTCGATGGTCAAAACCTGAATCATGGTTTCCTTGGTTGTTGCATCGCTGGAGAGTCTGTCTGTCTGGTGATAGATATTCTCTACATAGCTTTGTAACAGTTTGAGCCATTGCATCTGAAAGGGTTTTCTGTTCCAAAGATATACCTGCTGGCTGCGAAGGGTGGTCAGGATAGACGTGATGAGTTTTTCCATAATCGAAAAGTCGAGCATGAAGATGCATTGCATGATGCAGAACTGCTTGCGTGGATGGTAGATATAGGCACAAGTGGATAGAGTGGAAAGAATCTGGCTGATGGTATGCTCGGCCTTTCCCTCTCTTAATATTCTGATGGCTTGAATGTAGTAAGAAATCAGTTCGATGATATCGGTAAATCGCTGTTCGAGCAGCATGCGTTCGGCTTCCTTGCATCGGGGTAGGAGATACTCTCCCTGTAGTGTTTCGATGCATTGAGTGTGGATTTGTAGGAGTAACGTCTGTAATTCGTCTTGGCTAAGATTGTTAGAGATGCCGGCTATCCATCGGTGGCACTCCAGGTCGAAGATGTCAGAAGGCGTATCTCCGAGCATCAGATTTCTGAACTCAGGAGTATTCCAGTTTTCATCACCTATGATTTCACGAAAATCTTTATCTGAAAGTGAAAACTCCGACTTATCGGCGCCCAATACTTCTACGAGTTGTACCTCCATGTATTTCTGGCGGAACTTCATCACTCTGCATCTTACTCTAGGAGTGAGCGCTGCATTGATGATGGTATCTCTTTTCAACATTGCCGTGAAGCCGTATTCGTCTTCCAGATGATAGAAATCACCTAATGTCATCTTGATCTTGAAATCCACCTCATCATTTTCCTTATAATGTTTTCTCATGAGGTGTTCTATGTTCTGGGAAATGAAAACCTTGCCTAGATGGGTTGTAATCATCAGACAGTCAAGTGTCTTAGGGGCGGGTTGCCTCCTTTGGAAGTCAATCTGTCCTACCTTGTAAATTCTGTTTTCTACTTCGATGACGAACTTATGTTCTTCTTCATCAATGCGCAGAACCTTTGCCTTGATATTCTTGTAATTATTCATATAGAATGTTTTTTTGTGATATGATGTTATAATAATACTGCAAAGATATATATATTCTGTGAATTTTCAGTATTTTCTCGTTAAAAAAACTCTAATTTTAACAAAGCATAAAAAGTTGGCATAACGTATGATGCTATGAATATTTTTTTGTATATTTGCATTTTCGATAAAACATTAATAAACTAGAGACGATGAAAGCATTTACATATATTAAAAAAGGAGAATTCGCTTTTGTTGAGAAAGCGAAACCTACCATCAAGGATGCCAAGGATGCCATAGTGAGAGTAACAATGAGCAGTATCTGTACCAGCGATCTGCATATCAAGCATGGTTCAGTGCCTCGTGCCGTACCTGGTATTACCGTGGGGCATGAGATGGTGGGTGTTGTAGAAGAAGTAGGCGGGCAGGTTACCCATGTGAAGCCGGGCGATAGAGTAACGGTGAATGTGGAGACCTATTGTGGCGAATGCTTCTACTGCCAGCATGGATACGTAAACAACTGTACTTCTCCTCACGGTGGCTGGGCGTTGGGGTGCAGGATAGATGGCGGCCAGACGGAATACGTCAGGGTTCCGTATGCCACTACCGGATTGAATAAGATTCCTGATACGGTGAGCGATGAGCAGGCACTCTTTGTTGGCGATATTCTTGCCACTGGATTCTGGGCAACCCGAATCTCGGAAATTAAGGAAGAAGATACGGTTCTCATTATCGGAGCAGGTCCTACGGGAGTTTGCTGTTTGCTCTGTACCTTACTGAAGAATCCTGGAAAAATCATCGTTTGCGAGAAATCAGAAGCTAGGAGAGCATTTATCCAGGAACATTATCCGCAGGTTCTTGTGGTAGAACCGGAAGATTGCGAAACCTTCGTCAAGGAGCAGAGTTTGCATGGTGGAGCCGATGTGGTGATGGAAGTAGCTGGTGGTTCGGATACCTTCCAGTTGGCATGGAAGTGTGCCCGTCCTAATGCCATCGTTACTATTGTAGCTATGTATGATAAGCCCCAGATGCTTCCGCTTCCTGATATGTATGGCAAGAATCTCATTTTCAAGACGGGTGGAGTAGATGGCTGTGATTGTGAGGAAATCCTGAGCTTGATAGCACAGGGCAAGATAGATACCACTCCTCTCATTACCCATCGTTTTCCGTTATCTAGAATAGAGGAAGCTTACGATGTGTTTGAGAATAGAAAAGATGGGGTTATCAAGGTTGCTCTATATTGAGGTTTTCATATAAGTTGCCCTTTATTGAGGTTTCATGTAAATTGAGATTTCACATAAAAACAGGGCGCAAGCTATTCCTGTTGCGGAAAAAGCTTGCGCCCTTGATATATTTACGATGAGTAAATGAGCTTTTCTAAGATTAGAACTTGTAGATAGCTCCAAAAGAAATGTTGCTTGCATCTACGTCAACTCCGAATGTTGATGAGCTCTTGCCCTCTTCTGGAGAATAGCCTCTGTATCCGAGGAAGCCAATCTTAGAGATGAATTCAACATGCTTTGTAAGCTTAACAGCCAAACCTGGCTTGATGCCTACCTCGTAGAAGTCGCCACCGCCCTTGCTTACACTGCCATAACCGATAGTACCCTCGAAGAAGAGATCAACTACCTTGCTCTCTACTGCTGCATAGCGTACGTAAGGAGCAATAGTGAAGGTAGTAGCATCGCCTACTCGGGCAATCTTGCAAACATCGCCCTTCTGGATACCTACCTCGATACCGGCATCCCACTTGTTGTTGAACTGGTAACCAATCTCTGGGATGAGCTTGTAAGCTGTCTTGCTGTCACTATCACCGATCTTGTTGCTAGAGATACCAGCAGTACCACCGATGTAAACCTGTGCGCTTGCGCAAACAGAAACGAGAGCCATCATAAGGCTCAACATAATCTTCTTCATAATTAATCTTTTAGACCGAAATTAATACTTTGTTTCTTTTCTTTTATTGGAATTCCGTGGGCAAAGGTATAGGAAATATGCGAAAAACAAGAATAGTTTATCTGGTTTTCTTGTAAAATATGGGAATTTGTTGATTTAAATCAAAAAACGTGGTTATGTGACGACTGTTTCTTCCAATATCTATGAGTAAGTAGGTTGATGATAACTTCCTGGTTTCTAGAAAGAAAAAATCCTAACTGCTTATTATCAAGCAGTTAGGATTTTCTTCGGTGCGCCTGATAGGACTCGAACCTACACGGCCTAAACCACTAGATCCTAAGTCTAGCGCGTCTACCAATTTCGCCACAAGCGCATTTGTGAGTGCAAAGATACAATAAATATTCGAATAAAAAGAAGAAATGAGCAGAAAAAAGCGGGTTTGTTTGTTTTTTACGAGAAATAATGGTACTTTTGCAGGCAAACTGAAAATAATCATGATGAAAAAAATGAATTATACAATAAAATTATAGTAACAATGAATACAAAGAATCTATTATTGTTGGCATCTCTTGCTTTTGCGATGCCATTGTCTGCTCAGAGTCCTTTGGAGGATTTCAAGCGAGACATTACACTTTCGGGTAGTAACTATGTGGCTTATCGCGGGCCTCAGAAGCAGTTAACTCCGGCGCCTAAGGGCTATAAGCCTTTCTATCTGAGCCACTATGGCCGTCATGGCTCCCGCTATATGATTGGCAAGCAGGCGTATGATGTGCCTTATTTCTCCCTGTTGAAGGCGAAGCAGGAAGGTAAGTTGACTGCCAAGGGTGAGGAAACACTGGCTAAGGTGAAGCTGATTCGTGAAGAGGCAAAGGGACGTGATGGCGAGTTGACTCCGCTGGGAGCTCTCCAGCATCAGGGTATTACCAAGCGAATGATGGAAAGATTTCCTGAGATCTTTGCCGGTAATACGAATATTGAGGCACGAAGCACGGTGGTGATCCGCTGCATTCTCTCAATGGAGAATGGTTTGCAGCAGATGCTCCGCATGAATCCTAAGCTTCATATCTTCCACGATGCCAGCGAGCATGATATGTACTATATGAATCAGGGAGATAGATACCTGGATAGCTTGAAGAATTCTGTGGGTAGAAAGGTGGTGCAGGAGGAGTTTTCAAAGAAGCATGCCTGCTATAGCCGAGTGATGCAGGAACTTTTCAATGATCCGGCTTGGGTGAAGCAGAATATCAACCAGAGCGACTTGAACAGAAAGCTTTATGAGATGGCTAGCTCTGTCCAGGGTACTGAGTTGAGAGGCAAGGTTTCGCTCTATGATCTCTTTACTGAGGAGGAGCTGTATCAGAATTGGGTAAGTACCAATATCTGGTGGCAGATGGCGTATGGCAATTCTCCTTATACGGGCAATGTTCAGCCATATTCCCAGCGTAATCTTCTGATGGATATCATCCAGAAGGCTGATAGCTGCATAGCTCTTCCGCATCCGGGTGCTACCTTGAGATATGGTCATGATACGATGGTTACTCCGCTTACTTGCCTCCTGGATCTGAATGGATATGGTGAGGAGATCAGGGATCCAGAGAGAATTTCTTCTCAATGGTTTGATTATAAGATTACTCCGATGGCTACCAACCTTCAGTTTGTATTCTATCGCAATAAGGCGAATGATGTACTGGTGAAGGTATTGCTCTGCGAGGATGAAGCTACGCTTCCTATCAAGAGCGATGTGGAGCCTTATTACCACTGGAATGATTTCAAGGCTTATTGTCTGGAGAAACTGAAGGGGTATAAGAAATAAAAATATACAGCAATGCGACGCATATAATCATCTATAGAGAAAAAGGAGGGTGTATCCAAGTACACCCTCCTAAAAAATATATATCGAAAACTTTTCGAATTCTTTTATTGCTTCGATAACCAATCTTTGTCTTTCTGATCTTCTTCGAAATCTTTTTCTGAGAAGAGATTGGTTTGACCGGTCAGTTCATCTATTACCTGCTGCTCGCTTTTTCCTGCATCAGGATCGAGATTCTCTACAGCTTCAGCATTCTTACCTGCGCCTTCAGAATCGCCGGTTGCATCTTCTGCATCTGAATCGTCTTCTGCTGGAGGTTCCGGGAATCTTGTCGGCTCTAATTCCTCGATGCTTTCCAGTTTCCATGTCGTCAGGCGCTTACCCTTTGCCTTGAAACTCTTCTGGGCGATGAATTGCTCGGCATCGATTTCCTCGGCAGGTCGGATGGCATCCACACCCCCATAGGTAACCTTGAGGCGAGGGAATGGGGTATCGGTGAGCAGGATGAGCTTGCTGTTCGGATTCTCTCCCAGACAATTCTGGTGGCGCTTGGTGGCATCCATCGTAAATCGCTTGATGTATGGATATCCCTCATTGTCGGCATCATAGAGAATGGCTGTCCATATCTTGTGCTCGTCCCATTTCTCCAATCTCAGGATGTTGTCCTCGTAATGGTTGTTCACATCGAAGTTGGTGATGTAGAATTCGCCGTTGTCGAGTACTACCAGGATAGAGTCATCATCGTTGAATTCTCCCAGGAATCTGCCGTTCTCATCATAGTTGATGCGGTTTACATCCGGGTCGAACCATACCTTTCTTCCTCCCAGGGTACTGTGTCCGTGGCTCTTCAATCCGATGCGGCGGATGGTTCGCTTGGTGAGCAGGTTGCCCTTGGCAGCACGTCCCTTGATGAGGATTTCAGAGAAATCTTTCTCCAGGAAGATGCTCTGGCGTTTCTTGCTCAGATCAGGTTCCATCGTCACCTTGATGATTTCTGCCTCGCCGTTAGGGTTGGCGGTGAAGTAGATGATGCGGCTTCCCGGTGTGCCCTGGGTGATATCGTAGAGCTTATCGCGCGTCATAGCGGTTACGTTGAATCGCTTGATGAAGTAGTCACCCTGCTTGCCGTCACGATATACGCAGTTGTAGATGGTTCGCTTGTCGTTCTTTTTGAACACCTGTACGTGGAGGATGTTCTTACCCACGAATATCTTGTCGGCAACCTTGGTTACCTTGAATTTTCCATCCTTGTAGAAGATGATGATGTCGTCGAGGTCAGAGCAGTTGCATACGAATTCATCCTTCTTCAAACCTGTACCCACGAAACCTTCCTGTCGGTTGATGTAGAGTTTCTGGTTGGCTTCCACCACCTTGGTCACCTCGATGGTATCGAAGTTCCTGATTTCGGTTTTTCTAGGATGCATCTTTCCGTACTTGCCCTTGAGATACTCAAACCAGTTGATGGTGACATCGGTCATGTGAGCGAGGTCGTTTTCTATTTCAGCCAGTTCTGCCTTGATCTTCAGCAGGAGGTCATCCGCCTTATCCTTATTATATTTCAGGATTCGCTGCATCTTGATTTCCAGGAGCTTGAGGATGTCGTCGCGTGTGATATCTCGGTGGAAGGAGTATTCCACGTTTCCCTTGCCGTCGATATTGGCGGTGAAGATCTGATCCTTGAACGGCTCCAGCTTGGAGTAGATGAATGCCACTACCTCGTCCTGACTCTTGCTCTGCTCGAACTTGCGCTCCTTGTAGATGCGCTCCTCTATGAAGATGCGTTCGAGCGAGGAGAAGAAGAGCTGCTCTTCCAGCTCGCCCTTTCGGATCATCAGTTCGCGTCGGAGCAATCCCATGGTGCGGTCAACGCTATGTCTGAGCACATCGCTCACGGTGAGGAACTTCGGCTTGTTATCCTCGATGACGCAACAGTTGGGCGATATGTTGATTTCGCAGTCGCTGAAGGCATAGAGGGCATCCATCGTCTTGTCCGAAGAAGTGCCTGGTGCCAGATGCACGAGGATTTCCACGTTGGCTGATGTGACATCATCCACCTTTCTTGCCTTGATCTTTCCCTTTTCCACTGCCTTGGTGATGGAGTCGATGAGGCTTCCGGTGGTTTTGCTGAATGGTATCTCGCTGATTACGAGTGTCTTGTTGTCGAGCTTGTCTATCTTGGCTCTTACCTTCAGTACGCCTCCTCGCTGTCCGTCGTTGTATTTGCTTACGTCGATGGCGCCTCCTGTAGGGAAATCCGGATAGAGCTGGAAGGGTTCTCCCTTGAGGTAGTGGATGGCTGCATCGCAGAGGTCGTTGAAGTTATGCGGCAGTACCTTGCTGCTCAAACCCACGGCGATACCCTCGGCACCTTGTGCCAGGAGCAGCGGGAATTTGGCTGGCAGGGTGATAGGTTCCTTGTTTCTGCCATCGTAGGAGAGTTGCCAGTCGGTGGTTTTAGGGTTGAATACCACATCCAGGGCGAATTTTGAGAGTCGTGCCTCGATGTATCGGGGAGCGGCAGCACGGTCGCCGGTGAGTATGTTTCCCCAGTTACCCTGTGTGTCGATGAGCAGGTCTTTCTGTCCCATCTGCACGAGTGCATCTCCGATGGATGCGTCTCCGTGAGGGTGGAACTGCATCGTATGTCCCACGATGTTAGCCACCTTGTTGTATCTTCCGTCATCCATGCGCTTCATGGAGTGGAGGATGCGTCGCTGTACGGGTTTCAATCCGTCTTCGATATGAGGCACGGCTCGCTCCAGGATGACATACGATGCATAGTCGAGGAACCAGTTCTGATACATTCCGCTGAGGTGATGTACGGCAGAAGCATCAAAACGGTTCACCGGCTTGTAGTCGGAGTGTTCCTGAGGCGTATTTTCCTCATTTATCTCGTTTTTATCTTTAATTTCGTCGCTCATATATAGCTTTTAATACTTATTTTATTAATTTATGGCAAAAATACAACAATTTTTCGAGAAAAAAGAGTATCTTTGCCGAAAATTTGAAAAAAATAAGATTTAATCATGGCACAGGAAGATGTTTTTAAGAAAATTGTAAGCCATTGCAAGGAATATGGCTTCGTGTTCCCAAGTAGTGAAATTTATGATGGCTTGGCTGCCGTTTATGACTATGGTCAGAATGGTGTTGAGCTCAAAAACAATATCAAGCAGTACTGGTGGCAGAGTATGGTGTTGTTGCACGAGAACATTGTTGGTCTCGATGCAGCTATCTTCATGCACCCTACAGTATGGAAGGCATCTGGACACGTAGATGCTTTCAATGACCCATTGATTGATAACCGCGATTCAAAGAAGCGTTATCGTGCCGATGTGCTCATCGAGGATCACATGGCTAAGTATGAGGAGAAGATTGCCAAGGAGATTGCCAAGGCTAAGAAGCGTTTCGGCGATAGCTTTGATGAGGCTCAGTTCCGTGCAACCAATCCTCGCGTTCTGGAGAACCAGAAGAAGTTTGATGACCTCCATGCCCGCTATACTGAGGCTATGCAGGGTCCTAACCTGGAGATGCTGAAGCAGATTATCGAGGATGAGGGTATCGTCTGCCCTATCAGCGGTACCAAGAACTGGACAGACGTTCGCCAGTTCAACCTGATGTTCTCTACCCAGATGGGTGCTGCCAGCGATGCTACAAGCAAGGTATATCTCCGTCCTGAGACTGCTCAGGGTATCTTCGTAGATTATCTGAGTGTTCAGAAGACCGGTCGTATGAAGTTGCCATTCGGTATCTGCCAGATTGGTAAGGCTTTCCGTAACGAGGTTGTAGCCCGTCAGTTCGTATTCCGTATGCGTGAGTTCGAGCAGATGGAGATGCAGTTCTTCTGCCAGCCAGGTACTGAGATGAAGTGGTTTGAGTATTGGAAGAAGGTTCGCCTTGCTTGGCATGAGGCTCTCGGTATGGGCAACGAGAACTACCGTTACCACGACCACGAGAAGCTGGCTCACTATGCCAACGCTGCTACCGACATCGAGTTTAAGATGCCATTCGGCTTCAAGGAGGTAGAGGGTATCCACAGCCGTACCAATTTCGACCTTTCTCAGCACGAGAAGTACAGCGGCCGATCTATCAAGTACTTCGATCCTGAGAAGAACGAGAGCTATGTGCCTTACGATGTAGAGACCTCTATCGGTGTTGACCGTATGTTCCTCAGCGTGATGTGCCACTCTTACTGCGAGGAGAAGCTTGAGAATGGTGAAACACGTGTAGTATTACGCCTGCCAGAGGCATTGGCTCCAGTGAAGTGTGCCGTATTCCCATTGGATAAGAAGTTTGGTTTGCCAGAGTTGGCTCATGAAATCGTAGATGAGTTGAAGTTCCACTTCAATACCCACTATGGCGACCCTAAGGATTCCATCGGTAAGCGTTATCGCCGCCAGGATGCCATCGGTACTCCATTCTGTATCACCGTTGACCACGAGACACCAAACGACCACAAGGTAACTCTGCGTTATCGTGATACCATGGAGCAGGAGCGTGTAGCTATCTCTGACCTCCGCAGCATCATCGAGGAGCGCGTAAGTATTACTAGCGTATTAAAGAAACTTGGTAATGAAATTAAGAATTTCTAAATATCTCTTCTTGCTCGTGATGGCAGTGTTCGCTCTGTCATCATGCAGCGAGGATGATAACACCGTGGATGAGTATGCCAACTGGCAGGAGCGCAACGAGCAGGCTTTTGACGATACTTTGGCTTATGCCCGTCAGCAGATAGCCAACGGTAGCGATGAATGGAAGGTAATACTCAAATGGTCGCTGCAAAACCAGACACCTAACAAGGATACTAATGGTAATGCTGTGCCTTTGACTTACAAGGATGCTGATCACATCGTGGTTCGCGTGTTGAAGGAAGGCAAGGGTAGCGGATGCCCTATGTACACCGATTCTGTGAAGGTGAGCTATTTGGGCAGATTGCTGGGCACTGATACTTATCCTGCAGGTTATGTATTCGATAAGACCTTCGAGGGTACCTACGACAAGGCCACTGCTCAGGTAACAACCAATTTGGCGAGTGGCTGGATAGATGGTTTTACCACAGCCGTGCTCAATATGCACATCGGCGATCATTGGCTGGTGTATATCCCATATCAGCTGGCTTATGGTTCTACCCAGAGTTCGAGTAGCGTAATCCCTGCCTATTCCATGCTTCGCTTCGAGATAGTGCTCGACAGCTACTATCGTCCGGGGCAGGTAATACCGGGTTCCAGAGCTGCTGTCCAGGCACTCAAAGGAGAATGGATTACTGAGTAGGAGATTTTTCGGATTTACACCTTATTATATATAGGGAGATTCATTCCTTTTACAGGTAGGATTCATACCTTATTATATATAGGTGATAGAATAGGAGCGTTCCTAGGATTGCCGTCTGATGGCATTCTTAGGAACGCTTTGTGTTAACATACCTTTTTGATGTGTTAACAAGTGTTTGTGTTCGCACACAAAACGCTATCTATATTAAAAAAATGTTAGTTTTCTGCATTTTTTCGGCTAAAAGTATTGCAGTTTCAGAAAATAGTTGTAACTTTGCATCAGAAAAAATAAGTTTTAGGTTTTTAGTTAGGTAATAGATTTTATTAGGTTTAGTTGTTAGGTAAAGTTAAGATTGTTGTTCATTGGTTTATTGGTTTTAGTTAAGGTAGTTAGAAAAGATTGTTTATTCAAGGACGACAGGTGTTAGTTAAGGTAAGAATAAGGTTGTTTATTCAGTGACGACAAAAAACAGTACTGTTCCGCTCTGCGGAAGTTAAGTTTTGGGAAAAACAAAGGTACGAAATTTATAAAATTAAATAAAAGGTGGCGATTCCTTCTCGGAGTCGCCATTTTTTTCGTTAACGCAATTAATAAGAGAAAAATATGTTATTCAAGAATAAGACAGATTATCTGATGGAGTCGATACGCGAGGGTAGGGCGATGGCTCGCAGCGAGAAACTCAATCTCATCGTGGGCTTGAGTATTCCATCCATGCTGGCACAGATTTCCACCGTGATGATGTTCTTCATCGATGCATCCATGGTGGGACATCTGGGTGCTGAGGCTTCGGCAAGCATAGGACTTATCGAGTCAACCAACTGGCTCATTGGCAGTTTGCTCAGTGCGGCAGCTACCGGTTTCTCGGTGCAGGTGGCTCATTTCATCGGAGCCAACGATTTCGTGAAGGCTCGTCAGGTATTCCGCCATGCCCTGATATGCGGTTTGATGTTCAGCCTTTGTGTTACCCTGGCATGTGTAGGAGTGCATTCCCATCTGCCTTATTGGCTGGGTGGCGGTGCTGATATTGCGGGCAATTCCTCACGGTATTTTCTGATATACGGTTTGGCTTTGCCCTTCGTATTCCTGTATCATATCTCTGAGATGATGCTCAAGTCGGCAGGCAACATGCATACCCCGAGTGTGATGGCGGTGCTGATATGCATCTGCGATGTGGTGTTCAATTACCTCTTTATCTACGTCATGAAGATGGGCGTAGTGGGAGCTGCCTGCGGCACGGCGCTTGCCTATATCTGCATCTCGCTGCCCAATCTCTACCTCACGGCATGCCGTAACCGGATACTCAATCTGCGTCAGGACAAGGAACCTTTCCGATGGGTGAAGGAATACCTGCACCATGCCTGCAAGATCAGCATCCCGATAGCCATACAGAATGTCCTGATGAGCGGTGCGCAGATCGTGAGCACCATGATCGTGGCACCATTGGGCAATATCGCCATTGCTGCCCACTCGTTTGCCATCACAGCCGAGAGCCTCTGTTATATGCCGGGTTATGGTATCGGTGATGCCGCCACCACCCTGGTGGGTCAGACGCATGGTGCCGGGCGTACCGATCTCTGCCGCAATTTTGCCTATATGACGGTGGGATTGGGCATGTGCGTGATGGCATTGATGGGAGTGGTGATGTATGTCTTTGCCCCCGAGATGATAGGTGTGCTGTCGCCGGTAGAGAGCATCCGCGAACTGGGCACTACCTGCCTTCGCATCGAGGCCTTTGCCGAGCCTTTCTTTGCAGCGAGTATCGTAACCTATTGTGTCTGCGTGGGAGCGGGCGATACCCGGAAGCCAGCCGCCATCAATCTGGGTACCATGTGGCTGGTGCGCCTCACCCTGGCTTACGCCCTTTCCAAGAGCTATGGCTTGGAGGGTGTCTGGATTGCGATGGCTACGGAGCTTACCCTCAGAGGCACGCTTTTCCTCATCCGACTTTACCGCGGTTCGTGGATGAAGAGCTTCCAATGTTAGTTTTACGTTAAGATTTGCAGGTATTGGGGAAGATAATCTTCCAAATGCTTGCAAATCTTTTTTATTTTGTGTAATTTTGCAAGCGGAATATTTGAAACAAGAAATTTTATAAATTAATAGCAGATGAAACTAAGAAAGATTTTTGCAGCGTTTCTGCTGTGTTTATCTGTGGGAAGTGCGATGGCACAGATGCCGGCTATTCCTGTGGACAAGAATGTGAAGATTGGTCATCTCGACAATGGATTGACTTACTACATTCGTCACAACAGTTATCCTGAGCATGTAGCCAGCTTCTACATTGCCCAGAAAGTGGGTTCTATCAATGAGAACGATGATCAGCGCGGTTTGGCTCACCTCCTCGAGCACCTCGCCTTCAACGGTACCGATCACTTCAAGGGCAATTCCCTCCAGGATTACCTGCAGAGCATCGGTGTGGAGTATGGTAGAAATCTCAATGCCTATACCAGCGTAGAGAAAACCGTATATTACTTCACCGATGTACCTACTACCCGCCCTACAGCCGTAGATTCATGCATGCTCATCCTCAAGGATTGGAGCAACGGTATCTCTCTTACCGAGGAAGCCATCAATGACGAGCGTGACGTGGTACACAATGAGTACCGTATGCGCATCGTGGGTCAGCAGCGCATGATAGAGCGTTCTTTGCCAAAACTCTATCAGAACAACAAGTATGGTTACCGTTTCCCTATCGGATTGATGAGCGTCATCGACGGCTGCAAGCCGGAAACCCTGCGTGCTTACTACCGCAAGTGGTATCGCCCTGACAATCAGGCAATCATCGTCGTGGGTGATGTAGATGTCAACCATATCGAGAACAAGATCAAGGAGCTCTTCTCGGGTATCAAGGTGCCTGCCAATGCCGCTAAGATAGAGCCGGTGGAAGTAGCCGATAATGATACCGCCATCTACGTAATCGACAAGGACAAGGAGCAGCAGTATGATATCTTCAATATCTTCATGAAGCATCCTGCCATCCCTAATGCGATGAAGGGCGACATGAGCTATCTCATGAAGGGATACATGGACAATGTGGTTACCTCTATGCTGGGTGCACGCTATGCCGAGATTGCCCAGGAAGCTGACTGCCCATTCCTTCAGGCAGGTGCCGACGACGGCGACTTCCTGCTCTCTTCTACCAAGGGTGCCTTCAGTCTTATCGGTGTGGCAAAGCCAGGTAAGGTAAAGGAGGCTTATGCAGCCGTATTGCGCGAGGCAAAGCGCATGCACGACTTCGGATTCACCGCCACTGAGTATCAGCGTGCCAAGGAGGAGTTCCTGAGCCAGGTAGATAAGACGCTTGCCAACAAGGATAAGATGAAGAACGAGCAGTTTACCACCCAGTATGTGGATAACTTCATCTCCAACGAGCCAATCCCATCGGTAGAGGACGAGAGTCAGTTCTACAAGATGGTAGTACCTCAGCTGCCATTGGAGGCCATCAATGCCTATGCCAAGCAGCTGGTTTGCCAGAGCGATACCAACCTGGTATCGATGGTGCTGATGCGCGAAGCAGAGGGTGCCGTTTATCCTACCGAGAAGGAGCTTGCCGATATCGTGAAGCAGGTGCGCTCTGAGAAGCTGGAGGCATACGTGGACAACGTGAAGCAGGAGCCGCTGATGGCTCAGTTGCCTAAGCCAGGCAAGATCAAGAAGACCGTAGAGAACAAGCAGCTGGGTTACAAGCAGCTTACCCTTTCCAACGGTGCCAAGGTGGTATTGAAGAAGACCGATTTCAAGGATAATGAGATTCTCTTCTCTGCCGGTGCCAAGGTGGGTTACTCAGCTCTCGAGAAGAGCGATTACCCTAGCATCATGCTGATGACCGAGGCTTGGGGTGCCAGCGGTTTGGGTGATTTCTCAAGCACCGAGCTCGAAAAGGCGCTCGCAGGCAAGCAGGCAGGTGTAGGCTTCTCCATCAACCCTTACAGCCATGGTCTTACGGGTCATTCTACTCCTAAGGACATCGAAACCCTGATGCAGCTCATCTATCTCAGGATGACAGCATTGAGCAAGGATGAGAAGTCGTTCAAGAATCTTCAGAATACCTTTGCCACTGTTCTTGCCAACCAGAGCAACAATCCTAACATGGTATATCAGGATTCATTGCAGAGCACCCTTTACCTGGGCAGCAAGATTGGCCGCATTCCTACTTCTGATGAGATCAACGCCATCAGCTACGATCGCCTGATGGCGCTTGCCAAGGAGTATTACGGCAATGCCAAGGACTTCACCTTCTACTTCGTGGGCAACTACGATGAGAAGACTCTCCTCCCGCTCATCGAGCAGTATATCGCCAGCTTGCCAAACAAGGGCTTCAAGCTGAAGAACAAGGAGATTCCATACGCCAAGGGCGAGGTGAAGAACAACTTTACCAAGGCGATGTCTAATCCTCAAACCCAGGCATCAGAGATATGGAGCACCAAGTTGCCATTCTCTATGCAGAATATGGTACTGGCAGATGTAACCTCCCGACTGCTGGAGATGCAGTATCTGCGCACCATCCGTGAGCAGTTGAGTGCAGCTTACCATGCAGGAGCCACCTTCGGCATGTTCCGCGATTTCGACGACAAGGCTGCCATCAGCATTACCGCCAATGCCGGCTTGAATCCGGAGAAGGCTGATACCGCCATTACCTATTTCTTCAAGGGTGTAGATGAGGTAGAGAAGCAGGTAGATGCTGCCGACTTGCAGAAGGTGAAGGAGATTCTCCTGAAGCAGGCAGGCGTAGATGAGAAGAACAATGCCTACTGGCTTGGCGTTATTGCCAACTATACCGGTCTCGGTTTCGATAACCATACCGGCTACAAGGAGTTCGTGAAGAACCTCCGTGGCGAACAGATTTCCGACTTCCTCAAGAATGTACTCCTGAAGAGCGGCAACCACGTTGAGGTAATCATGAAGGCTGAGAAGAGCCAGGAATAAAACAAAAAAGTCCCGTTGAACGATTTTACTCGACAGCGGGACTTTTTGCCTTTTCTCTTTGTAGTACCAAAGAGTCATTCTGAAAATAATCTTTTTACGTAATTTCCTTTCTCTCTTACGTAAATTTCCTCAAGAGCACTCTCTTGCGAAAGTTACCCTTAGTCATTCTTCTTTGCCTTTGAAGCAAGAGCCTCACGGCGATCGTTGAGAATCTCCTGGCACTTGTTCAATGCCATATTCTCACTCATAGTGTTGACCTTAATTAAATCATTCATAACCTATTGTGATTTGTTAACGGTGCAAAGATAGGGTTTTCCTGTCATATTCGGGGATACTTTTTGAGAAATTTATGCTAATAATCGTTCTTTTTTGATGTATGTCAAAAAAGATGAAACATTTATACCTTTTTCTGAACGATATTTGAACCTTTCGCCATCTCTTTCGTCTAAGAAAGTAATAAATAATGATGAAAAAAGCATTTTTTCTTTGTTATTTGCGGAAAAAGTGCGAACTTTGCAGCGAAAAAGAAACGCTGCATCATATAAGCAGGATGCATTTTTAAAACGAAAGTTACAATTATAATAAATAGAAAGTAAAAAATGAGAAAGGTATTTTTAATGGCTGCCCTGGTGCTTGCCAGCACTTCCGGCAGCAATGTATGCGCAATGAATGAAGCTGTTCAGGAGGCTTCACTTTCTGAATTGATGCCTGTGAAGAAAACAACTAAAAAGACATCGAAGAAGAAAACAACTACCAAGAAAACAACAGCCAAGAAGACCACTTCTTCTTCTGCTGCTGCAACATCTTCTGCCACTTCTATATCTACAACCACATCATCTTCTGCGGCATCTACTCCTACCACATCTACTTCTACTTCGGCTACCACCAATAGCGGTTATTCTGCAGGAAGCGTAGTGGCAGGCGTATTAGGCGGTTTGCTGGGTGGCGGCACTACTGCTGGCAGCAGCTCTACCGGCAGCAGCATCATCAATGGCATTCTGAACAATGTGATAGGTTCTGCCACCTTCTCGCAGGCAGATCTCTGCGCCCATACCTGGAAGTACAGCAAGCCGGGTTGCGCCTTCACCTCAGAGAACCTGCTGGCAAAGGCTGGCGGCGAGATTGCTGCCAACAAGATAGAGGAGGATCTGAGCAAGTACTACAATAAGTTCGGCTTCAGCAATAGCAATACCTACTTTGCCTTCAAGACCGATGGCACCTTTGCTGCCAAGATCGACGGCAAGTCATGGAACGGCACCTATACCTTCGATGAGAAGACGCATGCCATCCAGCTGAAGGGCTTGCTGCTGAGTGCTTCGGGTTTTGCCACCCGCACTACCAATGGCATCAGCCTTCTCTTTGAGCAGAAGAAGCTGCTCACTCTGATCAAGACCCTGAGCAAGCTGAATCTTACCGGTAGTACTACGATGAGTGCCGTGAGCAGCATTGTGGATAACTACGATGGCGTGCGCATTGGCTTCGAGATGACGAAGTAAGATTGATTGCAATAAAAGATTTAAGATTTTAGAAGAACGAGTATTTCTTGTACTCTTAATTTAAAACTATATTCAGCACTTTTGAACCTATGTTCAGAAGTGCTGAACTTGTGTTCAGCAGTGTTGAACTTAAGTTCAGCACTGCGGAACATAACTTTCTCTGTGGATTACAAACATTTACACTGTGAAGAAACTAATATTTCCTAGTGAGATAAAAATGTTGTATTCGAAGTTTCTATTTCACCTCAACCTGGAGAGGAGTCTTCAATGCATCCAGGTAATCCTTGATGCGAATCTGCCATTCGGCATAGCTCCTTACATCATATTTGCTCCATGCAGCACCGAAGTAATAGCTGTACTTTTCCAGGTTCTTCAAGCCTCGCTTCAAGCCGAGAGCATGACCGGTGGCACCATCGTGCTTCTTGTCGAAGAGCTGGTAGTAGGTGTGGTCGATGCCTTCTGGGAAGAGTACACCCACGAAAACCTGCGAGTTGTTTACCTCTACGTTATCAGTAGGGTCGGCATAGCTTACGTAATCCTTGGCGAAGGTCTTCGTCTCCGTATCCTCCTCGTGGATTGGGAAACCAGTGGCGAAATCGTTAGGAGTGGTCAAGCCGTCATACCATACGGTCATCTTGTTGAAGCTACTTAAAGCCTTTACTCCTCTATAATGGAAATCTCCATGCTGATATCCTCCTTAGGGCGGTCACCACGCATGGTTTCGCAGTTCTGAATCTTCTCTACTACGTCAAGACCTTCCTCTACCTCACCGAAAACGGTGTACTGGTTGTCGAGGAATGGGGTGCCGCCCACCTCGGTGTAAGCCTTCTGCTGCTCCTCGGTAAACTTAGGGTAACCCTGCTCCTTGCAGCGCTTCTTGGTTTCATCCACCAGTTCATCCTGCAGCTTCATCAAGCCCTCACGGTCGCGGTTGCGGCGGAAGTTCATGATTTCATCATGGTGCTCCTTGGCAAGCTGGTTGAAGATGTTCTGCTCCATCTGCATGCCCATCTGCT